>OGQK01001124.1_pt1 | contig 15039 bp, 10 predicted proteins | sample 1553221 | NCBI WGS metagenome assembly OGQK01 (sample SAMEA2579996, study PRJEB22360) | human gut metagenome | biome: human gut; feature: human-associated habitat; material: faeces | place: Denmark | collected 2008/2010 | reverse complement strand
CGACGAGCCGGTATCTACCAAGGCTCGCCTGGCGCCATCGTCTACCACCAAAACGCCCTTGGCAGTGTCGCCGAGGGCAATCCAAAGCTTACGCGGGGAAATATCATGCGCTTTGTTGCGAGCAACGAAGTAGGTGCCCACCGATTCGCCGTGAGCGAGCTGGATTAAGCTACCCTGACGACGCCCATGGCAGATAACCATCGGGATGCCCGCAAGCATAAGCACGCGAGCAGCGCGGATCTTGGTGATCATGCCGCCGCTGCCCACCTTCGATGTAACGCCTCCCGCGGAAGCCATCAGTTCAGGGGTGATGCGCTCAACGAGGGGGATAAGCGTAGCCGTTGGATCGATAGTGGGATTGGCGGTATACAAGCCTTCGATATCGGAGAAGATAACGCACATATCGGCCTGCACCAAGCAAGAGACGAGGGCGGCAAGTGTGTCGTTGTCGCCAAAGCGAATCTGCTCAACCGACACCGTGTCGTTTTCGTTGATGATGGGCACGACATCAAAATCAATCAAGCGCTCCAAGGTGTCACGCGCATGCAGATAGGCATTGCGCTGCGCCGTGGAGTGTCGAGTGATAAGCACGCATGAGGTAAGCACATCGTAGCGCGAGAATGCTTCTGCGTACGTTGCCATAAGTGCATTCTGCCCCACCGAAGCCGCCGCCTGGAGCGAAGGCATGTCGGTCGGGCGCTCTTCGATGCCCAATGCCTCCAAGCCGCATGCAATTGCGGCGCTGGAAACAATAAGGGGGCTCCATCCCATCTGACGTAAAGCATGGACCTGAGCGGCAAGGCCATCGAAGTATGCACGATCGAGCTTGCCTTGCTCGTTTACCAAGGTTGACGAACCGATCTTGATTACTATGACTTTCTTGCCGTTTCTCATGCTTTAGATGTCCATTCCCTCGAAATCATCTTCGCGCATACGTGCCGACTCAAACTCGAATGCACATTCCAAAATGCGAATCTCATCGCCGTCGCAAGCCCCAGCAGCCTCAAGGGCCTCATCGAGCTTCAAACGCTTAAAGCGATGCTGCAGGAACGTAACAGCTTCATCGTTTTCCCAGTCGGTCTGGATAACCATGCGCTCAATCTGCTTTCCGGTAACGCGGAACACGCCCTCGGAAAGCTTGGTGACCTTGAACTTCTTATCTTTCGCATCGCGACGATGCTGCCAGATCTGATCGAAATGCTCTTGACCTTCCAAGGCCTTGCGCTGAGCCTCGCGAAGCTCAGCAACACGAGCACCGGTAGCCTTCATCAGGGCATCTACGCCTTTTCCCGTAACGGCACTGGTGAAGAATACCTTAGGGTTCAACGGGCTTTCAGCATATTCATTGCCACCGGCGCGCTCAACGGAATCGCGGCGCACTTCTTCTTCGAGGCGGCGAGCGGCGTCTTCCACACCAGGGGCATCTACCTTATTTCCCACCACGATGCAAGGACGCTCTGCCAATTCAGGCAGATAAGCCTTCAGCTCATTGCTGATAATGCGGTAATCCTCTACCGGGTCGCGGCCCTCATACCCACCAGTAAGGTCGATAACATGGAGGATGATTGCGCAGCGTTCCACGTGACGGAGGAATTCGTGGCCCAAGCCCTTTCCTTCGTGCGCGCCCTCAATGAGGCCAGGAACGTCTGCCACGACATAGTTATACTCATCGGCTTTCACCACACCCAAATTAGGCACAAGCGTAGTGAAAGGATAATCAGCGATTTTAGGCTTGGCGGCAGACATGCGTGCAATGAGCGAAGACTTGCCAGCGGAAGGAACGCCCACCAAGGCAGCATCCGCCATGAGCTTCATTTCAAGCTCGACCCAGCATTCTTCTGCGGGAACACCAAGCTCCGCAAAAGCAGGGGCGCGACGTGTTGACGTGACGAAATGGGTATTGCCGCGACCGCCAATGCCGCCGCGAGCAGCAATAATACGTTCTCCATCATGAGTGAGGTCGGCAATAACCTCACCGGTTTCCTTGGTTTCATCGTTGTATTCACGCACAATAGTGCCAACGGGAACCTTAAGAACAAGGTCTTCGCCATTGGCACCGTTCATCTTGGAACCCTTGCCATGGGTGCCGCGCGTTGCTTTGAAATGATGTTTGAAGCGATAGTCGATCAGCGAAGAAACGCGGGAATCGGCTTCAAGCACGATATCGCCGCCCTTGCCGCCGTCGCCGCCGTCGGGGCCGCCCTTCGGGACGTGCGCCTCACGACGAAACGACATGCAGCCCGCGCCGCCGTCGCCTGCTTTAAGAAATATGCGAACCTTGTCTGTAAACATTATCCTTCAATTCTAAACGAAAAGACCCCCTGCGATGCAGAGGGCCTTTGTTAAGTCCAAATTTAGGCGGTATTTATGCCTGAGGACGGACATGCACCTCGCGGCGTGCGCCCTTGGTGTATTCTACCGTACCTTCGCACAGAGCGAACAGGGTGTCGTCCTTGCCGCGACCCACGTTCTCACCGGGATGGAAGTGAGTGCCACGCTGACGAACCAGGATGTTGCCCGCACCGACGAATTCGCCAGCAAAGCGCTTGCAACCAAGGCGCTTAGCCTTCGAATCGCGACCGTTGCGGATGGAACCTTGACCTTTCTTATGTGCCATTAGTATTCCTCCTCTACTTAAGCGATGCTGGTGATCTGAATACGAGTGAGCTGCTGGCGATGACCGCGCAGCTTCTTGTAGTTCTTGCGCTTCTTGAATTTGAAGACGAGCTGCTTGTCGCCCTTAAACTGCTCAACGATGGTAGCCTCAACCTTGGTCTTGGCAGCCTCTGCAGGGTCAGCGATAACCTTAGCGCCGTCAACAACCGTGATAGCGGTAAGAGCGACCTTGTCGCCTGCTTCACCTTCGAGCTTTTCGACGTTCAGGCAGTCACCGGTGGATACCTTGTACTGCTTGCCGCCAGTCTTAACAATAGCGTACATAATTCTCCTTATTTGAAATAAACGCAAGGCGATAGCTTATCAGCGTGACCGTAGCAAGTCAACGAAAGTGCCTTTCGTTGCAACGTATGCACCGTCTCCGCGTATCATCGCACTTATTCCTAAGCTGCACCTTTCGTGCAACCTGTTGAATGATACCAGAAACCGCCCGATATGGAAGAACAAACCCAAGTTTCGTGAAGGCGCTCCACAATTGGCCAACAAGAGAAAGATCCTTCCCGTCGCATTCTCCTTCTAGCCCCGCCCGCCCCTTGCCACACCAATCGACTTAACCGTCTACAGACAATTGTTAGTATTTTTATACCATTTGCTCTCACCTGCGCCTCTATTGGTGATATGATGCTTTTGTGTAGAAGATCAGCCTTTAATTGGGCTGCGGAAAAGGAGGTGGTGTGCGAATGGAATTCCTCACCGACCCGGTACTGCTTGCACGCATCCAGTTTGCGCTCACAGCTATGTACCACTATGTGTTTGTGCCGCTCTCTATAGGTCTAGGCCTTATTGTGGCGATTTTCGAGACCAAGTACTATCGATCCCAAAGCGTTGAAGATGCCGCCGCATCCCGTTTCTGGATCAAGGTATTCACGGCCACCTTCGCCCTAGGTGTTGCAACTGGCATCACCATGGAATTCTCGTTTGGCACCAACTGGGCCGACTACGCGCGTTTCGTAGGCGACATCTTCGGCGCACCGTTGGCGGCAGAAGCGCTGCTCGCGTTTTTCTTGGAATCGGTATTCCTTGGTGTACTCCTGTTCGGGCGTAAGAAGGTAAGCGGCAAATTCTACCTTGTTTCCGCCTGGCTCGTTTGGCTAGGTTCGTGCCTCTCTGCGCTGTGGATCATCATCGCCAACTCGTGGATGCAAACCCCAGCAGGCGCCGAGCTTTCCGCAGACGGCACCCAGGCACTCTTGACCAACTTCCTTGATGCCGCGTTCAACGCAACTACGGCCCCTCGCTACTTCCACACGGTAGACGCTCTGCTTATCATGGGCGCATTCACAGCGCTTGCCATAGCCGCGTGGTACCTGAAGAAGGGCCTTCACACCGAATTCGCCATGAAAACGGTGCGCGTTGCTTCCGTTGTTGCCTTGTGCACAACTTGCCTTATGGTGGGATTCGCCCACCAATCCGCCGTGGCGGTGGCCGAAGAACAGCCTACAAAGTTCGCCATGATGGAAGGTGCCTACAACGGAGAGGCAATGCCGCTGTACGCGGTAGGCTGGGTTGACGAAGCCTCCCAAAAGGTGATTACCCCTATCGCCATACCAGGTGGCACTTCTTTCCTGGCCTCTGGCTCGTTTGATACTGAATATCCTGGCCTCAACGACCTGGCGAAAAGCGGCGCTTACGGGTCCGATTTCACCGAAGAGACCATTTCAGAGCTCCCTGTGAACACCGTATTCCAAAGCTATCACTTGATGGTGGCAATGTTCGGGCTTATTGGGCTTACTACCCTGCTAGCCTTCGTCTTCACGTTCCGCAAGGGGCGCATTGCCTCGATGCGCTGGCTGCAGAACCTGGCCATCGTTTCGCCTCTGTTCCCCTTCTTGGCCATCGAAGCAGGTTGGTTTACTGCAGAAATCGGCCGTCAACCATGGGTGGTGTACCCCGCCACCAGCAGCCCCGAGGGCGTAAGCCTGCTCACACAGGCCTCTTCTTCCGCATCTGTAACCTCTCCCGAGCTTGCCATCACGCTGGCGCTGTTCCTTCTTATTTATCTGTTCCTGATCATCGGATGGGCACGCATCGTTATCCACCTTATCAAGGTCGGCCCACGCATCGATGAGAGCGGCGAGGCAAGCAATGAAACCGCTCGCAAAACGGGCAATAGCAGCAATGGCAACGTTGAGGCCTCTATCGGAAAGGCAGGTGAGTAGTCATGACCGCATTTGGAAATTCTTTGGTTTGCCCTGATAGCTGTACTTATCGCGGGCTATTTCATCCTCGATGGATTTGATTTGGGCGCCGGCATCCTTTCGCCCATTATCGCAAAAAACGAAAATGAAAAGGCCGTAGTGCGTCGAGCCATCGGCCCGACTTGGGACGGCAACGAAGTGTGGCTCCTCACCGCTGGCGGCGCGCTGTTCGCTGCATTTGCTCCGGCATACGCTACTACGTTTTCAGGCTTCTATCTGGCTATCATGCTCGTGCTATTCGGCTTGATCGTCCGAGCTGTATCTCTCGAATATCGCTCCCATGACCCCAAATGGGGCAAGATTTGGGACGCCCTGTTCTTTATTGGATCGCTCCTGCCTGCCCTGCTGTTCGGCGTAGCCATCGGCAACGTATACGCCGGCATTCCCCTTGACGCCAATGGCGATTATGCGGGCGTTCCGCTTCTGGGGCTCATCACCCCCTTCACGCTTCTGTGCGGGCTTCTGGGCCTTTCAGTGTTTGTCACTCAAGGGGCAACCTGGATTGCGCTCAAGGCCGAAAAGCCATCTGACCTGCAGGCGCGCGCAGCCAAGCTACGCTGCCCCTTAGCATGCATAACCATGGCACTATTTGTTGCCGTAAGCGCATACGCCCTTATGGGCATTGCGCCTACCCTCGACCCTGCCCTTGGAACGCTGCGCTCGGTTGCCTGTGCGGGCGTGGTTGCCGCGCTGATGGCGCTCTTCTTGGCCTCCAGAGAAACGGACAATGACCTTCTTCCGTTCCTGGCAAGCAGCGCATCGGCACTGCTTCTGGTGCTCCTGTTTGCAGCATCGATGTTCCCTACCCTGGTGGTTGCCACAACGGGCACGAGCATCACCATCGCAAATGCCGCTTCTTCCGATTTGGCCCTTGCATGGATGACAGGCATCACCTGCATTGGCCTTCCCTTGGTGCTGGTGTATCACGTACTGGTGTATCGCACCTTCCGTGGACGCATCAGCGCTGATGAGGCCAGCGAATACTAACCCGTGCGGCGGCGAATTCCCTGAATGGGACAGCCGCCGCTTTCGTTTTCGTTGAAGGCGTCAGAAGGCGCCGAATTCAGCGCTCCTCGCAACACGCTGCCCATGCAAATGAAAGGAGGAGGCATGTTCGACAAGAGACTCTTCGCACTTCCTGGCGCAAAGAGCGCTATCGCCTGGTGCATTGCCACCTCCCTTCTTCTAGCGGCGCTCATGGTAGGTCAAGCCGCAGCCCTGGCCTGGGCCCTGACCCTTCTTTGGGGAGGAAGCGCCCTCTCCGATGTTGCAGCTCAGCTTGGAGCCTTTGCGCTCTGCTTCATCGGGAAACAGGCAGCCACTAACATTCAGGCCAAACAGCTCGAGCTCTTTGCGGCAGCACGCACTGAAGAGTTTCGCCAGGAGCTGTCAAAACACCTTTATGAAGGAGGGGCCCCCTTAACCCAAAAGCTAGGAACGGGCGCAGCTTCAACACTTTGCCTTGATGGCATCGACAACATTGAGCACTATTTGAGCACCGCTTTGCCTCGTACGGTGGCGCTGGTCACGGTGCCCTTTGTTCTTCTTGCCGTTATCGTCTTCCAAGACTGGGTTTCTGCTCTTATTGCACTTCTGGTGTTTCCCGCCATCATCCTTCAAATGGTTCTCATCGGAAGCACTGCACAAGAGGAAGCCGGCAAACAACATCGCGAATACCAGCGCCTCGCAAACCATTTCATCGATTCGCTGCGCGGCATCGATACCCTGAAGTACTTCGGCCGCAGCAACGAACAAGCCGATCGCGTATATGAGACAAGCGAAAAATTCCGCATAGCAACGATGAAGACACTGCGCACTGCAACGCTTTCGGGTGCTGTGCTTGACGCATTTTCCACCATTTCCCTCGCAGCAGTTGCCGTTATGCTCGGCTTTCGCTTGGTGGATGGGTCCATTACCCTGCTGCCCGCGCTGTTCGTCTTGGCGATCATGCCCGATTATTTTCGCCCAATCCGCGAATTCGCCTCCGATTACCACGCTACGTTAAACGGGAAGAACACCCTTACCCAAGTATTGGAGGTATTGGGATGCTCCGCTGAAACCGCAGCGAAGAAAGAAAGCCACACGCCGGGATTGCAGGTTGACGCCCCCAAACTAGAGCCTTGGCAAGAACCCAGCGTGCTCATCTTCGAACATATAGGGATCTCCTACGAGGGGGAAACAGCCCTGAAAGACGTTTCTTGCTCTTTCGGGGGTTTCCGCAAATATGGCATCGTGGGACCATCCGGCTGTGGGAAAACCACCCTTGCCCAACTGCTCGCCGGCGTCGTGCAGCCCACCCAAGGATCCATCGTTGTCAACAACCACGCAATCGAGACGCTTTCGATGCCCAGCTGGAGAAAACAAGTGGCTTATCTGCCTCAATCTCCCCATATTTTCAGCACCACCCTCCGAAACAATCTGACGTTCTACCAGCCTGATGCAACCGAAGAAGAAATCGCCCACGCGCTTGAGCTGGTAGGGCTCACCAGCCTGGTTACTGAGCTGCCCAAGGGATTGGATACCGTTATTGGGGAAGGCGGGCGGTCGTTGAGCGGCGGACAGTCGCAACGCGTCGCCCTTGCACGTGCGGTGCTGCATCGAACCTGTCGAGTCTTGGTGTTCGACGAGCCAACGGCCCATCTCGACATTGAAACAGAATGGGAGCTCAAACAGCGCATGCTTCCCCTGATGGAAGGTAAATTGGTTTTCTTTGCAACCCATCGCCTTCATTGGCTAAGCGAAATGGACGAAATCCTCCTACTTGAAGATGGGCAGGTTAGAGACTTTGGCTCCTACGAGGCGTTGAGCAAAGCAAGCTCTTTTGCCTACCTGTCAAGCCACGAGAAGGAGGGCGGCGATGTATAGCAGCTTGAAAGAAGCAACTGCCCTGCTTGAACGCGATGAGTGGGTTAAACCCTATCTGGGCCGCTATCGCAAAATCCTTGCACTGGCCCTTGTTCTAGGCTGCTGCACGGTTCTTTTCGCCGCCGGACTTATGTTCACTTCAGGATGGCTCATTGCAGGCTCTGCCGAAATGCCCTATTCGGTTCTGATGCTGGGCACACCTTTGCTTTGCGTGCGGGTATTCGGCGTGGGAAAACCCATTCTGCGTTACTGCGAACGCTTAGCGAGCCACGATTGGGTGCTGCGATTCACTTCGAATCTTCGCAAGCAGCTTTACCGATCCTTTGATGCAGAAGGCGTTTTCTTCCGTGCCAGCCACCGCCTCGGCGATGCCCTAGGGCTTCTTGCCGAAGATATTGAGCATATCCAAAACCTCTATCTCCGCTGCGTTTTCCCGACCGTAATAGCCCTGGCAGCTGGCGTGGGACTATGCGTTCTGTTCGGTTGTTTTTCGCCCCTTGCATGCTTGGCGTGCTTCGTCTTCGTATTGCTCGAACTCTTTGTTGTGCCTGCCGTTTCTGTAAGCATCAACGGCACGCGCCAATCGACGGCAAAAGAGCTTGCCGCGAAACGCTATGCCACCTATGCCGACAACATTCTCGGAATCACCGACTGGACGCTTTCGGGCAGAAAAGCCGATTTCTTAGCGCAATGCAAAAATGGGCAGGAATACCTCAACCGCCTAAAAGCCCAGGCGCACGCCTTCGATCGCAGACGCAACCTGGCTCAACAAGCGATATTCGCATGTGCCATCATTGCCCTTATATGCTGGGCGACACTCACCTTTGGCGGAATACAAGGAGGACAGGCAAACTGGATTCTGGCTTTTGTGCTGGGAGCCTTTCCCCTCGTTGATGCCTTTGCAGTGATGCCCATTGCCGCAACACAGGCTCAGGGGCACTTCGACTCCATAGCGCGGCTCAACGATCTTTCCCTGCCCTTTGAAGAGGAAACAAAAACCAACTCGGAAGCCAAGCATGCGCAAAACATCGACCTTGGCCTGAAGCATCCGGTTGTCGAACTGAAAGACGTTGAATTCGCCTACCCTGGCCAGTCCCCTACGATTTGCGGAATCAGCCTCTCCCTTTCGCCGGGGCAACATCTAGCACTTCTGGGCAAAAGCGGATCAGGGAAAACCACCCTCGCGCATCTGCTGCGCGGGGACCTCGCCCCCACCTCAGGCAGCATCACCGCAGGAGGGCTTCCCTGTTCGGAGCTTGGAAGCGATGCGTCTCGAATGTTTGGCGTCTGCCAACAGGCCACATACCTGTTCAACGACACTCTGCGCAACAATCTGCTTATAGCAAAACCCCAGGCAACCGACGAGGAGCTTGAACGCGCCCTCGAGCGCGTCGGACTGAAAAGGCTGCTTGCACGATTGCCGAAAGGTCTCGACACCTTACTTGATGAAGCGGGATTGCGCTTTTCGGGCGGCGAGCGTCATCGTGTCGCCCTGGCACGCATCCTTTTGCAGGATGCGCCTATCGTCATCCTCGACGAACCAACGGTTAGCCTCGATCCCCGCACCGAACACGAGGTGCTGGACACCATGTTCGAAGTGCTTGCGGGCAAAACGGTGATCCTAATCACCCATCATCTTCAAGGGGTATCGGACATGGACCGTGTGCTGTTCCTGGAAAGCGGCCGTATAACTCTTGACGGGGCGCCCGAAGAACTCGAGCGCAACAACCAGCACTACCGAACCCTTCTCGAACTCGAGCAGGGGTTTTAATCAGGCGCGCAAGCACGGGACAAGCATGCAGCAATATTTCTAATGAGCCTCAGCCCAGTTGGCACCAGCGGACACATCAACCAGCAACGGAACCGACAATTCAACAACCGACTCCATCACGCTTGTCAGGAGGTCCGAAACCTCTTCCACTTCCGACCCGGGCACCGAAAGGTCAAGCTCGTCATGCACCTGAAGCATGAGCCTCGTGCCAAGGTCTCGCGCCACAAGTTCATCTTGTACCTGACGCATGGCAAGCTTAATGATGTCGGCAGCAGTGCCCTGCATAGGATGATTCATTGCCGTACGCTCACCAAAGCCACGCTGGGCCGCATTCTTGGCTTTCAGCTCGGGGATATAGCGGCGACGACCGAACAAGGTGACGGCATAGCCATCCTTGTGGGCCTGCGCCACCACTTCATCGAGATACGTACGCACACCAGGATGAACCTCGAAATAACGATCGATCATTTCTTTCGCTTCATAGAACGGGATATGGAGCGACTGCGAAAGGCCATATGCCTGCTGACCGTACACAATGCCGAAATTAACCGCTTTTGCTCGACTGCGCATTTGCGGCGTAACATCGTCCATCGGAACGCCGAACACACGCGAAGCCGTGCTGGCGTGAAAATCCTCGCCAGAATTGAACGAGGCAATAAGATGCTCATCCCCTGAAAGGTGCGCCAAGAGGCGCAATTCGATCTGAGAATAATCGGCAGAAACGAACACTTCTCCCTCGCCGAGCGGCACAAAGCAGGTTCTTATCTGGCGTCCGAAATCAGTACGAACCGGAATATTTTGCAAATTCGGATCAGAAGAGGAAAGGCGGCCAGTAGTGGTGACCATTTCATTGAACGATGTGTGGACACGCCCGTCTTCGGCCCGCATGCGCGGCAGAGCATCGATGTAGGTCGACTTGATCTTCGCGTATTCGCGATACTCCAGCATGAGGCCGGGCAGTTCGTGCTCTTCGGTTAGCTCTTTCAGAACAGAAGCGTTGGTGGAATAGCCGCTTCTTGTCTTTTTCTTCGGAGTGAGGCCCAATTCGTCAAACAGCACCTCTGAGAGCTGCTTTGGAGAATCGACATTGAACTCATGGCCCGCTAAAGCATAAATCGCCGCACGCAGACGATCAACTTCAGCGCCAGTGCTTTCGTTCAAGGCCTTCAGGTGGTCAACATCCAAAGCCGCGCCGGTGCGCTCCATACAAGCGAGTACGCCCACCAACGGCAAGTCAATGTCATCGTAGACCTTGCGGGCACCCTCCTTTTCAAGCTCTTGAGCCAAAGGGTCTACCAAGGCGCCAATCGCAGCAGCCTGCAGCGCCACTTGCTTTTGCGGATCCTTTTCATCGGGAAGTACTGCGCCCGCATAGCGTTCCATGAGGGCATTTAAAGTGGCGGCACCGTTATTGGAGTCGGCAACGTAGGCGGCAAGGGCTACATCGAACATATGTGCATCGAGTATTTCCCCACGGGAAACAAGAGAATCCTGTGCGGTATCAGCGGGGAATACCACTTGAAGCAGCGACTTCGCATCTGCTGTAGCAATTTCTCGTTCGCGAACAAGGAAAGCAAGAGCCTCTTTGGCTTCCTCATCATGGAAGAGTGCAGTTGAATCCCCCAAGTTCACTGCCAAGGTCAGCCCGTCGCCAAAAAGCGATGCCTGAGGATCAAGCGCCCACGCAACCGGAACGTAGCCCTCTGCAGGCAGCTCGATGGCCGCCTTCGCTTCATCGCCTTCAATGAAATTATCCCAAGAGCCCAAATCAATGGAGGCTGCTTCGCCCCCCTGGAGTTTCAAGATCTTTGCCAAATGGGCCATCATACGCACATCGGTGAATGCCTCGGTAACCTGCTCTACATTGAAATTCGGGAAGCTGATCGATTCAAGATCGAGTTCAAAATCGGCGTCGCGCACAATAGTGGCTACCTGACGGGAAAGGAATGCATCATCTTTGTAGTTGGTCAGGTTCTCCAACTGCTTTCCCTTGAACTTGTCAAGGTTGGCATAGATGCCCTCCAGGTTGCCATATGCCTGAAGCATCGAGGCGGCCTTTTTATCACCGATACCGGGAACACCAGGGATGTTATCGGCCTTGTCGCCTTTGAGACCCAAAAAATCCGTGAATTGAGCAGGCGTTACGCCGTAGCGCTCCTCCACTTCTTCAGGGCCATAGATAACCACATCGGTAATTCCGCGCTTAGTGGTTACGATTTTCGTTAGGTCGCTGGCTAGCTGATAAGCGTCTTTGTCTCCCGTGACCAAAAGCGTCCTATAGCCCAATTCCTCATCACGCGCAGCAACGGTACCCAGGATGTCGTCACCCTCCCAACCAGGAAGCGCCACAACCGGCACGTTCATGGCAGCTAATAGGTTTTCGATAACGGGAAACTGGGCCTTCAGCTCTTCGTCCATAGGGGGTCGCTGCGCCTTGTACTGCTCAAGCGCCTCCATACGAAACTTAGGACGACCCTTATCAAACGCGCAGACCAAAGCATCGGGCTGCTCCATTTCGATGAATTTCAGCAGCATGGAAAGGAATCCGAATGCTGCGTTAGTAGGAGTGCCATCGGGTGCCGTCATGGTTGGCGGAACGGCATGATATGCACGATGCATCAAAGAGTTTCCGTCAATCACGGCAACGGTTTTAGGCATAGAAATTCCTTTCATGTTTGAACGTAACGATTATACCGCGCGCAAGCAGCACCTCCGACGCCCTGCAAAGCAGAAGCAACGAAGATGATTCGAAGGACCTCATTCCAATAAGGGATAAGCCGGCATTCGTTTCTGCGATGCACATTCGGATCGCCATCTACCCGTGCGCCACATCGGGCCTATCCCGCCTCGGCATCGTCCCGATGCAGACCAAGAACCAAAAACAAAAAAGCGACCAGAATTGCAACTTTTTTGCGATTAGGGATTGCTCGGAGCCCCCAATCACGAATTGAGGGCCAAAAATGCAGCGAAAACGGCTGCACAGCGGCTTATTTCCGCTTTGCAGGGACAGAAGGGAGTTCGCAATCGCAAAAAAGTTGCAAAACCACTCGTTTTTTTGTTTCTGGAACGAATTGATCGCCGAAACGGAGCAAATCCGCAAAACAGAAGGGGCAAGCCTCCAAAGAAGCTTGCCCCACAATGGCGAACGCCAAATGCGACGTTGCCGCTTTTTGTTTAATGCCGTGCCAGTTACATGACGATGTAATCGGCTAATCCCACAGATACCCAACACCGCGGACGGTTTCCAAGTGCTGAGAAAGCTCAGGGCCAAGCTTGGCACGCACACGTCGAACATGGACGTCGACGGTTCGAGAGCCACCAAAATAGTCAAACCCCCAAACGCGACGAAGCAAAGCGTCGCGCGAATACGTACGTCCAGGATGCGTTACAAGGAATGCCAACAACGCGTATTCCAGATAGGTAAAATCGATCGGCTCACCGTTTACGGCAACTTGATACGTTGCCAAGTTGATGGTCATGCCATCAACCGAGATAAAATCGTTTGTCGAGCTTTCATTTCCCGGCCACAATAGTTGTCTGATGCGAAGAGAACATTCCTCCGAGCTTGCTCCATGCACAACAAAATCGCAATTGATCTGAACAGGCAAACGGAAGCCCGAAAGCATGTCCTCTTTCACGATGATGAGCATCGGCACGCCGCCATCGTCGATAAGTGCCTGCTCGACCGCAATCAGCGTTTGCGCTGATTCTGCAGTTGCTTCATAGATAACCAAATCGTACGAGGGATTATCGGCCAAGAGCTTCTTGAACTGCATAGACGAGCCTGCCGCAACATCGACATCAAGGCTGGAAAGCACCGCCTGGAACTTATGGGCGTTGTCAAGACTGTCCGCAATGAATATGACATTCTTTCTTTGTTGCATGATACGCCTCCGTTACAGTACGCCCAGATAACGGTCAAGCTCCCAGTTGGAAACCTGGCGCTGGTACTCATTCCACTCTTCACGCTTTACCTTCACAAGGAACGAATGGATATGCTCACCGAGCACCTCTTTCATCAGCTCAGATTCGGCGAACAGCTCCACGGCTTCACCAAGCGTGTCGGGCAGAGACTCAAACCCTCGTGCACGCAGCTCCTGACGAGAAAGCCCACGAGCGAAGTCTTCTTCCATAGGAGGGCACAACTCGAGTTCTTCTTCTATGCCCTTCAAGCCAGCAGCAAGCACCGCCGAAAATGCCAGGTACGGGTTAGCGGCAGAATCGGGGCTTCGCAACTCTACGCGGCACGCCTCTTCCTTATCGGGTTTGTAACCAGGAATGCGCACCAGCGCAGAACGATTATTGCGCGCCCACGAGATTTGCACCGGTGCTTCACCGCCGGGAACCAGACGTTTATAAGAATTAACGCTGGGGTTGGTGAGCAGGCTGAATTCGGGAACGTACTTGAGCAAGCCCGCAATATAGTGCTTTGCCACCTTAGAAAGGTTGTATCCATCAGGATCACTGGCATCGAAGAACGCATTGTTGCCTTCTTCATCAAATAGGCTTTGATGAATATGCATGCCCGAGCCGGGGGCTCCAGAAATGGGCTTCGGCATAAATGATGCGTACACCCCATGCTTCATGGCGATTTCCTTGACCACCATTTTGTAGGTCATTACGTTGTCGGCCATGCTCAGCGCATCCGCGAAACGCAGGTCGATCTCCTGCTGGGAGGGGCCGTTTTCATGATGGGAATACTCGACGGGAATGCCCATCTTTTCCAAGGTAAGAATGGTGTCGCGTCGAAGGTCGCTTGCCATGTCAAGAGAGGTAAGGTCAAAGTAGCCGCCATGGTCAAGCACTTCTGTCCCGTTGGGATCCTTGAAGTAGTAGTACTCAAGCTCAGGGCCAACATTCATCACATAGCCCAAGCGCTCGGCCTTTGCAGCCTGGCGCTTCAACACGTTTCGGGAATCGCCATCGAAGAAATCGCCCTCGGGCGTTTTAATGGAGCAGAACATACGCCCAACAGCATTGCGCTCAGGACGCCAAGGCAAGATCTGAAATGTGGAAGCTTCAGGATATGCGAGCATATCCGATTCACTCGTAGAGGCAAAACCGCGAATGCAGCTGCCGTCAAAGCCCATTCCCTCTTCGAAAGCGTTTTCCAATTCACTGGGAATAACCGCAAAAGACTTCATGTGGCCCAGCACATCGCAGAACCAAAAACGAACGAAATGCACGTCGCGGCTTTTTATTGTCTTAAGGACGAAATCCTGGTCTGGGCTGGTGCTCATAGCTTGTCCTTCCGTGGCTTGCTCATATTTGTTTCATTGTATCAAGCAAGGTGTTACAAGCGCGTTTCGCCGAATTCTTTTGCCGCTGAACCGATAGTTCTTGCACATCATTCAAGTTGCAAAAACCGCTTTCCCACCAAAAGCCAACGCCTCGGGAATATAGGGACAGGCCCCATTTTCCCAGCATCCCTCCAAAGGACGACAAGCTAAGTTGGTTGGCATAAAAAAAATGGCCCGCCTGCGCGAGCCATTTCAAATTACTTTTTGCGATCGATTTTACGAGCAGCAA
>OGQK01001123.1_pt1 | contig 15053 bp, 9 predicted proteins | sample 1553221 | NCBI WGS metagenome assembly OGQK01 (sample SAMEA2579996, study PRJEB22360) | human gut metagenome | biome: human gut; feature: human-associated habitat; material: faeces | place: Denmark | collected 2008/2010 | reverse complement strand
ACTGCGTGCGCAAGGAGCGTATTACCGCCATAAAGAATATGAGCCACAGCGTTTTTCTGATGTTCTCTCAGTTCAATTTCAGGGTTCATACCATTAAAGACAATGTGACTGCCGTCATACTCACGGGGTCTTATACTGTTGAACTTTTCGTTATACATCTTCGTCAGTTTTTCTCGGCGGGCAGGGTCAGCCCAAATCCAATCCTGAAAGCCTTGCTTTATAAGTTCCTGTTTAGCCTGTGCGATTGCCGTTTCTTTTTTGTTTAAAACGGCTTTCTTTTTGCCTTCCTCATCTTCGATATAATCAAAGATACGGACATCTTTTAAGTTCAGCGTTTCCTCAATTATTTTATAACCGTTGATACGGGAAGTACCGTAAGTGCTGTACGCTTTTACATTGCTGCGGTCATAAGACTTGCCCTCAATATTCCACTCTCCAGTAAACTGCGAGAAGTGAACCTTGATATTCCATTGTGCGTATCGAGGTGTATCAAGAAACTCAAACATAAACTGCTGTATGATTTCAGGCGGCAGCCAAGTAGCTCCGAGTCTTACCGCAATCTCACTTGCGGTTAAGTCTTTCGGCTGGACTTTCTCCAAAGCTTCCACATTGATTTTATAATCATCGGGATACACCTCGGCAGATTTTTTGGCTGTGATAAGTTTTTCTCTGACATTCCCCGAAAGGTACTCATCTGCCATCAAATACTTCTGCTCGCTTACATTCCCGTAGCCGTAAAGCGGATTTAAGAAGATTACACCCTTTAAGTCGTCAAATAGTTCTTCCTCACTTTTACCGGAAAGCTGTTGCATATACTCCATATCAATACAGGCTTTTTCGCCCATAGATACGGCAAGTGCTTCATCTGCTGTGTCAACTTCTGTTACAGCTTTATGTGGCTTGATTGTTCTTTTATAGAACATATCCGCCTTACGCTCAAGCTCGCCGTTCTCGTTAAGAACTTCAAGTGCAGAGAGCAAAGGGAAGGAACTGTCATTACTGAAAGCAGAACTATTGGCTCTGCTGTTTATCAATCCGTATTTCTTGGTGAATGTGTCATACAAATTGTTCAGCTTTTCCTGTGCCTGTTTAATCTCCTCATCGGGATAATCTTCTTTCTGTATTTCAATAAGGTTTCTAACGCTGTCACGAATAGCAACCATACCCTTGATACGATTTTCGGCAGTTGCAGATACTATGGCAGGAGACATACGGGAGTTCTCACGGAAATAGATTTTATCGTCCAATATCGTGTAAGAAAAGTTCCTCACCGTTGGGTCTGCCGGGATAGAATTATCTTCTTCATCAAGCTCATCTGCAACCTCATATTCAGAGATTTCTCCGTGAATATTGATAACAGCTTCATTCAACAGTTCTCCGAGGTCTGCGTTTTCAAATGCTTCGCAAGTTGCTTCCGGTCCGAAACGACCCGATACCATCTTCATCTCGCCCAGTATCATTTCAGGGTGCTGAACAAAATATGAGTTCATCTTTATTCCGTTTTCATCGGTGTCAAGGTAAACCCAATCAGGCTCAATATCAATTAGTCTATCTCGCTTTTGCAAGAAAAGAATATCAGAAACAACCTCTGTTCCGGCATTGCCTTTGAAGGTATCATTCGGAAGTCTGATTGCTCCGAGAAGCTCCGCCCTCTGAGCAATATACTTACGGACAGAGGGATTTTCCTTATCCATTGTTCCTTTACTTGTTACAAGAGCCATTACACCGCCGGGGCGTAATTTATCAAGGGACTTGGCAAAGAAATAATCGTGAATAAGGAAGTTGTTTTTATCGTATCGCTTGTCGGAAACTTTGAAATCTCCAAAAGGCACATTACCGATTACGCCGTCAAAGAAACTGTCTGGTACATTAACTTCCTCAAAGCCTTGTGCCGCAATGGAGGACTTCTGATAGAGTTGCTGTGCAATTCCAGCCGAAACAGTATCAAGCTCGACGCCGTACACCTTTGCATTTTCCATTGATTTTGGGAGCATACCGATAAAGTTGCCGATACCGCAAGACGGCTCAAGCAAGTTGCCCTCCTTAAAGCCCATCTGATCCATAGCCTTATATATGGCTGTGATTACTTCAGGTGGAGTGTAAAAGGCAGTCAAGGTACTTTCTCTTGCCGCTGCGTATTCATCGGGCGTCAATACAGAGGAAAGCTCCAAATATTCAGTAGACCACGCTGAGTTTCTCTCATCAAATGCTTCGGGAATGCCACCCCATCCAACATATTTAGAAAGAATTATCTGTTCTTCCGGTGTGGCAAAGCGGTTTTCTTCCTGACATTTTTTAAGAAGCTGTATCGCCATAATGTTGCGGCGAAAACGCTCTTTTTTGCCTACTTGCTCAACCGGATTATTTGCTAAATCAAAGTTGTGTCGCTCCGCCATCGGAATATCCGGGTGCAAGTCAAAGCTATGTGCTTTTGACTTTTTCTTCTGCTCCCAAGCCGGCACAATCGGTTCAGGCTCTTTATCATAACCGTTGCCGATACGGATGCCTTCGTTATACATTTCCTCATAGCTGTCGAAGCCATTCTGTGAGGCAACAATTTCTCTGTAATCTTCAATCGGAACATTACCGATATTTGTCTTAACCATTTCAAAGTTCTTTGCACGCTTTGTTACAGACTCCATTGTCGCCTTGGTGCAATCGGTAAAATCAGGAGTTTCCTTGAATTGTTCCTCGGCTTGTGCAAACCATTCCGTTCCCACATCTGCAAGCTCCTGTTTTGCGATACCGCCAAGATAATCGAAGAAATCACCGGCACCTTCGTATTGCCGTGCAGCTTCAATTACATCGTCATAGGAAAGTGTATTGGTTACATACTGTCCGCCGGAATTACTGTCCGGGTTATAGTACATCCAAGTAACAGTCTGACTTTCGTCATCAAGAAAGAGAGCATCATTATAGCTTGTATTCGGTGCGAAATCCTGTTCGGTTTCAGTGCTGTTTTCGCTTATATTTTCCTGTGCAACAGCTTTTTCCTCGGCTGGTAATGAAGTTACCCTCAAATGGTCATTAAGCGGATTTTCACGCACTTTTCGGTCAAATTCTTCCCTTGTAAACTCCTTGTTAAACAATGGCATTTCCGTATCGTAGAGCATTACTCTTTCATCGTTAAAGGATAAGATTTCATACTCCGAAGCACCGATATATACCGTGTCCCCAAGATGATATTCATACTGTGTATTAAGTTCATTTTTCTTGTCACTCTGCTCTGCAAGCAGACTGCGGACATAATCAATCTTTTCTACACGGTTAATTGGGAAACTGACGGTATCTTCAAAAGTAACATCACGCATAGAAACATCGCCGCTGATTTTTCCGACCTTTTCAACAATAAATCGACGGTCATCAATGATAACTTCCTTGCCGATTATATCGTCGCTGTCAGGTTGTTCTGCCTCACCGGATGGAGCAGTAGAGAGAATTTCACGGTTTCTTTTCTGTTCTTCAATTTCAACTCGTCTTGCTTCTTCCTTTTCAAGCCACTGTGGATACAGTTCTTTCTCTTTTGGGTTTAGGTATCTGTCGGCTCGGATAAGTTCACCGATACGCTTTTCCACTTGCGACCAAGAAAGAGTAACACTTGGTCTATTTTCGCCAAATCCTTTTGAAAGAGTAATGCCTTTGCCGTCGTGATTTTCATCAATTCCGGTACCGATAATAACAGGGTAAGAACCGCCCCAGCCGTATTCATATTTCAAGAAATCAACATTTTCCTTTGCGGAAAGGCTCTTGTTAAACTGCTCATAAATTCGCATTTTGCCTTCCGATACTCCGCTTCCACGGGTTAGAACTGCGTCAATAATTTCTTGAGAAAAAGTAAAGGCAGAGGTTTTCTTTTCCTCTGCCTGACTGCTTTCTATTAAAGATAACTGACTGTCTGTTGACGGTAACGGCTTTATCTCATCGGACAATTCTCCTAAAAGCCTCATTGCCTCAAAATGCTGTGCGATTACACCCCAGTCGTAGTAGCTTTGAGCCGTTCTGTTGTTATAACTGCCTTCCCACAAATGGAGAACATTTTGAAATGTCTTATAGCCTACCGTTCTGCCGTCCTTTAATGTGAGTTCGGTATAGTCATTATTGAAAATACTCTTGATATATTCGGTACGGCTCTCACTATCTGTATTCAGTTCAAAGAAGTCTTTGATTTCTTCTTTTGAAGCCTTCAAATGCGGCGTAGTACCGAGTATCTCTCGGATTGTATCATCATTGCCGAAAAACGGTAGGCTATTGTCCTCGTGTCGGCGGTCATAATATTCTAAGCGAAGATTATCTGTTCCTTCACGATTTCCTGTGCGGAGTTGCGGATGTTGTTCATCAATCCTACCCACTTCATCATATCTTCCGCTTTCATCTGTTCGGTCAGACCTGCTTTCGCTGCCATCTGCTTGACTAAGCTCTCCTCCAAATCGGTCGCTCTCTCTTGAACTTCCGCCAAGTGCTGTGTCAAAATTCCCTTCGTCAGAAGATTGTAATATAGGATTTTGTGATGTCGCTTCAGATAAGTTCTCCTCATCTGCGACCATCTGCCGAGAGTTACCTCCGGCTGTTCCGGTAATGTCAAGTCGGGAATCAAGTAATCTCCCTGCTTCGTGTATGTGATTTCTTTCATCGTCAAAACTCCTTTCGTTTTTGTTTTCGTCTTTATTGTACTCAAAGCCATTCCTTCTATCAAATGTGCGATTTTCTTTATCCAAAGCCATAACGGTTTTAGATATTTCAGAAAGCCCCATTTCAGCTATGTCACTTGTAGCTATGCCGAGAGCATTAAGCGTTTCCTGTGTATTAAAGTTTGTAACATCACGGAAATCGTCAGCCTCAAAGTATTCTTCCGTATCAATGCCGAGTCTTGCCATCATCATATATGCAACGCTGTTTGTAACAACCTTTATGTATATATTTGAAATCATATCCTCGTTAAGTTCCTCAAGAAAGCTGTTCTCAACGCCGTCAACAAGGTCGCTAAGATAGTCAGGCAGGTTATCCTCGACTGCATTTTGTGCGGCACTCATTATTGCATTGCCTAAACTGTTTTTTCTTTCAAGCTCACCGAAGGAACTTTCAAGTGTTTCAATAACGCTGTCGGTGTATCCGTCTTTCATTTTCCAAATAGGGACCGGACGGGAATATCTGCTTTCGTGGGTATCCGATATGTCAAAGTAGTGAATAAGCCTTTGACGGCTTCTGTTAGCGTCCTCAAATACCGCAATACCTTTCGCTCCTTTATTTACCCATCGACCGAAAGAAGTATTCCAACGCTCAATTTCAAGAACAGCCGTTGCATCTGGTCGCTGTGCAAAAATAAGCAACTGCTCGTCAAATCGCAGTTTGTAGTTTCTGCAAGCAGAGTCCAAATACTTCTGCCAGCTTTGCGGATTGGCAACAACCGTATTGCAAGTTCTGTCATACAACTCTGATATGAGTTTATATTTTATTGCCATTTACTCGCACCTCCTTATCTTGTTTTATCTTTGCTTTTTGCCTGTTTAACTTTTTCTTTTTCCGCCGGTTCAACAATATGTCCGTTCTTCTCGCAAAGCTCTGCAAATTCGCAGATATGATAAATATTCAAGCCGATTTTAGTATGATAATCATCAATATATCTGCACTCTCGCTCCATCGTTCCGCCGTCTCTTGTATGAATTAAAATTCTGTCTCCGTCAGATATGCGGAACTTCTCGTTATACGTGCTGTCAATAAAACGAATACTATGTTCCTGATTGCTCATCACTTACACCTCCTAAAAAGGAAAACAGCTTATTGGCTTTCGTCTGCTTTTGAAGTTCTATAATCAAACTCATATCCGGAATAGTGATACCGGGTATTTTCAAAATGCTTTCCATATCAAGTTGCTGCAACTGTTTTTCGGTGTTACAGCCTGCGTCAAACAACTTACTTAAAAGTTTTGTTTTCTGCTGGTAAGTAAATTTATCTTTCATCGTTGTTCCTCCTTTTAGGCGATTTCAATTACAATGTTAATATCGCTTTTGTCATCTTTACAATCTCTCGACAGTTCGGGGAATAAGGATTGAACTCTCTGCCTTGCTCTGCGAATAGACTCAAAGCAGGGCAAACCGTAGCCCTTGTAGTTGTTGACTATATCTTCAAGAGGCAAATTCCCAACCTTCAAATAGCTGTAACGATTGTAATAGCAGAGGATAAGCTGCATATCGTCATACCTTGTTTCGGGGCATTCTCTTAAAATTGCAAGCACTTTGCTTTCAACTGTGTTTTTATTATTCATAAGCACCTCCATAAAAAAGAATGGGCGAAGTTTTTAAGCTCCGCCCAAAATCATTTCTTATTTCTTTCTGTTTTTAATCTGCAAGAAGATAAAGCCGGCTACAATAAAGGCGACCAATACAACTGCAACAATGGTTTTAGCGTCCATTATTCATCGTCCTCCTTTTTTCTTTTTCTGTGTGCAACAAAAGCGGTTGCTCCGATACCGATAGCCGAAAGTCCTGCAAGTGCAGTCCAAAGACCTACCTTTGAATTATCTCCTGTCTTAGGTGTATCTCTCAGGACATTGTGCATTTCAACCACCGTAGTCGAGCCAACCTTAACGGCAGCCTTTTTATCGGCAGGCATTACATATCCGGCAGAAACATTGTCATTAACTTCTGACACCGTGTATTCTCCGATACGAAGTCCCTCGATATAGATTTCGCCGTTCTTATCGGTTGTGAAACTACGGTCATAACCGTTTGCTCCGGTCACTCTGAATGTGAAACCTTCAACTTTTCCGTCGGAAGAAGTCTTAACGATTTTAAGATTGCCTTTCATTGCCTGATTGATAAAACCGACACCGGCTTTGTTTTCAACATCGTATGTCTTTTCGTCCTCGTTGATAAATACCGAATACACACCCTTATCAAGTTCAAAACCCTCAGGTGCTTTGGTTTCTCTCACAAGATACTTGCCATAGAGAAGTTCTTTCATCTCATAAATACCGGTCGATGTTTCTGTGAGCGTACCTACAAGCTCATCTTCCTTGTCAAGTATGCCATTGCCGTTTTTATCTTTATACACTTCAAATACCGCACCCGAAAGTTTGTTATCCGGATAATCGGCATCAACTTTTGTGAGTTTGATATTGCCGTGAACATACTCATTGACAATTTGAACTTCGATAACCTGTTCGTTTTCCGAGATGTTCACTTCATAAGAAGTATCATCAAGAACAAAGCCCTCCGGCTGTTCAATCTCTCTTACAATCCAGTTGCCATACGGAACTTTGGTAAAAGAAAAACTACCGTCTTTTTCAGAGGTAGTAATCATAAGTGCATTTTCTTTTGTAAATTCGGTTTCACCTGTTTTGAAAAGACCGATTACAGCACCGCCGAGAGTCTCGCCGTTTTCATCAATCTTTTTACCCTGAACAGAGCCGTAAATCAACTTGTTTTCAATGGGCTTTCCATCATTTACGCTAATTTCCACAACGGCTGTATCCTGTCCGGAATAACTGAAGGTAAACGGATACTTAGTATCGGAGAGAATATAGTGTTCATCGGTAGCAAGCTCCTTGACATAGTAGCTACCAAACGGAAGGTCTGTATTGATTACTGCCTTACCGTTTTCCGAAAGAGTAATAATTTCAATTAAACCGTCTGTCGGGATAACTGTTCCGCTCGCAGATACAATATCTTCTGCGGCATAAAGCCCAAAACTGATATTCTTCATTTCGTCTTTATTGCCGATATTGAAGATGTCGTTCTTTTCGATAGCCTTTTCAAGACTGACCGTTGCTTTTTGTCTTTCGTTTACAAAGCTTGTGGAAGTGTCTGTTACAGCTACATCCTGTCCTGCATAAGTAAGTTCTACACTATGCGGCTCTTTGTTGATAACCATACCTTCCGGTGCTTTGATTTCCGTAACCGTGTACTTGCCGAGATAAAGTTCCTTGCTCTTTGCAAATCCGTCATTATCGGTTGTTACGGTATCAACCACATCACCCTTGTGATAACGAAGCGTGCCGTCCGGTGTGATAATATCCTCGGCAGCGGTAACTTCATAGATAGCTCCTGTAAGACCGCTTACTTTGTATTCCGGCTGGTAAATAACATCTTTGCCTTTCTCTCCGAAAACATTAACCCCAAAGAACACTTCACCGGTCTTTGTAATGTTGATTGTTCCTTTCTGTGCCATATTCGGCTTATCTACCTTAATCACGGTTACACCGCCTTCATCACTTGAATTGTCCTGTGTTACATCAAAATATACAGGTATACTGTCAAGAACATATCCGTAAGGAGCCTGAACTTCTACAAGAGAGTAGCCCTTGCCATATTCAAGCTTCTGCGGAGTTACAAGAGCGCCGTTTGCGTCCGTGTAGAAAGTATCAATAGTTGTAGGCGTCGGGTAAGTAAATCTCATAGAGATTTGATTACCCTCAGGGTCATAAATCTTAAATCCTGCACCTGCGTAAGGAATGTTCTTTCCGCTTTCTGCGTCCACCTTTACAACCTTAACATAACTTTCAAAGTTAGCATTGTTGATAAGATAACGGTAAGTCTGTCCGTTTTGAGAAATGAACACATCAAAGTCGCTCATAAGCTCTCGACCTTCCCAGCCTGAAGTCTGGTGTACGGTGTAAACACCGTAAGGCATATCTTTTGTCTGCCCAAAGCCGTTTTCATCACAGACGATAATATCCTTTTCGTCATCTTCCGCAGCTTCATAACTTCCGGATGATTTAAGATAAATCTCAAATGTTGCTCCGCTTTCGGGTGTTTCGATTTGTGTATCTCCGTTATCGGTATGTTTGATAATTGCGATATTGCCTTTCATAACCTGCTCGGTTACATCATTCGCCACAAGATTATGTTCAATCGTAAAGAGTTTTGGCTCTGCACCTACTTTATGAATTGTGGTATCAAGCAAATATCCCTCGGACGGAGTGATTTCTCTGATAGTCCAATCGCTGTCACAAACATATTCCTTAGTGGTAAACTGACCGTCCTTATCGGTAACATACTTATCTACAAGAGTTTCGCCTTTGTAGATACCGTAGACTGCACCCGAAAGTTTCGCATCGCCCTGTGGAGTACCTTCTTCTCGGTCGCTCTTAGTTACGGTAACGCTGAACTTTTTAAGAATATTTGTAAAGTTACGGGTAGTTACTTCTTTCCAGTTAATCGGTGCCGTCTGATTTGCAGGAACTACATATCGGATAGCTGTATCCACTTCTTCGATTGTGTACGGTTCTGAACCGCTGATAAGCACATCTTTGAAAGTAGCAACACCCTTGTTATCGGTAACGGCATATTCATCGACTGCAATTCCCGAAAGAGAAGTGCCATAAAGGTGAAAAGTAACACCTTCAACCAAGTTATCCTCAGAGGACTTAATCACTTTGAGCGTTCCTCTTTTGAGAACATTGTTGAAATTAACCTTTGCCACCTGACCAGCAACAACAGTTACTCTGTGAACCTCCTGCGGAACATATTTATCAATGGTCTGTTCCGTTACGGTGTAAACGCCGGGCATAAGGTTATCAATCTGAATTTTACCGCCATTTGCAGTCTTAACGGTTTTATTTACACCGTTACCGCTGATGGTAAAGCTAATGCCGTCAACCTTTCCGTCCTCACTTGTTTTTACGATTTGGCAAGAACCGTAGCTGACTTTCATCTTAACAAAGCCTTTTACCGGATCGCTGACTTTCTGTGTATATGACACTACATCCTGAATACCGTTGCCGGGAGAATATTTACCATCTGTCCAAACAACCAAACCTTTACGACTACCATTTGCCTTACTTGCAGTAATGGTAAATTCTTTGCTGGGTGCTTTGTCCATTGAGATAGTCAACTTGTTTCCGCTTGTAGAGAACTTAACCCCGTCTATATTTGCGGAAAAATTGTAATTTCCCAACACTCCGTTAGAGTCGGTAAGGGTAGTAACATACTTGCTACCATCCCATTTAAGTTTGTTTACCTTTGCAGAGCCTGTTGACTTTGTGCAGAAGCTGGGTACTTTCGTATGCTTCTGAACACTTTCAGCAATACTGCTATAATGAGCCATAATACGGCTGTAGAGCGGGTGACCTTTTTGAATATGGTCGATAATAGCGTCATACTTTCCGGGTGACTTATGTTTAAAGTTTTCATCACGCTCTCCCACAATAGATTCCCAAATCAAAAGCTGTGTTGCGATTGCGTGAGCCATTTTATCTGCATCGCCGCTGTTCTGTGATTTCCAACTCGTATTGATTTGACCGCAGTATCCGTACTGCAAAATACGACCGATTTGAAGTCGAATATCATCGCCGGAGATAGTACCGTTAGAGCCGAGGCTATTGAAGTAGTCCTCATTCTTTTCAGTAAGAGTATCTCCCGTGTGCTGACCTGTTCCGGGTTCAATGCAATATACAATATTGCCGGAATACGAACCCATTGCACGGAGTGATTCATTCCCGATTGCGTGGGAACACCAACCGTTCATAAACTTGAGTTCTCCGTGACCCCACTTACCGTTATTGTTCGTATCTCCGCTTCTCGGAAGTTCCATAATATACACATCTGACTTTTTACCGGAAGCGGCAAAAGCAGTGGTTGTGCCTAACCCCATAAAGGTAGTCAAGCTGAGAACCATAGCCATAACAAGGGATACGGCTCTCTTAAATTTGTTTTTTGCCATTCTGTTTTCCTCCTTAAATAAAAAACGCACCGATTACTCAGTGCGTCTTGTAGAAATATTTTGTTTTATCAGTAGCCGATATAGATTTCGTATTCTGTATCGGTTACCTTTTCAGCCCATACCCAAACCGCCGTAAAGCCTTCAACATTCTTGTATCTGTTTAATCTGCTTTGAATGTCGCCTTTAATATTTTTCCGTCTCGGATTTGCGGTAATGGGATTGTCCCAGCACTCGGTAGCCGTACTGTCAAGAGATAAGCCTATGCTTTGAGCGTAGCTCTTGGCATACGCAACATACTCATTCACATCAAATGTTTCTTTTGTAGGCTTTGTTGTTTCGGTTGGCTTCGGCTTTTGCACAGGTTCTTCTTTTGGCTTTTCCTGTACGGTTTTCTTGGTTGTTGCTTCCTGTTTAACTTCGTTTTTTCTATTTTCGGATTTCTGTTTTGTTTCTTGCTCTTTGTGTTCAACCGGTTTTTCTTTATGCTCTGCCGATTTACTTTCCGAAGAAGTAACTTGCAGCTCTTTTTGTACCGGTGCGGAGTTTTGAGAGTTTTCACGCTCTTTTTCCGTTACCTGAACACTGCTTTCAACAATTTCGCTTTCTTGTGGCTTTTCAGCTTCTGTATTACCAGCCGGAAAAGAAGTCTCGTTGTTAAATTCACTCGTTGCGGCTTCTTTGACTGCTTTTTCATTACTGCAACCTACAAGCAAAATTATTAAACACGCAAGAACTACCGATAAAAGTTTTTTCATAATCATCGCTCCCTTCAACTCTATCCTAAGCAATCTTCACTTAAATTTCAACGGTGCGAAACCCTTGTCCCTTGTTTAGATAGCTTTAATTTATCAAGATAGATATATTTAAGAGAGATAGAATATATTTTATTCAGCTGGTAAACAGGTAGTAAATGGAGGTAGAGTGTGAGAAGGGGGGACTAACGACTGTCACGCTCTGCCCTTTGTTTGAGATACTTGTTGTAATGCTCCAAAGCCTTGCAAACAAAATCTTCCGTTTGGCTTACAGGAACATTTTTCGGAATAAGCTGTCGAACTCTGTCACCTCTCAACACGATTTTTTCTTTCTGATTTGGCTTTTCCTCCGACATTATGGCTTGGATAGCCTCGGTTGTCAGTTTGCCGTCATCAAAAAACTTACGCATACGGATAGTTTGGTCGTGGGACGGAGTTGCGTCGTTTAGGTCTATCTCATCAACTACATCACGCTGACTGTCCTCGTCAAGATATGACAATTCGACGGCAGGTCGCATTTTAATTCGCCCCTCATCAACATAATCGAGTAATTCCGGAACAAGGTTTGTAAGGCGAACATAACGGTGTATTTGACGCTCACTGTCCCCAACCTCATCAGCAACCTGAGTTACAGATAACTTATTGCCCACTGGGCGAGAAGTTAAATCTGTTCTTTCGCCTTGTCTTTTCATTGCTTCCAATCGCATTTTATATGCAAATGCTTTTTCAGAGGGAAGTATCTGCGAGCGTTGGTAGTTACTTTCTACCATTAAAATTGTGGCTTCATCTCGATTTAGGTCAACAACCTCACATCTTAATGTTTCAAAACCCGCAAGCTCACAAGCTCTCTTTCTTCTGTGTCCTGAAATGAGTTCGTATCTTCCGTCCTCTTTCTGTCTAACCGTAGCCGGAGTAATAACTCCACGCTCTTTCACGCTTTCAACTAGCTGTGCCATATCCTCGTCATCACGCACCTTAAATGGGTGGTCGGGGAAATCATCAATCTCCGTCAGCGGAATATCTCTGATTTTAGATAGCTTTTCATCATCTCTTTGCTCTTGTGTTGAAAACAAATCATCGAGCCTCGTGAGAGTGAAGTCGCTCTTTCTTCCTGCCATCTGCTAACACCTCCTTTGTGAATTCGGTGTATGCTTTCGACACCGTACTGTTTGGCTCATAAGCAAAAATGCTCTTGCCTTTGGAAGAAGTCTCTGCTGCCTTTACAGCAATCGGGATATGTGTGCGATACATTTTAATCTGATTGCCGAAGTTTTCTCTCAGAGCTTCTACTGTGCTTTTGGCGAGGTTGGTACGGCTATCCACCAAAGTAAGCAGCATACCGTCAATTTTCAAGTTCGGATTGATACGCTTTTTAACTTTTGAAATAGTTTGAACAAGCTGCGTCATTCCTTTTGCCGGTAAATACTGTGCCTGAACAGGAATAATAACGCTGTCTGCCGCAGACAAGGCATTGATTGTTACCATACCCAGCGAGGGCATACAATCAATAAGTACATAATCGTATTTGTCCTTTACTTCGCTGAGATAATTTCTCAAAGCCGTTTCTCTGCTCATTGCATTTACAAGGTTAAATTCCATCGCAGACAATTCAAGGTTTGCCGGTACAAGGTCAACTCCTTCTTCGTGGTGCAGAATACCGACCATAGGGTTAGTCATCGTTTCGTTTATTACATCTGTTAGTTTCGTTGCAAGCGTGATACCCAAGTCATCCGTATTCTGCCAACCGAGACAAGTGGTTAAATCGCCCTGCGGGTCTGCATCTATGAGCAAAACTTTCTTACCCTGCATTGCAAGACCTACACCGAGATTTACCGTAGTGGTTGTTTTTCCAACTCCGCCTTTTTGATTGCATATTGCAATCGTTTTGCAGTTTGACACTTTGTTGTCCTCCTTTCTTTATATTAAGGTCATTGACCCATCAAAACATAGAAATGTCTTCTATGTTTTGATGGTCGCACTTAATTCGATCACATCCCCCAAATGCGTGAAAGGAAATCAATAGGCGTTCGGCTGCTGTCCGAACTCATAGGAATCTCACCTCTGCCGGGTACTCCGCCAGCCCCTTAGGGAAGTATCATTATCCCTGAATTGTTTCTTCGCCTTATCCGTAGCAACCGGATATTTCAGAATAGTTCGGAACCGCTACCAACCTTGCTTTCCGTTATTACCTATATGGGCAGGAAGATTTTGGCGTACCTTCATTCGGCTGAGGCAAGAGCCTCCAATCAGGAATGTACCTATTGAATGTTTATTCTATTTTCAAGGTTCTTGAGGGAAATTAAATAACCCCTCACTTGGTAGGCAACGAAAACGGTCAAAAATTAACCCCCTAACCGAAATTTTTTTAATTTTTTATAAAAACCTAAGATTTATGAGTTTGCATTTGATTATGAGGTGATAAAAAAAGCACCCTTAAAGAGTGCAAAACAACTTTATTTATACAAACATAAGTAATCCAAAAGTGCCAAGATAAATCCCAAAGTGTCAAATTGACACTTTGGGATTCGCTTTTTGATACTTTGGAGTATTATTTCATCATTGATGATAGGAAAAGAATACTTAAACGAAAAAAGGACGAACCGTCCAATATGGATAGTTCGTCCTTGACTCATTTTGATTGTTGACTGTCTAAGTACTTCCAGCGTCGATAGTTTTGCAGACTACTGATGTGCCAATCGCTCTTTCGACTAATTTTACGAAAATCAAGTGAGCACAGAAAGTCTATCAAATAAATTTTGGGAACAAGATTTCTGCCTTTAATAACAAAATGTTTTAATTTTCCCTTGCTACACCATCTATTAACAACAGCCACCCTATATCCTGTTACTTCGCTAATCATACTGGTTTCCATAACATCTGGATATTCTTTTAATAGATATTGAAAATACTCGTGTAAATCCTCACCTTTAATATTAGGCAGCGTAGAATGGCTAATGCGTATAGAAGGATTCTTGTAGGAATACCAGTTTTCAGGTACAGTATAATATTCAGGATTTTGCTCTTTGTCCTCAAGGAAAACCATCAAATCTTCTTTTCTGATTTTATAACAACGAGTTTTCTTTCCTGAATACTCACAAGGCAATTTCCCGCTTTTCAGATAATAAAGTGCAGTTCGTTTGCTGCAATGACAGATTAAACGCATCTGTTCTTTCGTAATAATACTTGGCACTTCAGACCAGTTAATATCATTTAATTTCATAGCTTACACCTCAATATTTTTACGGTGGGAAATATCTGTGTTTGCTATGTAGTTCTAACATTTTTCTAACAGTTCTAACACGAATTCTAACAAAAATGCTAAAATCGGCGCATTTTTTGTCTTTACTTGAACCCATTGAAATATCAGCGTTTTTTGCGTGTGCTATGCTAATAAGCCTTGATTTACACGGATTTTCTGCGGATAAAACATCCTAAAACATATATGAAAAAACCTATAAAGTAATATTGGTGCAAAAAACTCGAAATCCATCGTGTGAGCAATCACCCGTGGGTTCAAATCCCACCCGCTGCGCCAGCGTCGTCGTCGCGGACTCCATATCGTTCGTGACGACTTTTTTATTACTTAAAAAAGTCATCAGCTCGCTCATTCCGTCGCTCCTCCTCTCAAAATCTGTCGTACCG
>OGQK01001119.1_pt1 | contig 15107 bp, 12 predicted proteins | sample 1553221 | NCBI WGS metagenome assembly OGQK01 (sample SAMEA2579996, study PRJEB22360) | human gut metagenome | biome: human gut; feature: human-associated habitat; material: faeces | place: Denmark | collected 2008/2010 | reverse complement strand
GGCTCTTTGATTCGGAAAATCCAACCTTAGGCGCGCCTGCGGCGCGCCAGGAGGGCCGTCAGCCCCATCAGCCCCAGCGTAGCCGTGGCCGGTTCCGGAATGGTCAGAGGCATTTCATGCGCATTCAGATAGGCGAAATCACTTCCGCTCAACACGCCGTCGTACACAGCCAGGTTATCAATAAAAAGGCCGTTAGCCGCGGTATTATGATCCCCGCTTCCCTTGATGCTTGTCACCTTGGAGCTATCGGAAAGATTCGTCGTGACCGTTTTGACAAGCTCTCCATCGTGGTAAACCTGCATTTCATTACCCTTGAACGTAAGGCCAAGGTAGTTCCATTCGTTATCGTTGGCCGAAAACAACTCGGTTCCGTCCGCGATTCCGATGCTTGCCCCGTTGTAAATCACCCATCTGTTTGCCGATGTCATTTCCACCCTGATCGTCGTGCCCGCTATCGTCATGGAAAAAGCATCCTTCCAGTCCGGATTGGAAGAACTGTAATACATGTGGATGCCCACGCTGAAACCGGTGGAAAAATTCAGGCCGTCAATGCCGTTGGTGCTCGTGATGTTGAACGTTCCGCCATTGGGGCAATGGGAATAGCCGCCGTCCGGAAGGGGCGTAATCGCATTGCTCCAGTTAATGTAACCGGTTGTTCTTGATATGGCGGTGGAACCACTGCCCAGATTGATGAAATTCTGATTGCTTCCAAGCTGGTTGAAATCCAGTCCGTACAGCAGCGTAGAAGCCTGTACGCCTGAAACCAGACACAAGGCCGCGGCAACCGCCGTTCCCTTGAAATTTAAATGACCATGGGAGGAGAACATGCGTTCAATGAAGCGGATAACAAATCCGGTATTTGAAAAAAACAAGCAGTAAATGATGAAATAAATTGAAATAGAACAGGAAACTGTCTGTTCTCTTTTTTAAAGAAGCGGTTTCAATGAATGCCGCCGCTCTATTAAGAGAGAAATATAAATCTTTATTTATCAAAATCCACGCTTGACACCGGATTTGTTATCCGTTGGCAAATCATTCCACATCACACTCAATCCTCCCTGCACTTTGAACGCATGGAAACGATGTGCCAGAATCAGGAAATAAAAACCAATACGCTAAGAAAGGAAAGGAAGCGTACGGCTGATTCAACAGGATTTTTTTCGGAAGGGGCCTTTCCCCGGGAATGCGCCTATCTTGCCACCACGTGATTGTGGTGGAAATCAACAAAGCTCCGGTACGTTCCCTCATCCAGCAGGGCTTCATGCGTCATCAGCAGGAGGGGGAAAGGTTTCCCTTCATCCGTATAAGGGGGATGAATGTAATCAAACTGGGGATTGGGCACAAAGCCGTGCCGCTGGTAAAACCCCAAGCGGCGGCGAGAAATCTCGTCCTCCGGAGGATCAATCTCCAGAATCACCTTTCGGGGGAAAGCGTCCCTCAATTCCTCCAGAATCCTTTGACCGGCGCCCTGGCCGCGCAGGGAAGCATCCACGGCGAAATATTCCAGATACACGAATGCCTCACGCTGCCAGCTCACCAGCATGGCAACCACCCGGCCTTCCCCGTTTAAAAACACCTCATAACAAAAACCCGGGTCTTGAAACGCCAGCGGAAAGTCCTGAACGCGCCGCTGTTCGTGCACCGGAAAACTTGTCCGGTAAATATCCAGGGAATCCAGGAATAGAGGATCATCCACTCCCGTCACACGGTGCTTGGTCAGCGATTCAGGCTTCATGCCCCATATCCAACCACACCCGTCTTCCCTCGGCAAGGCTCCCGGAAAGACTTCCCCAGTCATGCAACAACGTGGACAGACTTAACCCATTCACCTTCCAGACGATTCACGATTTTTCTAACATATTATATAAACCGTTGACAATAAATAAAATAAGAAGATAGAGTGATAAGAGTGCAGAAATAGTTCATCCATCCTCCATGTTTACACCAATTCGCCGCCTTTTATTTCTTCTTCTGTTCCTGGTATTTCCGGGAGGCGCCAATACGGTTCTTCATGCGGAAGAAACTCCAGACATGGACGGCTACTCCCTGTATATTGAATCAAAGACGGATGTGGCGTCCGCCCAATGCATGATTGACGGAGGGAATCAGGAGGACGACAAAAAACGGACTGATGTGGGTATTGGAGAAGAAGTTGAACTGACCTTGACCGGGAAGCGGTTAAAAGAGGTGGATTTGGATTCCATAGAATGGACCATGGAACCGGATAATCTGGCCACCGTTGAAAAATCGGAGGATGGAGACAATCAGGCAATTCTAACCATCAACAAGGATATTACTGAAAACAAGGTTCTTACAATCCGAGTCAAAACAAATCTCGATGAAGAACTGCCGGAGAGAGCCCCTCTGATTCTTCATATTTTTATTCCATCTGAAATCATGGCAGTACATACGGGGAAACGAATGCCCAAGTGTGCAGCAGATGGAGAAAAAGACCATGCGGGAGCATCCACCGTCCTGGATTTAACCCTGCATCCATTAAAAGTGAGTTTCAGTAATATCGCCTTCATTGAACGGGCGAATGATCCGGAAGGGTTCAAACCGGAACATGATCCCGGCGCCGTTTTGTTCCGCCCCAACGCCAAAAACAAGGCAATTCCCAGTGACTATATCGGATGGAAGTTTAAACCCGGAATTCGATTGCCCCAATTGCAGGCTTCCAATCTTCCCAAGCCCTTTTCATGGGCATGCGGCTGGCATGTCCGTTCCGATGACAAGGACTGCCTTCTGATTCATGGCAAACCCTATCTCCAGGATTTTAATTTCACTTATGACGGAGAAGAAACCGATGAGAATTCTCCAACCAAAGGATTGCAAAACGTCAAAGTAACCGTCTCCAAATTCCGCCGCACCGTGACACGCAGTACGGCAGGACAAGCGCTTCATACCAACTCATAAATAATCCTTTTCCATATCATTCCATGAACCCTGTTTATGTACCTATTCTCCTGGCTTGGACGGCCCTCCTCTTGTTCCATTCTCCCGCTTTCTCCGATATGCGCCTGCCCATTCCCTCAGCCACCAGGAATCTTAACAAGCAGAACACGAAACTGCTCCAACTTAAAAGACTGCTCGACGAGGACAACATCATTCCCTTCTACCAGGAAGCCGACAAAATGTTGAAGGAGGCCAGCCTTTACAGAAAAAAAATGTCACTCCACAGGAATTGACCGACGGCCTCTTCCTGTGCCGCCTGATTGCGACCGCGCCATTCATCGACGTTAACCGGCACAGCAACGTCGTGTGGCTGATGAACCACACTAACCTGGACTATCAAGTTAAAGATTTCATGTCCCGGAGCATGCCGCTAGCCGCCTTAACGGACAAGCATTCCACCTTGCCGGAAAAGGAGGAAGCGCTGCGGTTCTTTCTAACAGCGAGAGCACTGGTTCTCCAGCAATTCCGGAGCAGTTTCGATCACGCCTTTGAGGCCGCCTGGATCTGTTCGGAAATGCTTCTGGACCATGCCCCCCCAGCTCACCGGCGACCGGGAAGCAGCCGGCGAATTCGCCAACAGGCTCGCGACCAACGAGGCAAGAAACAATAAACTTAGGAACATCATACCCAGAAGAGAAAGAATATTCGTCCGCGAATTAATGCAGTGCTTCCCGACCAAAGCGGTGGAAGTCAAAAAATACCTCCGCATGGCCGGCTACGGCGACAAGGATATCCCCGCCCTGCTTGACAGAACCGTCGGCAGGATTCCTGAAGCCCAGTACCTGTACAAGGGTTTGCCGAAACGGAAGGATTGAACGCTTCCCCTTCATCTCCATCAAATTTACGTTTTCCGGAAATATATCATGTATCAAGAGAGGCGCCGCGCTTCATGAAATCCATTTGAAGTTCCATTCCGGAAACATCAGGGTTAAATTCAGCCCATGATGCCGGGTATAAAATTTTTCCTGCTGCTGTTTTTCACCTGGGCGGCTTTTCCCTGCCCTCTCCGGGCGCAGGAAGAGGCGCACGGGGAAAGCCCCTGGCCTCGCTGCGCCCCCGCACGGCCCGGAAGCCGCATCCTTTTCCTGGGAAACAGCTATACGTTCTTCAACCGCATGCCCGCCATGGTCAAGGCGATGGCTGATACCAAAGGATTGCGGCCGGACGTGCACATGCACGCGGCTCCGGCAGCCTCCTTCCAGTCCCACTGGAATGACGGGCGCGCCCGTGAAAAGCTGAAAGGAACGGCCTGGGACTTCGTCATTCTCCAGGACCAGAGCGCCACTCCCGTCGTGGCCCCGGAGCGGACCATGGAATTCGGCGGCAAATGGTGCTCCCAGGTACGCGCCGCCCAGGAAACGCCCGTCCTGATGCTGACGTGGGGAAGAAAGGACGCCTCCGGCGTTCCGGACCCGCAGGAGCAAAAAGCCCTCCTCGCCACGTATTTGAATCTCGCCCGGAAGGAAAAAGCCGCCGTGGCTCCCGTGGGCATCGCCTGGGAGAACTGCCTCAAACGCCATCCCGGAATTGCCCTGTACCAGGCGGATGGGAAGCACCCAACGGAGGCGGGAAGCTACCTGGCGGCCTGCGTGATGTACTGCACCCTGTTCGGAAAGTCTCCGCTGGGCCTCCCGGCCAAACTGTCCCTGAAAGGAGTGCGGCTGTGCAGCCTTCCCGCAGACAGGGCCAAAATACTGCAAACCGTCGCCAGGGATACGTGCAAACAGCTCTTTTCCGCTTCTGCCGGAAACCGCCCCGGAGCCGCAGGTCCATAGGCCGCCGCGCTGCTGCCGCATAGCGCAAAATCTACTCGCAAAACGGGCGACGTTCCTTTAACCTTGCCACGATCACTTACACATATTATGAGCGAACAAGTCATTATCATCGGCGCAGGCTGCGCAGGCTACACGGCGGCCATTTACACCGCCCGCGCCAATCTTTCTCCGCTTCTCATTACGGGCTCCCAGATCGGCGGCCAGCTGACCACCACCACGGAGGTGGAAAACTTTCCCGGCTTTCCGGACGGCGTGATGGGGCCGGACCTGATGTTCCTGATGCAGCAGCAGGCGGAAAAGTTCGGCACCCGGTTTGCGTATGAGGACGTCAAGAGCGTCATCAGGGATGAAGCCACCGGACTGTTCACCGTGAAGACCAGCGGCCAGAATTACGAGGCCCGCAGCATCATCGTGGCTACGGGGGCTTCCGCGCGCTACCTGGGCATACCCGGAGAGGAAGGGCTGGTAGGCCACGGCCTCACCGCCTGCGCTACCTGTGACGGAGCCTTTTACCGGGACGTGCCCGTGTGCGTGGTGGGCGGCGGAGACAGCGCCTGTGAAGAAGCCATGTTCCTGACGCGCTTCGCCTCCAGGGTGTACCTGATCCATCGCCGCGATACGCTCCGCGCCTCCAAAATCATGGCGGAGCGCACGCTGTCCAATGAAAAGATTTTCCCCATGTGGAATTCCACCATCGTGAGCTACAAGACGGACGACAAGGGAGAACTGGAAGCCGTCATGCTGAAGGACCTGGTGGAAGGGGATGTAACGGAACTGCCCGTCAAGTGCGTCTTCATGGCGATCGGCCACACGCCGAACACCTCTTTCCTGGGGGATCTGGTAGACCGGGACGACGCCGGCTACATCATCCGGGACCCCGGCCTGATGGCGACCAAGACGCCGGGCCTGTTCGCCGCCGGAGACGTGGCGGACCCTCATTACCGCCAGGCCATTTCCTCCGCCGGAATGGGCTGCGGCGCCGCCATTGAAGCGGAACGCTACCTGCTGGGGCTGTAGGCCCATCTTCCGGAACGGGCCGGAGTTTCCCGCGGGAAATTCCGGCCCCGCCCCGCTACAGGAAAACGGACATGCACCATTACAGCATTTTTGAGCTTTTCAGCATCGGGATAGGCCCATCCTCCTCCCATACCGTAGGCCCCATGCGGGCGGCGCACCGTTTTCTGGAACAGATACGCCATTCTCCGCGACTGCCGGAAATTACGGGCCTCCGCTGTGAATGCTACGGCTCCCTGGCGGCCACCGGCCACGGGCACGGCACGGACACGGCCATCATGCTGGGCCTGCTGGGGGAAGAACCCCACACGGTGGAGCCGCGCAGCATTCCCGGAAAAATTGCCCGCCTGCACCAGCAGGAAACGCTCCCTGTCACGGAGGAAAAAACCGTCCGTTTCTCCCCCACACGCGACCTGGACCTTTCCCACTACCAGCCCCTGCGCCTGCACCCGAACGGGATGCTGTTCACCGCAGTCAACCAGGAGGGAGAGCCGGTGGAAGACGCCGTGTTTTATTCCACGGGGGGCGGCTTCGTCGCTTCCGAGCAGGAGCTTCTGCATCCGGAGGAACCGGACCGGGAACCGTTCCCCCTCCCCTATGAATCCGCGGAAGAACTGCTGCGCATGGCGGACGAACGGGAATGCCCCCTCTCCTCCATCGTCATGGCCAATGAATGCGCCCTGCTTCCGGAACGGGAAGTCCGTGAAAAGCTGGACCTGATCTGGACCACGATGAAGCAGTCCATTTCCAGCGGCATGAGCGCGCGCGGCAACCTGCCGGGCGTCCTGCAAGTGCCCCGCCGCGCCAAGACACTCCGCAAATCCCTTCTGGTGCATGGGGAATCGGCCTTGAAAGACCCTCTTTCCATCATGGACTGGATCAACCTGTACGCCATTGCCGTGAGTGAGGAAAACGCGGCGGGCGGCCGCATCGTCACCGCCCCTACCAACGGAGCGGCGGGGATTGTTCCGGCGGTTCTCAACTACGCCACCAAGTTTTGCGTTTCACCGTATCCGGACGCCGTGCACCGCTTCCTGCTCACTGCCGGAGGCATCGCCATCCTGTACAAGAAAAACGCCTCCATCTCCGGCGCGGAATGCGGCTGCCAGGCGGAGATCGGCACGGCCTGCTCGATGGCGTCCACCGCCTCGGGGAGGTGGGCGTAGCCTGCTCCATGGCCGCGGCCGCTCTTGCGGAGTACCTGGGAGGAACGCCCCACCAAGTGGAAAACGCCGCGGAAATAGGCATGGAACACAATCTGGGCCTCACCTGCGACCCGATCGCGGGGCTCGTCCAGATCCCCTGCATTGAACGCAACGCCATCGCCGCCATCAAGGCCATCAACGCCGCCCGCATTGCCATGGGCGGCACGGGCGCCCACTTCGTCCCTCTGGACAAGGTCATCCGCACCATGCTGGATACCGGGAGGGACATGCAGTCCAAATACAAGGAAACCGCCCAGGGCGGCCTGGCCGTAAACGTGGTGAATTGCTAAAGGGAAACGGAAATCATCCCATGGGATTCCATGTGCGTCTGTTCCGGTAAAAAACACTCCGGCGGGTTGACAGACACGGGGAGCAAAGGTAGGGTGCGGGCATGTTTTCACGCCTTTTTCTCGCTCTGGCCCTGCTGGCGGGCGGCACGGGACTGTCCCAGGCCGTCCACGTCGTCATGTGCGGCGGTCCCGCCCTCAGACAATGGGAAGGACTGAGAATACAGCCCGACAGGCATGACAACTGGTGGGCCAACTTTGTAAGGGCCTCCACCATCCGCATCTCCCAGATCCAGCAGAAGGAGCCCTCCGCCAGAATCACCTGGATCGTCTACCGCCCGGGCTATGCGGCACGGGGAAGGGAGGATGGCAAGCCCTATACCCGCTGGATTGCCGACCTGGCTTCCAAGTACAAGATCAAGCTCGTCTGGGTGGACAGCGCGGACCAGGCCATCCGGGCGCTGAATTCCTCCCCGCGCTTCCGCGGAGACTTCGTGGAATCCTTTTACTACTTCGGCCATTCCAACAGCTTCGCGTGGATGCTGGACTACGGCAACAACATCATGGCCGTCTCCACGGAATGGATTCATGAAACGGACCTGAACCGCATCCGCCGGGATATTTTCACCCCGCGGTCCGACTGCTGGAGCTTCGGCTGCTACACGGGGGCCAGCATGTCCGGCTGGTGGAAGCGCATCGTGGGCGTGCCCCTCTGGGGAAACATGGAATCCACCCGCTACGGCCCCGTCTCCGACGGCAGGCTGCCGGAAGGCGTGGGCAAATGGGTTAAATGAACAATTAATAGTTAACAGTGAATAGTTAATACTGCTTTTGCCATTGTATTGACCCGCACTGTTCACCATTTGCCGATCCCGTATTGCTTTTCTGAGAAAAACCTTTATCATCATACCCATGCGGAACGAATTCCGCCATTTTCTGACACAACCATGAACCAAGCACCCCATGTTGCCATCGTCGGCGCCACCGGAGCGGTGGGCGTTGAGATCCTGTCCTGCCTGGAAACACGCAACTTTCCCGTAGGCTCCCTGAAGCTTCTGGCCTCCGCCCGGTCCGCCGGAAAACAGGTCGCCTTCCGGGGAGAAATGCTGACTGTGGAAGAATTGACGGAAAAATCCTTTGCCGGCGTGGATATCGCCCTGTTCAGCGCAGGCGGCGGCATCTCCCTGAAGTTCGCCCCCATTGCCGCGGCCGCGGGCTGCGTGGTCATCGACAATTCCTCCGCCTTCCGCCAGGACCCGGACGTGCCCCTGGTGGTTCCGGAAATCAACCCGGAAGCGGCCCTCAACCACCCCCGCAACATCATCGCCAATCCGAACTGCACCACCATCATTACGCTGATGGCCCTCTTCCCCCTGCACCAGCGCTTCGGGCTGAAAACCGTCATCGCCTCCAGCTACCAGGCGGTTTCCGGAAGCGGGCAGCACGGCATTGCGGAACTGGAATCCCAGGTGCGCGCCGTGGTGGACGGCCATCCCGTGGTGAAAAACGTTTATCCGCACCAGATCGCCTTCAACCTTCTTCCCCAGATTGACTCCTTCACGGAAAGCGGTTACACGAAGGAAGAGCTTAAAATGCTCAATGAAGGCCGCAAAATCCTTTCCCTGCCCGACCTCAAGGTGACGTGCACCTGCGTGCGCGTGCCCGTGTACCGCTCCCATTCCATTTCCGTGACTGCCCAGTTTGAGCAGCCCGTGGATGTGGAAACGGCCCGCAGCGCCTATGACGGAAAACCCGGCGTCGCCTTGATGGACAATCCCTCGGAAGGCGTGTGGCCCACCCCGCTGGACAGCACCAACGGGGACACCTGCTACGTGGGGCGCATGCGCATGGACATGGCGATCGACAATGCCCTGACCCTCTGGGTCGTGGGCGACCAGGTCCGGAAAGGGGCAGCCCTTAACGCCGTACAAATTGCGGAACTGCTGGTCAACCGCTGAACCATCTCCACCACACCCCGCACCCAATTCATAACGCCATGTGTGAACAATCCCTGAACGATTATATTACAGAACAGTGCGCCCTGATTGACGCGGCGCTGGACAGGCTTCTGCCCGCAGAGGACGAAAGCCCTGAAACCATCCACAAGGCCATGCGTTACAGCATGTTCGCGGGCGGCAAAAGAATGCGGCCCGTGCTTTGCCTGGCGGCCGCGGAAGCCTGCGGAGGGCTGGCGGTGAACGCCCTGGTGCCCGCCTGCGCCGTGGAGATGATGCACACGTATTCCCTTATTCATGATGACCTGCCGGCCATGGACAACGACGACCTGCGCCGCGGCAAGCCCACCAGCCACAAGGCCTTCGGGGAAGGGGTAGCCATCCTGGCGGGAGACGCCCTGCTGACGGAAGCTTTTGCCGTGATCGCCCAGGTGGACGACACGGAACGCTACACCGTCCGGGATTACGTCCGGGAACTGGCGGCCACCGGCGGCAGCACGATGCTCATCGGCGGCCAGATTCTGGACCTGGAAGGGGAGCACAAGCAGCTCTCCGAACCGGAAGTGCGCGCCGTGTACGAAGGGAAAACGGCGGCCCTGCTGACCACGGCCCTCCGTTTCGGCGCCATGTCCGCGAACGCTACGGAAGCCCAGCTGGAAGCCGTCACGGATTTCGGTTACAACCTTGGCCTCGCCTTCCAGGTGATTGATGACATTCTGGACCTGACCGCCTCCACGGAAAAGCTAGGCAAGACCGCCGGCAAGGACGTGAACGCCCAGAAATCCACCTGCCCGGCCCTGATAGGCATGGACGGAGCCCGTTCCGAAGCGAAATGCCGCACCCAGGCGGCCCTGGACGCCCTGATGATCTTCCCGGAAGAACGCCGCACCCGCCTGGTGGAACTGGCCAACTATCTTCTCAACCGCGAATATTAAGCCGCATTTTTTCATGCCCGCAGAAACCATATCCGACAACGTGGAGACCCTGATCAATCTGGCGCTGGCCGAAGACTTCGGCCCCGGCGACGTGACTTCCACGTACTTCGTCCCGGAACACCTGACCGCCAGAGCCATTCTGACGCCCCGGAAAAAGGGCGTTCTTTCCGGCGTCAACGTGGCGGCGGAAGTCTTCCGCAAGGTGGACCCCTCCCTGAAGGTGGAAATCTACCTGCATGACGGGGAGGCCGTGGCGCCCGGCGCCGTGGTGATGCTCATTGAAGGGTCCGCCCGCTCCATCCTGGGAGCGGAACGCACCGCGCTCAACTTCATCCAGCGCCTTTCCGGCGTAGCCACGCTCACCAGGAAATACGTGAAGGCCGTTTCCCACACCAGCGCCCGCATCCTGGACACCCGCAAGACCACTCCCGGCTACCGCCTGCTGGAGAAGGCGGCCGTGGCCCACGGCGGCGGCACCAACCACCGCATGGGCCTTTACGACCGCGCCATGGTGAAGGACAACCACTTGATGACGGACGGCGACACGGAACACCTCCAGCAGTGCATCAACAGGCTGCGGGCGGAAAAGCCCGGCGTGGAAATCCAGCTGGAAGCGGATACGCTGGAACAGGTGGAAGCCTTCCTCAAGCTGGAAGGAGTGGACCACATCCTTCTGGACAACATGACGCCGGAGACGCTGAAGCAGGCCGTCGCCATGCGCGGCGACCGCGCCACGCCCCTGATGGAGGCCAGCGGAGGCGTCAACCTGGACACGGTGGCCGCCATTGCGGAATCCGGCGTGGACTTCGTCTCCGTGGGCTACGTCACCCACTCCGCCCCTTCCCTGGACCTGGGGCTGGATTTCAGCGTGGAATAACACTTGTTTTTCAACCCATCATGGACCTGTCCAATTTCAGAGAAGAATACCTCAAAGGCCAGCTTCACAGAAAAGACCTGGCGGAAAACCCCTTTGAACAATTCCAGACCTGGTTTGAACAGGCCCTGAAAGCTGACATTCCGGAGCCCAACGCCTTTTCCCTGGCTACGGTGAACGCCCACGGCAGGCCCTCCCTGCGTACGGTGCTGCTCAAGTACTTTGACCAGACGGGCTTCGTCTTTTTCACCAACTACGGCAGCCACAAGGCCCATGACATTGAAGAAAACCCGCAGGTCTGCATGATGCTGCCCTGGGTCATGCTGGAACGGCAGGTCATCATTTACGGAAAGGCCGTCAAGGTTTCCCGTGCGGAGTCCCTGAAATACTTCCTCACCCGTCCCAAGGAATCCCAGCTCGGCGCGTGGGTCTCCCGCCAGAGCTCCGTCATTTCCGGAAGAAAACTGCTGGAAATGAAGCTGATGGAGCTGAAAAACAAATTCTCCAAGGGAGAAATCCCCCTGCCCTCCTTCTGGGGCGGATACCGGATCATTCCGGACACCTTTGAATTCTGGCAGGGCGGTCCCGGCCGCGTGCATGACCGTTTCATGTACAAACTTCAGGAAGACGGTTCCTGGACGATCGAACGCCTCCAGCCATGATTACCCGGCGAGCAACAAACCAGGGAGTCACTTTCCTGGACGTGGAAACACCGCTCTGCACAGCCACCCTGTGCCTGCAAGGGGCGCACCTCACGTCATGGAAACCGGAGGGGCATGAAGAATGCCTCTTCCTTTCCCCCAAGGCGGTCTTTGCTCCCGGCAAAGCCATCCGCGGCGGCATTCCCGTCTGCTGGCCCTGGTTCGGCCCGCGGAAGGGAGAACCGTCCCACGGCGTGGCTCGCACCTCGGAGTGGCGGCTCCACCACCAGGAGACGGACAAGCGGGGGAACGCCCTGCTTTCCCTGGCCTTCTATCCGGAAGACGAATCCTATCCCGCAGCTATCCTGCGCCTGACACTGGGCCGCACGCTGTCCATGAAGCTGGAAACCACGGCCCGCATGCAGCCCTGCAAGCTCACGGAAGCCTTCCACAACTACTTTGCCGTCGGCAATCTGACCAAATGCCGCGTGCTCGGATTGGACGACGTGCCGTTCCGGGAAGAAGCCGCCCAGCCCATGAAGCACGGAGAACGCCCGCTGGCCCCCCTGGGGTGCCTGGACCGCGTTTACGACTGCCCGGACTGTTCCGGAAAAATCGTGCTGGAAGACTTCGTACTGAACCGCGCCATCACCGTGGAACGGGAACACGCCTCTTCCGTCATCGTCTGGAATCCGGGCCAGCAGGGAGCCAGAAACATGGCGGACCTGGGCGCGGAATCCTGGAACAAATTCCTGTGCGTGGAAATGGGCAATGCCATCCCCCGCACGCTTCATCTTGCTCCGGGGCAGTCCCATACCATGTGCCAGAAGATTTCCGTGGCGCCCCTCCCCTGGTAAAACGGCTCCCGGAAGTTTCCCTGGACGCTGTCCGCATGACAGCCGCACCCGGCGAACTTCTTGTTTAAATGTTCATTTTAATGAACTTATCTTCCTGATAAAAAGGAGCCTCGGATTTCTAATCCGAAGTCAACGGAAAAAATCTGTGGAAAAGCTGGTTAGGGATCATAGGGCATATAAGGATGGCATCAATAACAGGAGCCGGCAAAATTCCCTTGTCGCCCCTATTATCCTTATGTTCCCTGTCAATAGGCCTTCTTGATGGCGGCATTAATTGATCACGGATTAGAAATCCGCATAAAATATCCCTATTATGAAGATTAAACTTCCGTTGATTCTCCTAACCTGCATCCTTGCCACCCTTCCCTCTCTTGCTGAAACCTCCGCCCCGGAGGATGGAGGAAGCGTATCCATCACTCAAGACATCCATTATGAACTCAGCACTGACATGGAATATAAGGAAACCGTATTCCGGGTAGAACCTTCCACTTCACAAAACCTGCTTGAAGTCTCATTCAAAGGGGATGGCGGGCAAAGCCTCACCCTGAACAAGCAAGATAGCAAGGACGGGCACGGGCAATTCTTTTTCGAAAGTCTGGCAGGCACCCCTGCCGTTGCCAACCTGTTCACCCTGTCCATTTCCCAATTGGACAACCTTCAACTCGGGGGAACATACGGAGCCGTTGAGTTAGCCAATAATCAGGGAAGTTCCATATTTTCCATCACCGGCATCCACGGAAACGTCTCTCTGGATAACAACACGATTGAATACGGAAGCAACAGCTCGGACGCCCTGGTGTCCCTGCACTCTTCCGGGAATAACACCATTTCCATCAACAACATCGGGGGGACCTTGTCCATCAGCAATAACACAAAAAATCAAGGGAGGGGACAATCCGGACTGGGGTTGCTTATTTACGGCCGCAACAGCACGGACACCAGCATCGACAATTTGATCCAAATCTCCCATGTCCGGGGAGGGATTGACATCCGGAACAATACCTTTTCATCCGGCCAGGGCGTTATTGCCATTTTCAATGACGTGAAGGCAGGAAACGCCGTTATCACGGTGGACAACATCGCCGGCGGCATCCGCTTCGTGAACAACTCCGGCTCCTATTCCTTCGGCGCCTGCCTGAGCGCAGGCTGCAAAGTTGACTGGGGCGGAGAATTATTCAGCGGCCATGCAACCGTCCAGCTTTCCAACATTCAGGGGGACATGCTTTTCCAGAATAACAGCTCCTATGCCGGATCCGCCATTTTTGTCAATGGCACGGAAAGCATGCTTTCCATTTCCGGCGTGGAGGGCAACGTATCATTCATCGGAAACCGGGCGGACCTGGTCGGCGGCGCCATCTATTTTGAAACGGGCTGCGTCTCTGAAAACAATGTATTGTCCATCCAGCACGTACGGGGGAACGTCCTGTTTGAAGGCAATTCGGCAAAAGAGCTTGGAGGAGCCATTTGCAGTTCCGCCCCCATAGAGGATGAATATGGCAGCCCCACCGGCCCTGCCGACGCCCGGATCATCTTATTGGCTGACGGGGGCGACATGATATTCCAGAACAACGTCATGTATGCGGGCGGGGCAACCGCCATCGCCAACGCCATTCTGGCGGACGGAAAACACAAGGTGGAGCTGGGAGCCGCGGCCGGACGCAGAATTGCCTTTTACGACCCCATCGTCATGCAGGATGAACAGGATAACGCTTCCTCCCTGCATTTGAACGAAGGGAAGGACTGTCAGGGGGAAATCCTGTTCTCCGGCAGGGATTATGCAGACTCGGACAACGCGGCCAATTACACCTCCACCCTGACGGGGGATGCCATCCAGTATAACGGCATCGTCCGCCTAGACCAGAAGGCCGCACTGCAACTGGTCAACTACGTCCAGGAAGGAGGAACGCTGGCCATGGGCCGCCGCACTTCCCTGACCGCTTCCGGGAATGTTTCCCTGAAAACGCTTGCGCTTGACCTCAGAGAGCCCGGAGAAGCCGTTTCCATCACGTCTGCGGGGTCTGTCTCCGCCGACCGGTTGGCCGTGTACGGCTCCTCTTCCGGCGTAGCCGCGGGAGAAACCGTACTGACCATCAAAGCCGGCTCTTTTGGAGGAATTCTTGAGAAAACAGGTGACTACAAGGCGACCATGACGGATGACCAGGGCATGAATTTCCTTCTGGGAATAAATTGGGAGCTGAACGGGGAAGGCGCCCTTGTCTTTACCACCGGCAATATCATTGAGGAAGGAGTCATCGCGGAACTCAAGGGAAGCAATATCGCCAACTCCATGCTTTCCTCCGCCTCCACCCTGCGTTCATTCTCCGGCACGGGGCTGGCGCACCTGGATACGGCGCGCTTCCTCTCCCCCCTCAAAAGCAATGTCTGGACCAGCGGACTGGGAGATTTCCAGATGCAGAGAACCAAGAGCGGCGTTGAAGGGTTTGACTACCAGGGCGGCGGCTTTGCCGTAGGGGGAGACTGCAGGCTGGGAAAACAATGGCTGGGAGGTGTTGTCTACGGCTATACTTCCGGTAAAAACATCAGCCGGGAATACCAGGCCGCCAACAGGCAAAACGCCAACATGGGACTCATCTACACCGGCTGGAGGC
>OGQK01001117.1_pt1 | contig 15135 bp, 14 predicted proteins | sample 1553221 | NCBI WGS metagenome assembly OGQK01 (sample SAMEA2579996, study PRJEB22360) | human gut metagenome | biome: human gut; feature: human-associated habitat; material: faeces | place: Denmark | collected 2008/2010 | reverse complement strand
AGCTATGAGCTTATAGGCGAGGGTGCTGCTCGCGACGAGCTAGAGCAGTTGGTTGGCTACTGGAGACTACGGTTTTCTCAAACTTGAGCATGGCGTTCCAATGGCTGAGCTTGAGCCACGCTATGCGGGGGTTCATATGACCGTTGTCTCGCTCCAAAAGAGCGCTGAATTCTCGGGAACCATCCCATCGAAGATATTCCAGTCGTTTGCCCGAGGTGTGCCTGTTCTATTCGTAGGGCCGGAAGGTGATGCATCCGAGCTCGTTCGTAGGAGCGGTGCTGGTATTGCTCTGTGTGGAAGCGAGGAGGAAGACATCAACGAACTCGAGGCTTTTGCCTCGAGGGCTGATCGCGCGTTCAATCTCGCCAGAATGAGCGAAGCGGCGGTTGATTTCATGAATCGGGAGTACTCAAGAAGGCTTATGGCGGATAAGATGATCGCTGTTTTATCCGATGCCGTATATAAGATCAAACAAACAAATGAAAGGGTTAAAATCAATGGTTAACGTTATCGGCCTCGGCTACATCGGACTGCCCACCGCACTTATGATGGCTACGCACGGCGTGGAGGTTGTGGGAACCGACTACAACGAGGAACTCGTGGCAACCCTGAATGCCGGCCACACCACCTTCAAGGAGGAGGGGCTCGACGAGTTGTTCGCCGATGCACTTAAGGTCGGCATTAAATTCACGACCGAGTATCAGGTGTGCGATACTTACATCGTGAGCGTGCCGACGCCCTACGACAAGCTGGACAAGAAGATTGACCCCTGCTATGTGATTGCCGCCTGCAAGACGGTGCTCGAGGTCGCCCCGAAGGGTGCCGTGCTTGTAATTGAGTCGACTATTTCGCCCAACACGGTGGATCGCTTCGTGCGCCCGCTGCTCATTGAGGCCGAGCGCGAGGACGTTAAGCTCGTGCACGCTCCGGAGCGCATCATTCCCGGAAACATGGTTTACGAGCTGCTGCACAACAACCGTACGGTTGGCGCGGACGACCCCGAGGTGGGCGAGGAGGTTGCTAAGATTTACGCAACCTTCTGTCAGGGCGAAATCAGTGTGACCGACATCCGTACCGCCGAGATGACCAAAGTCGTCGAGAACACCTTCCGCGCAATTAACATCGCATTCTCCAACGAGCTCGCTAAGATCTGCCGTATCGGCGGCATGGACGTGGCGGAGGTCATCCGCATCTCCAACAAGCACCCGCGCGTGAACATCCTGCAGCCCGGCCCCGGCGTTGGCGGCCACTGCATTCCCGTCGACCCGTGGTTCCTGGTGGGCGACTACCCCGAAACGGCAAACTTCATCCGCCTTGCGCTTCAGACCAACGCGGGCATGCCTGAGTATGTGCTGCATCGTGCCCACGAGGTTATGGCCGAGCGTGGGATCAAGGATGCCTCCAAGGTGGGCATCTACGGCCTGACCTACAAGGAGGACGTTGACGACGTGCGCGAGAGCCCCACGCTGCAGATGCTCGAGTCCATGGAAGAGCACCTGTGCGGTGGCGCCGTGAAGGTGTACGACCCGTGGGTCGAGCGCGACGAGGTTCCGGGCCAGGTGCACTCCATGGAGGAGTTCCTGGATGGCCTGGAGATGGTTATCGTAATGGTGGGTCATTCCCAGATCAAGGGCAAGCCCGAGGCCTTCGGCGGTCGTATCTTGATCGATCCGCGCAACGTGTGCGGTGACGGCGAGAACGTCTATAAGCTGTAAGTCATTAAAGAGATGCAGGGAGAAGCAGGTTTGAAGAAAGTGATGCTTGTCTTCGGGACGCGCCCGGAGGCCATCAAGATGTGTCCGCTCGTGAACGAGCTCAAGAGCCGCCCCGACGAGTTTCAGACGGTTGTGACCGTGACAGGTCAGCACCGCGAGATGCTCGATCAAGTTCTGCGCGTCTTCGGCGTAACGCCCGACCATGACTTGGCAATCATGAAGCCGGGGCAGACGCTGTTCGACGTCACGTGTGACGTACTGCTGAAGCTCAAGGCGGTTCTCGAGGAAGAGGGGCCTGACGTAGTGCTCGTGCACGGCGACACGACCACAAGCTTTGCTGCAGCACTTGCCTGCTTCTATCTGCAGATTCCCGTGGGGCATGTGGAGGCGGGGCTTCGCACCCACGACATTATACAGTCCCTGGCCCGAGGAGTTCAATCGTCAGGCTGTGGATATCGTCAGCGAGTACTATTTTGCGCCTACCGAGGCGAGTAAGCAGAACCTGCTCGATGAGGGCAAGCGTGCAGAGAAGATTTGGGTGACCGGCAACACCGGCATCGACGCCCTCCGCACCACGGTGCGCGAGGACTATACCCATCCAGAGTTGGAGTGGGCCAGTGACAGCCGCCTGATTTTAATTACGGCGCATCGCCGAGAGAACCTCGGCGAGCCTATGCACCGTATGTTCCGCGCAATCCGACGTGTGATGGAGGAGCATCCCGACACCAAGGAGATTTATCCTATTCACATGAACCCACTCGTACGCAAGGCGGCTCACGAGGAGCTGGACGGCTTCGATCGTCTCCATATCATCGATCCTCTGGAAGTGCTTGACTTCCATAACTTCCTGGCTACGAGTCATCTTATTCTTACCGATTCGGGTGGCATCCAGGAGGAGGCTCCTAGCTTGGGCAAGCCGGTGTTGGTGATGCGTGACACCACCGAGCGGCCTGAGGGGGTTACTGCGGGCACGTTGAAGCTTGTGGGCACTGAGGAGGACGTTATCTATCTTGAGTTTTCCCGTCTGCTCTCAGACGAAGAGGAGTATGCGGCGATGAGCCGGGCTTCGAACCCGTATGGGGATGGGCATGCTAGCGAGCGAATTGCGAGTGTGCTCGGTAAATAGGGGAGATTAAAGAATTGTCAAAGCTGCGACTTTATATAGACACCGCGCTGCACCTCAAGCCTAGTCAGATTGCCTATAGAATCTGGCGAAAGCTTGGGGGCAGTACGCGTTTGCGCGTTGGTTACAGGCCTTGCCCCGATGCGGACAAGGCGGATATTCGCCGCGTTCCCACATTATCGGAGATTGACTTCGATCCAGTTTTTCTAGCGCGTTTTGATGTGGATGCTCTTCTTGATGACAGGATGGAACTCCTAAATCACGAGGAGCACATGGATTGGTGCGAATCGTGGCACGCAGAGCTCTCGACCCCGCTCTGGCGTTTTAACCTGCATTACCACGAATACTTGCTTCCTCTTGCGAAGGCTTTCCTTGATGAGGGTGATAAGCGATACCTTGATAAAGCTAAAGCTATCGTGGACAGCTGGATAGATGCCTGCCCGCGGGAGCGCGGAGACGTTGCCTGGGATCCATACGTCATATCGATGCGCATCGTTAGCTGGCTTGCTTTTAGAGCTGAGCTTGATGACACATTGAGGGTTGATAATGCCTTTTGTGAGCGTATTGACGCATCGCTGGCTGAGCAGTACGTACATCTTTCCCAGCACCTGGAGAAGGACCTCCTGGCCAATCACTATCTAGAGAACTTGAAGGCCCTTGCTATCCTCGCGTGTTATTTCGACGACCGCGAGACGCTCGAGCTTGTTCTGCCTATGCTAAAGGCGCAGGTTGACGAGCAGGTTCTCGACGATGGGATGCACTTCGAGCAGAGCCCGATGTATCAGAAGATTGTGCTTGAGGACCTGATGCGTGCTGCAATTGTCTTGCGCGACTCGGGCTTTGGTGAGCATGCCGAAGCTTTTAAGCTTCGGCAGATGTGCGACTGCCTATACTCTATGGAGCGCGGGATCAATAGGACTCCACTGTTCAACGATTGCGGCGACAACGTGGCTAAGAGTCGCGATGCGCTGTTGCTTTGCGCTCGCGAGCGTTTCGGCGTTGTACCGGAATTTCATGGTGTGCTAGAGAATTCGGGCTACTGCATTCTCGAACGGCAGACCAAGGCGGGCTTCGTCAAGGTGATTTTCGATGCCGGCAAGCCGGGCCCGGCCTATGCCATGGGGCACGTTCATTGCGACGCATTGAGTTTCGAGTGCTTTGTGGATGGAGAGCCGTGGATTGTGAACTGCGGCACCTATGCCTATCAGGATGCGAAAAGGCTTGAGTTCAAGAAGACGCATTCGCACAGTACCGTGATGGTGAATGGTGAGGAACAGCACGAGTGCTGGGCGCCATTCCGGGTTGCCAGGTACAGTACGGGCGCTGTTGAGGATTCGGCGGCAACGATAGTACGTGGTGCTCTTCTTCAATGTGGCGGGAAGTGCAAAGTGGTTCGAGAGATTGTGCTTGAGGCGGATGGGCTACGTGTTGTCGACCGCCTTGTAGGCGACGGGTGCATTGAGAGTGCCTTTGTCTTTGCTCGTGACGTTCCCGAAGTCAATCGGCAAATGGACGAGGTCGCATATGCGCCAGAATTTGGCGTGTACCGCGACTCCTGTCGGATCATTAGCCAACCCGCCAATTCCCACGAGGTTTATTTTACGTATCCCCGCTACAAAAAGGCAGTTGTATAACATGGATAAGATGAAGCTCTATAATACCATGCCGATTTTCGTGCAAAACATCGGTTGTCGCCGTGAAGGTGGGCGACTTGCCGAGCTAAGATTCGGTGGGGACTTTAAGTCGCGTCTAGCCGATTACAACTCGCGCATCGCTTGCTCGCGTGACGAGCTGCTCGATATTAGGGACCGCAAGCTTCGGAAGATGGTGCAGTTCTGTTATGGCGAGGTTCCTTTCTATACGAACATGTTTAATGAGGGCGGAGTCAACCCTACGTCTATCAAGACCGCTGACGATCTTGCCCTTCTTCCAATTCTCGACAAGCAGATCGTTCGGGACAATGTTGAGCTGTTGAAACCTAAGAGTCTCTCGCAGATTCCTCATATCACTGAGCACACGAGCGGATCGACGGGGTCGAGTCTTATCTTTCCGCAGTCGGTCGACAATGTTCGCGATCTTTGGGCGGCCTTTTGGCGCTTCTGGAACCGTATTGGCATTGAATACGGCACGAGGTATGCCGACTTCGGCAGCAGGACCATTGTGCCGCCGAACCAGAAAAAGCCGCCTTTTTGGCGGGAGTGTCAGCCGCTTTTCCAGATTAAGTTCTCGGCTTTTCACGGCAACGATGAAAACTACATGGCTTACTTCAAAGCAATTAATGATTACGGACTAACCTGGATCCACGGGTATCCTTCGTGCATCATGCCGTTTGCGTCATTCGTTGCGCAAAACGGCCTGACTTTTGATAAGCCTATCAAGGCCGTGACGGCGAGTGCTGAGAACTTATATGACTATCAGCGGGCCATCATGAAGAAGGCATTCGGGGTGGAGCCCCATGCTCTGTATGGCCTCACTGAGGCGGGAGCGTGTATCGGCGAGGATGCCGACCATGATTACATTGTTGACGAGGATTACTCCGCCGTTGAGTTCATTGAATGCGGCGATTATTCGCGAATTGTTGGTAGTAACCTCACCAATTTTGCCTTCCCGCTCTTGCGCTACGACACCGGTGACCTTGCCATTACCACTGATAGGCTAAAGAACGGGCGAAGGGTGATTGAACGGATCGATGGGCGGACTGGCGAACTTTTGTCGCTTCCCGACGGAGGCAAGGTCGGCGCGCTCTCTGCTTTGTTTACTGAGTCGGCGACGATCAAGGAAGCTCAGATTCATCAGCTGGAGGACTATTCGGTCGAAATCAGCTTTGTCCCCCTTTCGGATAACTACTTTGAGGACATCGCTGAGGCGGAGAAACGCTTCCGCGACAGGACCAAGGGAATGCTCCCCGTATCCTTCAAGCGCGTCGACGGAATCGAACGCACGAAGCGCGGAAAGCTTCGCTACGTTGTGTCGGACATCAAATAACTGGACGGTTGGAGGATGATGAAAATGGCTAGACGAATCGCACTGCTCTGTGGTGGTGCCAGCGGGGAGCGCGAGGTCTCGCTCTTATCGGCCGCAGCCGTGGAAGAGGCTCTGCAAAAGCGTTACGAGGTCATAAAGATAGACACAGGCGTTGAAGGCTGGGCTCATGCGCTCCTCGACTCTTCTGTCGAAGGCGTCTTCATTTGCCTTCACGGAGGGGCTGGAGAGAACGGGTCGATTCAGGGATTCTGTGAAAGCGTTGGCTTGCCCTATACGGGGCCGGGCGTTCTCTCTAGCGCGATTGCAATGGACAAATTTGTGGCAAAGCTGTTGGTCGGATCTTTCTGCATCCCAACACCTGGATACATCAGGGTGCTTCGTGGTGAGGAATGCAATATAGAAGACATTAGGACCAAACTGGGAGGCAAGCTTGTCGTAAAGCCTTCAACCGAAGGTTCCGCCCTCGGCGTCTCCATCGTCGACAATGGAGACGATCTCGCTTGTGCGATTGACACTGCGCTGGAGCTTGCTCCCGCGGTTCTGGTCGAGCAGTTTATTTCGGGCAGGGAGCTGACGGTCGCGGTGCTGGGCGGGGAGAAGCCTCGCGTTCTTCCTCCCATTGAAATAATCCCGGCTAATGAATTCTATGATTATGAGGCAAAATACGAGCAGGACATGGCGCAGCACATTTGTCCGGCAAATCTCACTGAAGAGGAACTTAGGCAGTGCGAGGAGATGGCGTTGGGAGCCCATGACGCCCTCGGCTGTTATGGTGTATCCCAGAACCGATTGTATTCTGGACGAACACAACCGCCTCTGGTATCTGGAAACGAACACCATTCCCGGCATGACCGGGACCTCGTTGCTTCCTGATGCGGCAAAGGCTGTCGGCATCACTTTTGACGAGCTCTGCTGGAATATCATGGAAGATGCCTGGAGTAGGTGCTAGCAGTTGAAGGTCTACTATCTGGGGCAATTCCCCCCTCCGTACGGTGGAGTGACGGTTAAGAACGCCTTGCTCGCCGAGGCGCTTGCTGATCGTGTTCCCGTTGAGAAGGTCGGCTTCAGGGATGTGGGAACTGTCAGGATCGTTCAGCTTCTGGTGACGTCGAAAGATGGCCTATTCATGCTCGGGTTCGGTAACGCGAGGATGCAAAGGGCTCTACTTTGCCTGCTCTCAATCGTTAGACCAAGCGTTCTCTCCCGGTGTTATCTAATGGCAATGGGGGGCCTTCTTCCGAGTCATTTGTCGAGCGATTTAGCATACAGGAGAGCCTGTGCGAAGCTGGGTCGTATTTACGTTGAAACCAAGACCATGTGTAATGCAGCAAGGAATCTTGGCTTGGATAATGTGTCGATTTCCCCTAACTGCCGCAACAGGCCGACTGCTGCGGTTTTGCCGCATAAAACGGGCAGCGTCCTTAAATGCGTCAGCTTCTCGCTTATTGGGCCAGCGAAGGGGGCCGACGTCATTCTTGACTGCGCCGAGCGCCTTGCGGGAGTTGAATTCTACTTCTATGGGCGTGTTGAGGAGACATTCAAGGATACTTTCGAAGCGCGGGTTTCGGCGCTTCCGAACGTTTTCTATCATGGCGTCTTCGATTCGGTGGCAAATGACGCGGTTTCCGAGCTCTCTATGTATGACTTGCATCTTTTTCCCAGTAAATGGGCAGCAGAAGGCGTTCCTGGCGTTTTGGTGGAGACCAAAATGGCTGCGGTGCCGACCGTTGCGAGCAATATCAACTACAATGCCGAGCTTGTCGAATCTGGTAAGGACGGCATCGTTCTTGATGAGTGTACGGTCGAAGCGATGTGCGACGCGATAAAAGCTTTGGACAGGGATCGCGAGCTTCTTGCTTCGATGAAGGAGGCGGCGCTCGCGTCAGCGGAGTACTTTTGTGTAGACCACTACCTCGAGGAGCTGGTCGCGGATTTGGAGAATGGGCGGAAGGGGGCCCTTAGATGAGCTCTTTTATGAATGCGGCGAACAAGCAGAGAAGGGCGCATTGGCTTTTTTGCCATAAGCTCAAGCCTCTGGCAAAGCTGTACGAGATGTGGATCTATCTTGTGCACAACTCGTTTATTCCCGCTCAGTGTGAAATTGGCGAGGGCACAAGCTTCGGCTACAAGGGTATCGGCGTAGTGATACATAAGCGTGCGAAGATTGGGAAGAATTGCGTGATTGCACAAGGCGTGACCATTGGTGGGCGTAGTGGGCACTACGAGGTACCTGTTATCGGCGATAATTGCTATATCGGTGCAGGTGCTAAGGTGCTTGGGCCAATCGTGATTGGTGATAATGTGACTATTGGCGCGAATGCTGTGATGATCAAGGATGCGCCCTCTGGGTCTGTCTGGGGGGGGTGCCTGCGAAATGTCTAAAGCAGGCACCGAAGGAGGATGTCGAATGAGCGTCCTTTTCACTTCCGCAATCGACTTTAACTCGAACTCATCTCTCGGCATCTCCGCTAAGGTGATGTCTCAGGCAAGAGCTTCTGAAGAGGCTGGACACGATGTCTTTATCAGCAAGGACTACGGCTTAGAAACGAGGATAGAACGGCCCAGCAGTGGAAAAGTCGTTGCCAGCCATGTTCGGAAGACTGCGGGAGATCGCAGAAGCAAATATGCTTTTCTGAGCGATTGGTCTCTTGCGAACGGTGTTGAGGCGGTGGTAATTCGTTTTGACCATCTTGACAATGTTTTCTGTTCATTCTCAAAACAGCTTCGAAGCCATGGGGTTGTCCTTGCGGTAGAGTTTCCCACCTTCCCTTTTGAGCTGGAAAGGGACGCGCGCCATAAAAGGCTTCTCGAATCGCGCAAGTATTTGAGCTATGTTGCACACAGGACTTATGCGTGGCTGGAGTCGCTTAGGGCGAAACATGCCCCGCGCTACTTCGACTACGCCATCACTTACCTTGATGACGACACTATCTGGGGAGTACCGAACATTACCTACGACAACGGGATTGACCTTGGGGCCATTCCATTGAGGAAGGCTTGTGCGCCTTGCGAAGTCGTGAGGCTTCTTGCTGTCGCCAAGTTTTCCCCTCATCATGGTGTCGACAGGCTCATCCACGGGCTTGCCGAATATAAGGGTGATCGACCTGTGCGGCTTACCCTTGTCGGTGTGGGGGCAGAGAATCCTTCCTTGGAAAAGCTCGTTTCCGAGCTGAAGCTAGGAGATTCTGTTGTGTTTGCGGGTGCCGCGACCGGAAGCAAGCTTGACGCTTTCTTTGATGATGCGGATGTTGCTGTCGGTTCTCTTGGATTGCACAGGATTGGGATTTCCCTCGGTTCAACGATGAAATCCAGGGAGTATTGTGCCAGAGGCATACCGTTTATCTATTCATTCCCCGAGAAGGGTTTTAGCGGGGACGAGGAATTCACTCTCTTGCTTCCTAGTAATGACGGCCCGATACCCATTGACAAGGTTATCGCTTTTTCAAATAGGATGGCTGCAGACCCGGAGACTGGCAGTAAAATGCGTGCCTTCGCCGAGGAGCGGTTCGACTGGAAAGTGCAGATGGACAAGGTGCTGAAGATTCTAGAAGCGGAAGTTACGGATAAGAGAGGCAAGAAAGGCTAATATGGTTCAGCGTATATGCCGGCGTCTTGCCGTTGCGGTCGCCAACAGGACCACGCGTAAGGTTAAGAGGCAGATATACAAGAGTAGTAGCAGCGCCATCCGCCAGAAGGCATCTTGTTTAGGTAACGAGCTTGCCGAGGGTTTTAACGGGAACATTTTTGTCGATAATGGCTCTGCTGGATTCAAGTCCTTCGATATCGAGATAAGGAGAGCTGCCGAGAGGATAATCGGTGGCTCCTTCGTGCTTTTCGGGGAATGGTTCGATCTGCCAAGAGATATTGCCGTGGAAGACGAATGGTGCACTGATTTCATTGCTGGATATCGTTTTCCAGACGGGCCTTACGATGCCATCAAACCGGAATCTGGGGTTGCCGACATAAAGGTGCCGTGGGAATACGGAAGGATGCAGTACCTTCTCCCCCTTGCAGCGGCATTCCGTCAAACGGGTGATGTAAAGTTTCTTGCTTGCTATCGCGATAAAGTTGGGTCTTTCGCCTCTATGAATCCTATGGGAAGGGGTGTTCAGTGGACGTGCACTATGGAAGTCGGCATACGCGTATTCAACCTACTTTCCTCATACGAGCTTTTGCGGTGCGGGCTTTGCGAGGACGACCCAATGCATACGGTGATTGCGGAGCTTGCTTTCTGCCATGGTGAGCATATTTGGGCAAACCTCGAGACATCAGCTAGATTGCAAGAGAACAACCACTACATCGCCGACCTGCTTGGACTTGCCGCTGTCGTTGCGGCCTACCCCAACCTGCCCAAAGCACGGAAGTGGGGGGAATACACCCACAACGAGCTGATGAGATGCGTGCGGAAACAGGTTCTCGACGACGGCTGTTGCTTCGAGCGCAGCACCCGCTATACACGGCTGATGGGAGAGATGCTCTTCTTCGCGGGCAAGTGCTTTGCTGAAACGCCCTATAAGCTGCCTGCGGATTTCTTTGAGCGTCTTTCGATTCTCGGCCGTTTTCTTGATGCCGTAACAGGCGAAGATGGGTGTTCCCTTCAAATAGGTGACAATGATTCAGGACGAGTAGTGTGTATTTCACCTGAGCGCTATGATGACTTACGCCTCGTGAGCAGGCTGGCTAACAGGGAAATCGGTCCGGATGCTCCTGATGAAGCGTTCTTCGCCGAAGAAGAGCTGTTTTACGGTGCTTCCGGCCGTGTTGCATGTATTCCCTCATGGCGCGGAGGGGCGAGAACGTTTTATGATGCGGGTATGGCTCTTGCTAGGTATGGAGACTGGTCGTTGGGATTCTTCGCTTCCGATGGCTTTGTCGATGAGTCCGAGCCTGGACATACGCATAACGATAAGCTTTCCTTCACGCTTTGCTTCAAGGGCGTGCCGTTTTTTGTGGACCCCGGTTCGGGTGTTTATACGCGCGATCCCAAGGTGCGCAATATCCTTCGCGGTACCGCACAGCACTCGACGTTGCGGTTCGGGAATCTTGAACAAAATGATTTCCAAGGGTTGTTTGGGTATACGAGGCGTGGCGGCGCGAGCCTTGATGTTGCGGAGGCCGATGGAGCGGTAGTTTTCAGGGGCGCGACGGATTGCTGGGCCACCCGTCTTGGCGTGACCCACAAGAGGGTTGTGGAGGTTTGCCTGGAGGGGGTTGTGGTCAAGGATGACGTCGAGGGCTCTGAGCCTGCTGTTGCTGCGACGAGGTCATTCGTTCTTGCGCCGGAGGTTGATGTTTCCGTCATAGGACGTAAAGAGGCAATCCTTGTGAGTCGAGGTGTTTCGGTTACCTTTTGCGCCGAAGGAGATATTGTCGTTCGGAAGGGGCTTTATTCTCCACATTATGGCACCGTCGTAAAGAGCACGATTCTTGATGTTCCTTTTGAATATGGCGGGACTAATGTGATTACTGTTAGGGAGAGCCTTAATGAAGACTAGAACCTCCGACGCCTCTTACGCGTCGAATGCGAATCGAACGGGGCTTGTATTCTGCTTCTCTCTGATAATACTTCTCTTCTCTAGTGTTTCGCTGCCGGTAGGCTCTGTCATTAGCTCTGTGGTTGGAGAGGTTCTCGGATCGCTTCCTGGCGTTGCCGTGGTGGCGAATGTCGACTCGTTTTCCCTTACTCAGGTCCGTTATTCTGACCTGAACGTTGCGATGCCCGTGGCTTTTCTTCTCATGGTGGTTGTTCTCGTTTGTAATGGCAAACGAACTCTGAGTTTGAGAATGAACGTTGCCTACGCTTTCCTCCTAGTTTTCGCGTTGATTGCTGGGATTTCCGCGCTTTTCTATAAGGAGTACGTGGAAGCCCTGAAGCTTGCGGTTTATGTGGTGGGTATCGCTTGTTTCTTTTCGTTTGAAGACGCAGATAGGAAGGGCATCGCTAGAAAACTGCTCTCTATATGTCTAGTAGCTGGTATCGTGAACGCCGGCATAACAATTTGGCAATATGGTTCTATGGCCAGTTGGGAGTTCTCTCCATCGACGATTCGCCTTTATAGACCGGATGGGATTTTTGGCGACTCGATCATTTCTGCTCTGTTTAGCAATGTGACTATTGCGGTTTTGGCTTTGGGTGCCACGCGGCTTAAAGCGCCTGCGCGCATCATTGTGATTTTGCTGTGCATGGTTGCAGGCGTTGTCACCGGTGCGAGAACTTTCTATTATCTGCTGGTAATAGTTGGCGCTTACCTGATGCTGGCTAAGACTCGCGATGTCTCGCTTGAGAAAAAGACATTCCTGCTCTGTTTGATAATTGCCGTTGTTGCCGTTGTTGCTAGTCCGCTCGGACAGTCGATGATCGATTCCCTGACATTTCAAGATGCCGTTTCAAGCCGAGATATCAAGAGGCAACTGGCGATAGAGCAGTTTGGCAACTCTCCCATTTTCGGTATTGGCACCGGACAGTACGCTATTTACGAGGCTTCGCTGGGAATGCCTGCCAACTCTGGTCTTCATGGCACGAATCCCCATAATGTTTATGTGCAAGTTCTTTGCGAGAATGGCCTGGTTGGATTTATCCCCTTTGTTTTGGGCCTAATTTGTTCCCTTTGGCTGGCATTCAAAAGAAAAAGCGCTTTGGCCGTCGTATTGTTGGTCCTCTATGCGGCGATTGGCTGGTCGTTGGGCATTCTGTACTCAATTGCGTTCACCTCGTTCTTTGTTGTTTTCGTTTGCTCCCTTCTAGGGACTTCGGAGGATTGATCTTGAAGATTAAGCAGGTTATACCGCGAGACTTTTCGGTTGTGACTGTGTTTAACATGGGCGCCAGAGCGCTACAGCTGGTTGTGACCGTTGCATTGGTGCGGATACTTTCAGTTGAGGATTACGCAAGTTACACTGTATTCTTCACAACCTCGTCGACTATTTTAGGGATTGCTGGGCAAAGCATCGCGCTTGCCTACGTTCGGTACAATACCGAGAGGATGACTAAGGATCGCGCATATCGCGATTCGCTCATTTTCATTTCGCACGCAATCAACGTAGCTTGCCTTGTCCTGCTTCTAGTCGGATCTTATCCCATGGCTGAAGTTATGGGAGTCGCTCATCCAATCATGCTGGCTGCTATTGTTTACGGCTTTTTGCTAGGTACTGTGCAGCTGAATATCGCCTTCTTCCAATCCCGTGAACTCTATGCTAAGTCCGGCGTTGTTGAGAATGCGAAGCAGTTGACCTTGCTTGCTTGCATTGCGCTTGCGGTTGTACTGGCGGCGGGTTCGTTGGGGAGCATTCTTGCATCGTACTGCTTTTCGGGATTAGCCTGTTTTGTGATTTCGCTTACTATGATAGGGAAGCTTGTTAGGCGCGGCGATGCGGCTATCGCGGTTGACTTCAAGGCTGGTAGGGAGTTCCTGGCTGTTTCTGCTTGGTTGATTCTCTATAGCGTTGCCACGCAATTGTATAACCAGGCGAATATCACTATGCTGGCGTCCTTTGGGTCTACCCAGGCGGTCGCCGAGTTCGGCGTTGCATCGAAGTACTTTAACATGGTGCTGCTCTTCCTGCCTTCCATTAAGACCGTCCTTCGCGTTAGGATGTCCAAGGCGGAGATGACCGAGAGTACCGAGAAACAGCGCGAGTTTGCCATCAAGTGGTTCAAGAAGACTACCGTGCCATTCGTGGCTTTGGTTGCAATTTGCTGCGTCGGGGCTCAGCTTGTTTTCCCTGTTTTGAACGGTGATGGATACGATGCCTCCATATCAATGTTTCAAATACTGTGTATCAATGCATTTTCGGCCTATGTCTTTGCGCCGGCGTCCGCGCTCATCATGTCGCTGAATCGCTATGGTCTGCAGTTTGCCATTGCACTTATCTCCCTTGCCATCAACCTTGTGGGCAACTATCTTCTGATTCCTCTGTACGGCGGCATCGGTACTTCAATTGCCACCACAATATCGCAGATAGCGCTCAACGTGATGATGACGGTTATCGTGTTCAGGGCTGGTGCCAAGAGCATCAAGTTGGGGTAGATGCCTAAAGGCAATCTGGGGCAGCAGTTGCTGTTTAGAATCCGTTTTAGAGGGGTTGGTCGAACGAAGTTCAATGTTGAAGGTGTTGTCCAGGAGGTCGCCAGGATGGCCGACGGCCCGGCCGTCGACATAGATCCCTTGACCTATTGCAACGTTGAACTGTGGTGAGGTGTGAGCGGCAACGTAAGCATGGGGAAGAGGTGACAAGGTGCCGTACCGAGCTCGAGCACGCTGAGAAAGACGCCGAGTTCGGAAGTGCCATCAATGATATGCTTGCGAATATGTAGGCTCTTGAAGAAAGGACTCTGCGTCGGATTCTTGCAGCCTAAGCGCCGTTCTGGACACCTTGATCCCAGCGCTCCCGTCGCTTGTTGGCACGCTTATCGGCGGGGCCGTGACGCTACTTGCGGCTTGCATGACGGCAAGGCACCAGAACAAGCTCGAGGACAAGAGGCTCGACGCCTCTCGCGAGGATGAGTGGAGGCGCTCTCGAGCGCGACAATCTGGTGGGGCTGCAAGAAGCTGTCCAGCGCGGTATGAGGGCCACGGGGAAATGCTGCCTCCAGATGGATAAGCTTGCTACCGAGGGGAAGGAATGGGCGGATTGGATTGTTGATCCTGCGGACTCGGAAATGCAGCGCCAGTCGCTGGAGGATATCCTGTTGCTTTCGTGTAGGATCGACGACGTCGAGCTGGTAAAAGCCCTCTCGCTATTTCGCCAGAAGGCTCATAACGTCACTTCTGACTCAAGGACCCGTACTCAGCTGTTCGATTCGATGAGGGAGCTATCCGATGCCTACGATGCCGCTATGGAGGTCATCAGCGAGAAGCTGAAAGACTGCGTTAGGGGTCGCTGAGCCGGGTGAATGGAGACGGAGGCACGTTCGCTCTTGATGAGTTTTGGAGCGTGAGGCCGTGTGGCTCATGCTATATCGGGTTCCGCAATGTCGAGAAGGCCTCATTTCATCCGATATTATGTGACCGATTGCGAAGATTGGGCTGATACTTAAGGCAGCTGCTTTAAGTATCAGCCCCTATTGATCGACTTCGACCTCTAGTGTTTACTTGCCCCGCAACTCAAGCCGAGTTGCGGGGTTTCTTGGCCTTTGGGCGGATTATTCGCTGCTGGTTAACGGTCGTTAACTACTGGGGATGACAATCGGCAGAAGGCCCTCTTTCGTCGTGGCCGCCGCTCGCCCTTAGGGCACGTCCAAAATACTTCGTTCTCCTCCTCTGGGCAGGAGCGCAATCCCGCGCTCCCTGACCCAGGGGAGGAAACATGCCC
>OGQK01001103.1_pt1 | contig 15241 bp, 12 predicted proteins | sample 1553221 | NCBI WGS metagenome assembly OGQK01 (sample SAMEA2579996, study PRJEB22360) | human gut metagenome | biome: human gut; feature: human-associated habitat; material: faeces | place: Denmark | collected 2008/2010 | reverse complement strand
TGTCGATCAGTGCGTAAGCCATCATTTCGATAACGCCGGTTTCGGCGAGGCCGCCAACAACCACGAACAAGCCAGCGAAGAATCCGATGGTTGCCCATTCAACGTCCATAAGCGTATGTTCAACATCGGATTTGCCGATGAGCAGCATGATGGCTGCTGCAGTAAGGGCGACAACGCTCGGTTCAATGTGCAGCGCACCATGCACTACAAAGGCAAGGGCAACCAGGGCGATCATCACAACGCTCTTCTTGAACAGCGTCTGGCTCTTGATTGCCTCATGGGCGTGCAGCTGCATTACCGAAGCCTGCTTTTCGGCGGATACGCCCATCTTCTTGCCGTACATAACGTAGAACATCAGCAGCGAAACAAGCAGGATGATGAGCACGGCAGGGCCGTTGATTGCCAGGAAGTCAAAGAACGTGAGGCCTGTGGCGGAGCCGATCATGATGTTCGGCGGGTCGCCGATGAGCGTTGCGGTGCCACCAACGTTCGAAGAAATGATTTCCGTCAGGAAGAACGGAATGGGGTTGATCTCCAGCATCTTGCAAACGGTGTAGGTAACGGGGCCGATAAGCAAAACGGTGGTGACGTTGTCCAGGAATGCGGAAAGAACAGCGGTGATTAGGCAGAACAACACCATGATCATCCAGGGATTGCCCTTTGCCAGTTTGGCAGCTCTGATTGCCAGGTACTCGAAGATGCCCGAGTTCTTAACGACGGCAACGAAGATCATCATGCCAACCAGAACGCCAAGCGTTCCGAAGTCGATGTGCTCTACTCCGTTATCGAAGGTAAGAACCCCCGAAAGGATTAGGGCTACCGCGCCAGCAAGCGCGGCGGTGGTGCGATGCACTTTTTCGGAAATGATGAGTGCCATCACGACGACGAATATGACAATCGCGATGATCTGAGCGGTAGTTAAGGCGATCATTCCGTAGTGCTCCTCTCTTATATATAGGTGGAACAGATGCGAATTCTCGTCTTGAAGCACAGAGTCCCGGGTAACACACGTCCATTGCGATTAGCAACGCCCCACTCTGGCGTACCGACTCCAAAAAAAGATCCTCGAGAAAAGTTACGGGATCATGCTTATTTGCGTCAAGAAGGAAACGGTAAGTGCGCGAAAAACGATGAAACCAACGGAAATCAATAGATTGTGGGGTTCCATTTGCGTTCGCAATGAGTGCCATTTGCATTAATCGGTTGACAGAACGGTAACGCCGCAAGTCAGGGATATTGAGGGGCGAAAATGTGGATTCCGGTGATGGATGGAGCGTTTTGCATAACTTCGGTGAATATCATTCGCTTGAGCTATGTAAAACACGTTCGCAATCAATTAGAACATGTTCATCTAATGGAGAATAATCGCAATTGAACCTAAGCGCCGCCCATCGGGGGATCGGGCACAAGGCGCAATAGTTCGTAGTAGGGACCATCTTCAAGGGATCGGGGGAAGTTGGGATTTCCGTTTGGCTTAGCCTTTGGAGCGAAAGCTCTAACAGCCAAGTGAAGCAGAACTCTCTCCAATTCTTTTCCCGATTGGTTGAAGGCGTTGGGCAAGCAAGCGTGCACGTGCAAGCCTGATGCAATCAAAGAAGGAGGAGAAAGATGGTCGATTTTATTTTTGCGCAGGAATGCGCAAGAGGAGAGAGGGGCTAAGCGATGGCTATGCTAAAGCGTGAATACGGTGGTATTCAGCCATGTTGGAAAGTTGGCCTATTCCGTATTCGTCTTCCGTTCATTCACTTCAAGATCTCACCACCTGAAGTAGTAACCGGCCTGATGAATGCTTGTACTTCGTACGGCGCTCTGGCTGTTCTTATCACCACTTTGGGCCTTGACCCAGCAGTTGCATGGGCCTTGGTTGTTTTCGAAACAATGATGTACACCTTGAACTGGCTGCTCGGTGAGCCTTCCATTTGCGGTTGGATCACCCCGGCAATGGCAATTATCGTCGTGTTCTTGGAATCGCTCGACCCAGGTGTTGCTCGATTGCAGATGCTAACAGCTATCCAGCTTGAATTAGGCATATTGTTCATCATATTGGGTGCAACAGGCCTATCGAAGAAGCTCAACACTATGGTACCTCCCGCCATCAAGGCTGGTATCGTAATGGGCGCTGGCGTTAACGCCGTAGCTGTTCGCCTGAAGACCGGCGGCGCTATCGATACCGTTACCGTTGGCTGCCTCTGCGGCTTGGTAGTTGTATTCATGCTTATGTTCTCCAAGCGCGTACGTAAGTACATGGATACCAACAAGTTCGTTGCTATCCTCGGCAACTACAGCTTCCTTTGGGCTGTTATCGCACTGCTCATCGCAGGCGGCGTTGCTGGCGAGTTCAACTTCCAGTGGTCTGGCGAAATCATCAAGGTTCCTGACTTCATGGGCCTGTTCGCAGTTGTTTCGCCTCTGTTCATCGGCTTTGCTAGTGATCCCGGCGTTTGGATCGCTGCTCTGCCTTACGCAATCGTTGCATGGGTTATCGCATACGGCGACTTCGTAACCGTTCAGCAGCTTGGTCTCCAGGCAGCTCGCGACGACGAGTACATCGAGTTCGACCCGAACCGTACCAACGTCATCTGCGGTATTCGTAATGTAATCCTGTCCCTGTTCGCTCCTTATCCTGCACTCGCAGGCCCGCTGTCCGCTCCTTACTGCGTAGCTACTTATGCTCGCTATAAGCAGTCCGGTCGCCAGGGCATGGACTCCATCTACGATGGTTCCGGTACCAACCTGCTGTTCACCGTACTTGGTTTGTTCGTCTATCCTCTGTACGAGGCGTCCCTTGCAGCATCTGCAGCACTCCTCGTAGTTGTACTGCTCATCCAAGGCTGGCTCTGCTCGCAGATCGCATTCGGTCTGGTACGCGATGATCTTGACAAGGGCATGACAGGCATGATCGCAGGCTTCATCGTAGCCCGCGGCGGTGGCGTCGGCTTCCTTGCCGCAATCGTCCTCTACCTGCTCATCTCCGACAACGACAAGATCCGCGCAGACTACGCCTACAACAAGGAACTGCAGCGCATCGAGGATGAAGAGACTGAGCGCCAGTTGGTTGCACTCCATGCTCGCTTGGAGGCCGCTAAGGCTGGTAAGCTTCAGGACGAGGAAAAATAACCTCACCTGACGGAAACGTCTAAAACTCGGAGCTAAAAGCTTTAAAGCTTGAAAGAACCCAGAGTGCACGCTCTGGGTTCTTTTTTTGTTGCGCTATTTTGCCGAAAGGATCAAGACGCGCAGTTCGGCATAGCGCTACGCAGGATTCTGGCGGCGTAGCTGCTATGCCATGCGCGTTTGACGGCGAAGCCCGGCCAGCTGCACCTTCATGGAATTTGACTTGTTGGCTTATTTGCGTATGTCTTGGTTTAAGGTTCGGTTTTTTTTGGGGGGGGGGTGATTAAATCGGCTTGGGGCATTCGAAGAGATTCACGCACCGGTTTCCGCTGCTGCTTCCCCGTATTTCAAGGTGAAAAACAGCTTGCTCCTTGCTTATGATGAGTGGGCCATTCCCCTATAATTGTGAACATGTTCTGGAGGAGGGATAACTTATGAGTAATAACGTTGACGATCTTCGCAGCGCGCTTGAATTTCTGCGTGGGATCCCTGGTCAGCTGGTGGAAACCGACGTCGAGGTAGACCCCGAGGCGGAGCTGTGCGGCGTGTATCGCCACGTCGGCGCAGGCGGGACGGTGCCCCGCCCCACGCAAGAAGGCCCCGCCATGGTGTTCAATAACATCAAGGGCCATCCCGATGCACGTGTTGCTATTGGCTTGCTCGCAAGTCGCGATAGGGTAGCGAAGCTGCTTGATGCTGATCCGAAGCGCTTGGGCTTCATGCTCAACGAAGCGGTATTGAACCCTGTGCCGCCCGTTGATGTGCCTGAAGAAGAGGCAGTATGCCGAGAAGTGGTGCACCTTGCCACTGAAGAAGGCTTCGATGTACGCAAGCTTGTTCCGGCACCTACCAATACGCCGGAAGATGCGGGTCCGTATATCACTTTGGGTATGTGCTACGCATCCGACCCGGAAACGCACGTCTCTGACATCACCATTCATCGCTTGTGCTTGCAGGGTCCCGATGAGATTTCCATCTATATGGTTCCTGGTGCTCGCCATATCGGCGCGTTCTACGAAAAGGCTGAAGCGCTGGGCAAGCCGCTTCCAATTTCTATCAGTATCGGCGTAGATCCTGCCATTGAATTGGCAACCTGCTTTGAGCCGCCCACCACGCCTTTGGGCTACGACGAGCTCAACGTTGCAGGCGCTCTGCGCGGAAAGCCAGTTCGCATGGCAAAGTGCCTCACCATTGAAGAGCGCTGCATTGCCAATGCTGAATATGTTATTGAAGGCGAGTTGCTGCCCGGAAAGCGTGTTGCGGAAGATCAGAACACCCATTCGGGCAAGGCTATGCCCGAATTCCCGGGCTACACTGGTCCTGCTGTGTCTGAGCTGCCTGTTATTAAGGTCAAGGCGGTAACCACGCGCAAGAACCCCATCATGCAAACTTGCATCGGCCCTTCCGAAGAGCACGTAAGCATGGCGGGCATTCCTACTGAGGCAAGCATCATTCAAATGGTTGAAAAGGCTATGCCTGGGCGCCTGCAGAACGTGTATTGTGCTACGCCTGGTGGCGGCAAGTACATGGCGGTGCTTCAAGTTAAGAAGATCATGCCTTCCGACGAGGGCCGTCAGCGTCAAATGGCCCTGTTGGCTTTCTCCGCTTTCAGCGAATTGAAGCATGTGTTCCTGGTTGACGAAGACGTTGACCCCTTCGACGTCAAAGATGTGCTGTGGGCGATGAACACGCGTTTCCAGGGCGATGTGGACATCGTTACCATTCCTGGTGTTCGCTGCCATCCGCTCGATCCGTCAAACGACCCATCATGTTCGCCTTCAATTCGCGACCATGGCATTGCCTGCAAAGTCATTTTCGATTGCACGGTGCCGTACAGCCAGAAAGACCGCTTCCAGCGCTGCCAGTTCAAGGAAGTGGATCCTAAGCACTGGCTGCCCGGTTTTGAGGAGTAGGGCGTGAAGCGCATTGTTGTTGGAATAAGCGGTGCAAGCGGCACGCACCTGGCTTGCCGCTTCGTAAGCCAGCTCAAGCAGTACACCGAATGCGAAGTGCATGTGGTGGTTACCGACAGCGGGAGGCTTACGGCAAGCTACGAAGAGCCCGAACTGTTCGATAAGGCGCTTGCCTTGGCCGATAACGTACATAGCAATGCTTCTTTAGGCGAATCGATTGCGAGCGGTACGTTCAAAACCGAAGGCATGGTTATTATTCCCTGCAGCATGAAAACGGTTGCGGGTATTGCCAGCGGCTATAGCGATAACCTATTGCTTCGCGCGGCGGATGTTACGTTGAAAGAGCAACGGCCGTTGGTTTTGGTCGCGCGTGAAACGCCGATGAATGCTATCCATTTGCGCAATTTGGCACAGCTGGCAAGTGTTCCCGGTATAACGCTGATGCCGCCGATGATGACGTACTACCACAACCCGCAAACTATCGACGACATGGAAGACCAACTAATTGGCAAGATATTCGATCGATTTGGGTTGGAATATCCGCCCTTCGAGCGTTGGGGCTAGGGTTGCCGTTTTTTTTCAGCCTATTCCATCTAAAGAGTTGGTTAAACAGGACATCTTTGGATGTCCTGTTTCATTTTGCGGAGTATACTTCTAATCGAACACGTTCATGGTTAATGGGGATTATCTGTGAACGCGATTGCAGCAAGCTTAAGGGTTGGGGGCCTTATGTTTGAAACAGCAACGCATCGTTTTATCCAAGGGGCAAACGGTGTAGCCATTCACACGGTAGTGATGGGGGAAGACGAGCCCCTTCTCCTGCTTCATGGGCATCCCGAAACATATCTTATGTGGCATAAGGTTGCAGGTGATTTAGCTCATCGTTTTACCGTGGTCATGTGCGATCTGCGTGGTTATGGCGACAGCGACAAGCCCGAAGGGCTGCCTGATCATAGCACCTATTCGAAACGCATCATGGCTGAAGATTGCATTGCCGTGATGGGCAAGCTAGGGTTCGACCGCTTTTCCGTCATGGGGCACGACCGTGGCGCCCGTGTTGCATACCGAATGGCGCTCGATCATCCAGAAGTGGTCAATAAGCTTGTGCTTCTCGATATCGTTTCGACGTATGACATGTATGTCTTAAGCTCGGCGGAGTTCGCAAAGGCGCTATTCCATTGGTATCTGCTTACGCAGGACGAGCCATTCCCTGAAGACCTTATTCTTTCCAGTCGGAAAATGTACTTCCGCAATGCGCTGCACATCGGTCGCTACAATTCGGAAAACGACACCTCTTCTGAAGCGTTCCCTCAAGAGGTGTACGACGAATACCTTCGCCACTACAACATGGAATGTATCCACGCCATTTGCGAGGAATACCGTGCCGGCGAATGCATCGACCGCCTCCTTGACAAGGAAGACCTTGATGCGGGCAAGAAAATCACTGCTGAAACATTGGTGCTGTGGGGCGCAAACGGTCTGGTGGAAAAGTTCTTCAACCCACTGCAATGCTGGCTTAAGTTCTGCATAAACGTGCAAGGGCGTACGCTTCCGTGTGGTCATTTTATTCCCGAGGAAGCGCCTATTCCGTTGCTGGCAGAAGTTCAGCGGTTTTTATAGAGCAGAAAACGCCGCATACTAGCGGTTTTTCAGGAGGGGTTGCGTTTGCTGGGCGTGGGGCCTGGCGGCGCAGCGAAATAAATCTTGTGAAGGGGAGCGCGAAAGCGCAGAAAGGAATGATTGAAATGGAGTTGATGGAGGCAATCAAGGGTAGGCGCAGCGTCAGGAAGTTCAAGCCTGATCCGATCCCGAAAGAAGATCTTGAAGAGATTATCCAAGCAGGCCTTTGCGCTCCTTCGGCACAAAACTTGCAGCCGTGGTATTTCGTGGCTCTAACCAAAAAGGAAGATCTGTCCTACTTGTTCTCGGAATTGGGAACTACCGCGTTTTCTCACCGCAAGGAGCTTGAGGCGCGCTTCAAGAACAACCCTGAAGTGGTAGAGGAAACCATGGAATTCATGTCGGCAATGGGCGGCTCGCAGACCATTATTCTGGGCTTCTTGAACAAGCCCGATTATTCTGACGAGCTTCTTCCAAGCTGCATTGAGAGTGTTGCTGCCGCCATGGAAAACATGTGCCTTGCCGCATACGACAAGGGCATTGCGTCATGCTGGGTCGAAGCAGTGGTGCGCGCAGGCAACGCTTTGGGCAGCCACTTTGCAACCGGTCATGGCAAGCTGATTGGCGCTATTGTTCTGGGATACGCCGACATGGAGCCGAGGCCCATCAAGCAGAAGGGTGCTCGTTACGTAATTCGCTAAGCGAAGCATCAAAGGCCGCTTCTTTTTATGGGAGCAGGGCAATGAGCCAAATGCCCTATTCGCGTTTTTAGGTACGCCCGCAGGTTGTTCCTGCGGGCGTATTTTTGTTCCAAAGTGATTACGGGCGGGAAAATGAAGTTGGCCATGCCTTCCCGACCTTATAATTGCAGGGAACGATACGCGCATCTGCCTTGGTGCGTCCCTTGAGGAGGGTTTATGAAAGACGGGTTCATCACGGTTGCTACAGCAACGCCCCAAGTGGCGGTTGCCGATTGCGAAGCCAACACTCAGGCGATTCTTGCATGCATCAACGAAATGGCCGCAGCGCATGCAAAGGTAATGGTGCTCCCCGAGCTGTGCATTACGGGCTATACCTGCAGCGATTTGTTTTGGCAGACGAAATTGCTCGACGAGGCAGAGGCGGCGCTTTCCGTTATTGCGGAAGGGTCACGCCAGGTGGATGCCCTTATCGCAGTAGGAATGCCCCTTCGCGTGGCGGGGAAGCTGCTGAACGTTGCTGCCATACTGTGCCGGGGCAAGCTATTGGGCTTCGTTCCCAAGGTGAACTTGCCTGCATATAACGAGTTCTACGAAACACGCCACTTTATGTCTGGGTCTGCCGATATGGGTACGGTCCAGTTCGGCGGCGAAGAGATACCCGTCGGCACCAACCTGCTGTTTTCTTGCGAAAACGTGGTGGATCTTTGCGTAGCCGCTGAAATATGCGAAGACTTGTGGGTTCCCAATCCGCCTAGCGTGCAGCATGCGTTGGCGGGGGCTAGCGTAATCTGCAACCTTTCCGCCAGTGATGAAATGGTGGGGAAGGGAAGCTATCGCCGAGATTTGGTGGCTGGGCAATCGGCCCGTTTGGTGTGCGCCTATCTGTACGCCACGGCCGGGGAGGGCGAATCCACTACCGATTTGGTGTTCGGCGGACAGAACCTTATCGCCGAAAATGGCACCGTGCTAGCGGAATCGGCCACGTTTGAAAACGAGATCAATGTGGCTACTATCGATGTACAGCGTCTTGCTTCGGAACGCCGCCGCATGAGCACGTTCCCTGCAGCTGAATCGAAGGAGTACCGCGAAATTTCCTTCGCTTTGGCCGAGGAGGAAACGAAGCTGGCGCGCTTCTTTGACGCTGATCCGTTCGTTCCATCCAACGCAGATCAGCTCTCCGATCGCTGCGAGGAAATCCTGAACATCCAAGCGCTGGGTCTGAAGAAGCGTCTGGCTCACACGCATGCGAAAAGTGCCGTGGTTGGTATTTCCGGCGGCTTGGATTCAACCTTGGCACTGCTAGTAACGGCGCGTGCCTTCGACATGCTTGGACTGCCCCGTAAGGGCATCGTTGCGGTAACCATGCCGGGCTTCGGCACCACCGACCGCACTTACAACAATGCTGTTGCCATGATTAAAAGCTTGGGTGCCACGTTCAAAGAGGTTCCCATTGCCAAGGCGGTAATGCAGCATTTTGCCGATATCGATCATGATGCGTCGATCCATGATGTGACGTACGAAAACAGCCAGGCGCGCGAGCGCACGCAGATCCTGATGGACATTGCCAACCAGGCAAATGGCTTCGTCATAGGTACAGGTGATCTTTCCGAGCTTGCCCTGGGTTGGGCCACTTACAATGGCGACCACATGTCCATGTATGCGGTGAATGCTTCGGTTCCCAAAACGCTTGTGCGCCATTTGGTTCGCCACTATGCCGACACGAGTGCCGATGAAGTGCTTGCGGGGGTTCTGTACGACGTTCTCGATACGCCGGTGAGCCCAGAGCTTCTTCCTCCGGAAGACGGCGCTATCTCTCAGAAGACGGAAGATTTGGTAGGGCCGTATGAGCTGCACGATTTTTTCCTGTATCAGATGCTTCGCATGTGCTTTCCTCCTGCGAAGATCTATCGCGTTGCCAAGGAGGCTTTTGCGGGACGCTATAGCAACGAAACCATCCTGAAGTGGTTGCGCACGTTCTATTGGCGTTTTTTCTCGCAGCAGTTCAAACGTTCGTGTTTGCCCGACGGCCCTAAGGTGGGTAGCGTTGCGGTGTCTCCGCGAGGCGATCTGCGCATGCCTTCCGATGCTTGCGTGAGCGCATGGATCAAGGAAGTGGAAACGCTTCAGCCGTAAATTACGTCGCGAGCAATGAAGTCGTTGCGTTTGCGGGTGGGCAATACGATAGCCCCAGCGATGCCGGAATTGGCGTTTTAAGCAGTAAAGTCGCTCCGTTCGTAGGCGGGGGCTTCGAACGAAAGCAGATAGTCGATGAACGCTTGCGTGGCGGAGTTTAGTGCGTCGTCTTCGCGACGGGTGAGCGAAATAGGATAGAACTCTTCGGCACCTTCCACATCGAGCGGCAGGATAACCATGTCGGGGTTTGGCGCTAAATTCGAGGTGAGCATGGTTAGGGCTACGCTTGATTCGTGTACGGCAAGCGCACCCAGGATCACCTCGTCTTCGTAGTTGCGCACCAACGTTAGCTTGCTAAGGGGTGCGTTGGTTTCTTGCAGGAATGCTTCGAGGGTTTCCCCGCAAGCTATGCCGCGTCGGTAGGTGATTACGGTATGGCCGATTAGATTTTCGTAACGCACTTTTTTGAGCGCTGCTAGCGGATGGTCGCGACGCAACGCTACCACTAAGCGCTGATGAAAGAGTGTGGTGCAGGTGATCCCTGGCTTATGGACGGGCCCCGCAATTACCAGGTCGCATACACCCTGTTCGAGCTTTTGATTCAAAGGCGCTGTTTCGCCCTGTAATACATGAAACTCGGTTTTGTCTCCGAATTGTGAACGAAAACCCTGCATTGCTACGGGAAGATAGCCTGATCGCACCGTTGCGATAGCGCCTACGTTGATGGATCCGGAAAGGCCGTTGCTTCTGCGGTCGAGCTCGGCAATGCCTCTGTCGATGGAGGCAAGCCCCTCTGAAACGTACTTCAAGAATACTCGTCCATCATCGGTAAGCTGCACGTTGCGTCCCGCCTTACAAAATAGCCGGCATCCAAGTTCCTTTTCCAGGGAAGAAATGGAGTGGGAGAGGGCCGACTGTGAGACGTGAAGGCTTTCTGCCGAGCGCGTGTAGTGTTCGGTTTTCGCCAAATGGCAGAAATAGGTGAGTTGAGCGAGGTTCATCGAAGCATCTCCTCTTTAAGGCGCGCCCGTGAAATGGGTATATGCGCAATCATGAATCCTGCTCATATATTAGCGCAGGTTCTGCCAATACTTTGCAGCAGACGTAAAAGCCTTAGTGGAGTACCGTTTTTCTTGCGAGATCAAAAGGTTTCGCAAGGAATCGTTTGCGCATTGGTTGCTTGTTCTGCGGGAGGATCAATTGCGGCGTTTCGTTGTTTGGACCAGATTACCAAGTGGAAACCCTGACCAAACATTAGCTGGTTCGAAGTGCAACGAAACGCCGCATTGATCCGCAGGAGACGGTGACCGGCAGGAAGGGGATCGGCAATGACTAAGGTACCTTTGGAGGTTGGCAACAGCTGTTCGTTCACGAAGACGGTTAGCGAATCTGACGTATATCAGTTCGGCGGTATTACGGGAGATTACAGCCAGATGCACTTCAACGAGGCGTTCATGAAAACCACGAAGTACGGGACGCGCATCGTGCATGGCGTGCTTACCTTTGCCTTTGGTAGCACGGCTTCAACCCTCATTCAGCAAAAATACGAATCTCCCATTCCCAGTGCATCGTATGGATACGATCATTTGCGCTTTACTGCACCCGTGTATTTTGGCGACACCCTTACAGCGACTTATACCGTAAAAGAGGTGGACGAGGCTGCCATGAAAACGTACGCCGATGTGGTTGTTACCAACCAGGACGGTACGGTGGTGTGCGTAGCGACGCATATCTTGAAGTTCTTCGAGGTGGAAGGCGAATAACATGGCGGCTCCGTGCGTTGAACATGTAGCGGTAAGAGTTCGCGATTTCGAAGCAGCTCTAGCGTTTTTCACCGACGTGATGGGCATGGAAATCACGTTGACTGACCCGGCGTCGGGCGAATCGCCTTTGAATCAGGCATGGGTTGGTGGCATTCAACTTCAGCGAGATGAAGCGGGCAGCGGCGACTACTCAGGCGATGTTTCCCACATTGGTCTGGTTGCCGACGACGTGGACGCTCTTTTGGAAGCGGTGTATGCCCAGCGTGGCGTGAAGCAGGCTGAAGGCAAACCTCGCAATTGGTTTGTTACGCCGTTTGGTTTAACCATCGAGATCAACGGGCGACAGTAGCTGCGGCTGGTGGAGGTGTCGCCGTCTACGGCTACGCTGCGGGTGTCGATTCCGCTGTTGGCGTGGGCGCGATTTATGGAGGCATCGTCGCCAACGGCTGCTGTATTGCCTTGGCGCAGCGTTTCGCTGCGCCTGTTGGGGAATATTGAATTTGTTTAACTAGGGGGAGCAATGAAGGTTTGCGTTTTGGGGGCTGGCTCGCTGGGAAGCACCATCGGCGGTGCGTTGGCGAAAGCTGGCAACGAGGTTCATTTCGTGGGGCGCGCTCCGCACATGAATGCCATCAATGAAAATGGCCTGGTTATGGTAACGCCTACAGGAGAGGAAACCGTAAGGCTTTCGGGTCATACCACGCCAGATGGCATTGGGCCGTGCGACCTGGTCATCGTTTTGTGCAAGGCGTTCGATACCGCCAAGACCATGGAAGAGGGACGCGGGCTTGTTGGCCCCAACACTACGGTGATGTCGCTGCAGAACGGCCTTGGCGCAGAAGACGTGTTGTGTGATTGCGTCGGTGCCGAGCATGTTATCGGCGGCAAAACCTATATCGGCGGAATGCTGCTGGAGCCGGGCCGCGTGCAGGCTACCATTCCTGGCAAGGATACCTTTATCGGCGAGCTTGACGGCAGCATAACCGAGCGCACTCGCGCCATTGGCGCCGCGTTTGAGGAAGCGGGGATGCACTGCATCGTTTCCGACAATATCATGGGTGTTATCTGGGATAAGCTCCTGGTCAATGTTGCCACGGGCGCGGTGTGCGGCATCACGCATTTGCCCTATGGCGATATGTACGAAGAAGAAAAGCTGGTGGCTTGTTCCTGCGCCGCTGTTCAGGAAGGCATGGACGTTGCCAAGGCGGCTGGCGTGAAGCTTACCTATTCCAATCCCATGGACGTGCTTGAACTGGCGCGTGCCGGATTGCCGAAGAGCTTCAAGCCGTCTATTCTTCAGAGTCTCGAAAAGCATCGCCCTACGGAAGTGGGAGTTATCAACGGTGCCGTTGTGGCGCAGGGCGCCAAGTACAACGTGCCCACGCCTGTGAATGAAACGCTTGTTGCCTGCGTGACGGGTATCGAGCGCTACATTCGCGAGTATGTGAATAAATAGCCCTGCTTGTATCTTTCTTTTACGGGACCCAGGCCCATCGTCGGGGCTGGGTCCCGTGCGTTTTTCGCCAGTCTTTTTCGTCGCTGGGATTTTACATGTTTTCCGCAGGATCCGCCCCGTTGCGGCGATTCCTTCTAGTGAGAAAACAAAAATCCTGGCTTCTCTGCAACTTTTTTGCGATTAGGGACTCTTTCCTGTCTCCGAAAAGCGGGAATGGCTCATTTTTACGGCTGATTTTCTGCGCTTTTGTGCTTCGATCCGCGATCGGGGGCCACGCAACAATCCCTAATCGCAAAAAAGTTGCAATTTGGGCCGCAATTTTGTTTTTAGGTTTCCGGAGCGGGTTCGGGCAGCGTGGAAGCGGCGCACGCGGCATCGATTGCCGTACGGGAAAGAAAGCGGCGCCATGGGGCGGGCCTGATAGGCGTCACGGGATATTCAGGGCGGCACTTGGAGGCAGGTTCGGTCGCCCTGTTGATCGACGAGGCTCGGTATTGCGTGCCCCATCCCCCCCATGCTTTCCTTGCCGTTGCTCGATGCCAGCTCATCGTTGTTATCCGCGGTTCCATTCCATACTTTTGTGGAGAGGGTTACCTAGCTGGCAGAATTGGAGTACTCTAAAGAAACCTGTAGTACAGGGTGTTTCATTAAAAGAACTCGCGCGGGTATCCGCGTTGGGCGATTAGATCGAAAGAAGGCTCAGCGAAATGTTGAAGGTCGGTATCGTAGGCGCAGCCGGATATGCAGGAGCAGAGCTGGTGCGCATCGTGCTGCGACACCCTGAATTCGATCTGCGTGTTATTACTTCCAATTCCGATGAAGGCGCAACCCTCGCAAGCGTGTACCCGGCGTTTTCCGGCGTAACCAATCTGGCTTTCTCTCGCCACGACAACGCCGAGCTGTTCAACTGCGATGTGGTGTTCCTTGCTACGCCTCACACGGTTGCTATGAAATCTGCCCCTGGTCTTCTCGACTCCGGTGTCACGGTGGTTGATCTTTCTGCCGACTATCGTTTGCGCAGCCAGGAAACGTACGAAAAATGGTACAAGGTGCAGCACACCTCGCCTGATCTTCTTGCTACTGCCGCTTTCGGCCAGCCAGAACTGAATCGTGAAGAGCTTAACGCTGCCGCCGAGCGCCACGCTAATGGCGAATCTGTCTTGGTGGCTTGTGCGGGCTGCTACCCAACTGCTACTTCTCTTGCTGCCGGCTCCTGCCGTTGCCCTTTCCGAAGGTATCGTGGTTGCCGATGCAATCTCGGGTGTTTCCGGCGCTGGTCGCAGCGCTACGGCACGCACCCATTTTGTTTCCGCTAACGAAAACCTGGAGGCTTATGGCGTTGCCAGCCATCGCCATACTCCTGAAATCGAGCAGATTCTGGGCATCGAGGGTCGCCTGGTGTTCACGCCTCATTTGGCCCCTGCAACCCGTGGCCTCCTTTCCACGGTAACCATTCAGTTAACCCAGGAGGCTCAGCGAAACGAAACTGCTGAGTCGATTCATCGACGATACTGCGACGCCTACGCAAACTCGCCGTTCGTCACCGTGCTGCCCTTGGGTCAGCAGCCTAAAACCTCTTCGGTTGTAGGCACGAATCGTGCGCATGTAGGCGTCGCCTATAACGCTGACCTTGGCTGCGTTGTTGCCACCTGCGCTATCGACAATATCGTTAAAGGCGCGGCTGGCCAGGCAGTTCAATGTGCAAATATCGTCTGTGGCCTTCCCGAGGCTACGGCGATCGATACTGTTGCCAATCCCTCTTAGGAGTGAAAAATATGACTAAAGCGAACCTGATTACCATCGAAAACGGTGGCGTCTCGTCCGCCAAGGGCTTTCGCGCCGGTGGCATTCATGCCGGTTTTCGCGATGACCCCAACCGCCTTGACATGGCATTGGTCGAGGCAGACGAACTATGCCCTGCTGCTGGGGTGTTTACTCAGAATGTGTTCTGCGCGGCTCCGGTAACCGTTTCCCGCGAACACCTTGACGGGGTCGGTTACGGCTTTGCTCGCGCTATGGTAATCAACTCTGGCATCGCCAACGCTGCAACCGGATCGGTTGGGCTCGAAAACGCCCGCAAGACTGCCGGCATCGTTGCTTCGGCGGTCGGCTGCATGTCCGAAGACGTGCTGGTTGCCTCGACGGGTATCATCGGTCAGCAGCTTGATATTGCTCCCTTCGAAACCGGCGTTCCTGCGCTGCACGGAATCATCGGCGAAACCACGGGGAATAGTGCTGCTCGCGCCATCATGACCACTGACACCGTTTCGAAAGAGGCTGCTGTTTCTTTCGAAACTGCCGATGCCGAATATGCCGGCTGCACCTTTACTGTTGGCGGCATGGCGAAGGGCTCGGGCATGATCATGCCGAACATGGCCACCATGATTTCGGTGCTCACCACCGATGCACCCATTCCTGCAGCGTTGTTGCACAAGGCTCTTTCTTCGGCTGTAAACCAGAGCTTCAATAAAGTAACCGTGGACGGCGACACTTCCACCAACGATACCTGTGTTCTGTTCGCTTCCGGCAAGGCAGCTGCTG
>OGQK01001097.1_pt1 | contig 15335 bp, 7 predicted proteins | sample 1553221 | NCBI WGS metagenome assembly OGQK01 (sample SAMEA2579996, study PRJEB22360) | human gut metagenome | biome: human gut; feature: human-associated habitat; material: faeces | place: Denmark | collected 2008/2010 | reverse complement strand
CACGACGCTGCGCGGGCCCCTCCCACCGCCGGTCCGGCATCCGATACGCCCAGTATTTCCGTATCGACGCGAACATCGCCAAGAAATTCGTGCTGGCTCCCAAGGTAAGCATCGTATACCGGTTCTACGGCGGATGGGGCTACGCTTACGGCAATTCGAGCTCGATCCCGTTCGAACGGCTGTTCTATTGCGGCGGCAGCAACAGCATGCGCGGCTGGCTGGCCCGCACGCTCGGTCCCGGCGAAGACCCGAAGCGCGACTTCTCGGACTATCCGAGCCAGCTGGCCAATTTCAAGCTCGAGACCAATCTCGAGGCCCGCTTTCCGGTCTGGGGTATTCTGCAGGGCGCGCTGTTCTTCGATCTGGGCAACATCTGGTTCATGAATCAGGGCGGTACGGAAGAGACCCGGTTCAAAATCGACCGGTTCTACAAGCAGCTCGGATTCAATACCGGTCTCGGCGCGCGCTTCGATTTCGGCTTCTTCGTCTTCCGTCTCGACTGGGGCATCAAGCTCCACAATCCGAACGAACCGGCCGGGGAGCGTTGGATTCAGCATTTCCGGCTGAAGAATACGACGCTCAATTTCGGCGTGGGCTATCCGTTCTGAGAATGCGCCGCTTTTTCGGATAAGACAGATATTTCGAGTTTCGGATGCCATTCTTCCGAAAATATGCTATCTTTGCGGCTCGGGACGGCATGCGCCGGACCGTTTGTGGAAAGATTTGGCCGCTTGCAACCACGGAAAAAAATGCTAAAAACAGTATTTCTCCTATCCGACAGCTGAGTTTTTCCCATTGTTTAAAGTCATACGCTAAAATTTTAAAAAATGGGATTTTTGTTTACGTCCGAGTCGGTGTCCGAGGGACATCCCGACAAGGTATCGGACCAGATTTCCGATGCGATTCTCGACGAGTTTCTTCGTCATGACAATCATTCGAAGGTAGCCTGCGAAACGCTCTGTACGACGGGACTGGTCGTCGTGGCGGGCGAGGTGCGCTCGGAGGCCTATGTCGACGTACAGGAGGTGGCCCGGCGCGTGATCAATCGGATCGGCTACACGAAAAGCGACTACAAGTTCGACGGCAGCTCGTGCGGCGTGCTGTCGGCCATTCACGAGCAGTCGCCCGACATCAATCAGGGCGTCGTGCGAGAGAGCGAGGAGCTGCAGGGAGCCGGCGATCAGGGCATCATGTTCGGGTACGCCTGCTCCGAGACCCGTGAGCTGATGCCGGCTTCGCTGATTCTCTCGCATGTGCTGATGAAAGAACTGGCCGCCATTCGGCGCGAGGGCCGGGTGATGACCTATCTGCGGCCCGACTCGAAAAGCCAGGTGACGATCGAGTACGGCGATGACAATCGTCCGAAGCGCGTGCATACGATCGTCGTTTCGACGCAACACGACGAGTTCGTCACGCCGGAGCAGGCCGGAGGCGAGAAGGCGGCGGAGAAGGCCATGTGCGACAAGATCCGCGAGGACGTGCGAACCATCCTGATTCCGCGAACCAAGGCGCGGCTGGAGCGCGCCGGCGACCGCCTGAGCGAGCTGATAGGCGACGACTACATCCTGCACGTGAACCCGACCGGCAAGTTCGTGATCGGGGGGCCTCACGGCGATACGGGCGTGACGGGCCGCAAGATCATCGTCGACAGCTACGGCGGCCGGGGCGCGCACGGCGGCGGGGCCTTCTCGGGCAAGGACAGTTCGAAGGTCGATCGCAGCGCGGCCTATGCGGCGCGGCATATCGCCAAGAACATGGTCGCTGCCGGCGTCGCCGACGAGGTGCTCGTTCAGCTGGCCTATGCGATCGGGATCGCCGAGCCGCTGAGCGTGTACGTCGAAACGCGCGGTACGGGCAAGCTGGGGCTCTCCGACGGCGAGATCGCGAGCCGCGTAGCGAAGCTGTTCGACCTGCGCCCGGCCAAGATCGTCGAGCGGTTCGGTCTGCGCAATCCGATTTTCGAGGCCACGGCCTCGTACGGCCATTTCGGCAACCGTCCTTATAAAAAGATGGAGACCGTTTACGAGGACGGCAAGCCGGTGCAGAAGGAGATCGAGTTCTTCGGTTGGGAGAAGCTCGACGCCGTCGATGCGATCCGCAAGGAGTTCGGGCTGAAATAGCCTATGGCCATAGAAACGCATGATCAGGAGCCGTTCCCGGGCAGGGGCGGCTCTTGTCGTCGCCCGTTCGGCCGGATCGGTTCAGACGGCCCGATGCGGGTGCCGCGCTCTTTCCGGGAGGCCGCTCTTTATAATTTATTAGGTTAGGACCGTCGCTGCCGGTATCGTGGCGGGGGGGATCCGGACATTTCCTTGGGCGGCTCGGTATGGCCTCGCAGGACCGGAAGCAGTTTCCTGTCACGGAGGGCGGGGGCTGAAAACGGTAAAAAAACGAGATGATACACAATACGGGCGGTTCATTCGGAGTTTATATTGTGTTCCGGAGATTTTTTCCTGACCGAGTCTGGTATGGATTCTGCGGGCCGGAAAAAAGACGGGGGCGGCTGGCCCGAACGTATGTCGAAACGGGAAAGCCGCCTGCCGGAAAACGAAAATTCGAACCGAAATGAATTGATTTTACCTTTTTTATTTTAATAATTTTAACACTTATTTCTATGAGAAAGGTTCTGTTATTTGCAGGCGTGCTGGCCGCCTCGATGGCCGCCGGCGCAGCGACTGCCTACAGCGTGGCCCGGGCGACCGAGAAGGGCGAGGCCTATGCCGCTCCTTCGACCGAGTTCGCTTCGAACGTGGGTACGCATTTCACTTCTTACGAGCCGGGGAGCTATCCCGATCTGACGTATGCCGCCGAGAATGCGGTGAAAGGCGTCGTCAATATCGTCAATACGCAGGAGGTCGAGAACGACTATTACAGCGGGGGAGGCGGATTCGAGCAATTCTTCGAATTCTTCGGCATGCCCCGAGGGTATCAGCAGCAGCCCCAGCAGCCGCGCGAGCGCAAGAGCGGCGGGTCGGGCGTGATCATCAGCCCCGACGGATATATCGTCACGAATAACCATGTCGTGGAAAACGCCACGAAACTGCGCGTGACGCTGAACGACAACCGTTCGTTCGACGCGAAGGTGATCGGGACCGACCCGACGACCGACGTGGCGCTCATTAAGATCGACGCGACGGACCTGCCTACGATCCCGATGGGCAATTCGGACGACCTGCGTCTGGGCGAGTGGGTGCTCGCCATCGGCAGCCCGTTCGACCTGCGCAGCACGATTACGGCCGGCATCGTGAGCGCCAAAGGCCGTAGCCTGAAGGCGCTGCCGAGCCAGTTCAGCCTCGAGTCGTTCATCCAAACCGACGCAGCGGTCAATCCGGGCAACAGCGGCGGCGCGCTGGTCAACACGAAAGGTGAGCTGGTAGGCATCAATACGCTGATCCAGTCGCGCAGCGGCACTTACATCGGCTATGCGTTCGCCGTTCCGACGTCGATCGTCAAGAAAGTGGTCGTCGACCTGAAGGAGCACGGAGTCGTGCAGCGCGCGATGCTCGGCATTCAGTATATTCCGCTGACCGAAGAGTTCCTCGAGACGGAGGAGGGTAAGAAAACCGGCATTCAGGAGCCGGGCGGAATCTATGTCGCCGAAGTCGATCCGGAAGGGGCGGCCCATGCGGCCGGCATTCGCTCGGGCGACGTGATCGTCGAGATCAACGGCATCAAGATAGACGGTTCGGCCCAGCTTTCCGAGGAGATCGCCAAGCATCGGCCTAACGATAAGGTGACGGTCGGAGTAAAAAAAGGCTCGGACGTGAAACAAATCGAGGTCGTCCTGCGTAATAAGGCAGGCAACACCGAGGTAATCACCAAGGATATCGTTTCGGCATACGACGCGCTGGGAGGTCAGTTCGCAGAGGTGTCCGAGCGGACCAAGAAGGCGCTGAAGATCGGCGGAGGCGTGCAAGTGGTAGGTATCGAGCCGGGCGGCATACTCGAAAGCGCGCGGATTCGCAAAGGCTATATCATCACGAACATCAACGATCGTCCCGTTCGCTCGATCGGCGATCTGAACCGGATCACGTCGAAGATCGAATATATCGAGGGCGTATATCCCGACGGTCGTGTGGTGGCCTACTCGCCTACCGTCAAGTAAGCGGCCGAAGTCATCCCCGGTGATTGCCCTGCGAGGGGTTGTCCGGCCTCCGGAATAAGGAGGCCGGACAATCTTTCCTCTCGAAGGCGGAAGACACGTAACAACGAAAGGGATAACATGAGACAATTAAAAATCACCAAATCCATTACCAATCGCGAGAGCGCGTCGCTGGACAAGTATCTGCAGGAGATCGGTAAGGAGGATTTGATCACCGTGGAGGAAGAGGTCGATCTGGCGCAGCGGATCAAGAAGGGCGACAAGGAAGCGCTCGAAAAACTGACACGCGCCAACCTGCGGTTCGTCGTTTCTGTTGCGAAACAGTATCAGAACCAAGGCTTGTCGTTGCCCGATCTGATCAACGAGGGAAATCTCGGGCTGATCAAGGCCGCCGAGAAGTTCGACGAGACGAGGGGATTCAAGTTCATTTCGTACGCCGTATGGTGGATACGCCAGTCGATCCTTCAGGCGCTGGCCGAACAGAGCCGGATCGTGCGGTTGCCGCTGAACCAGGTGGGGTCGCTGAACAAAATCAACAAGGCCTTCGCCCGTTTCGAGCAGGAGCACGAACGCACGCCCTCGCCCGAGGAACTGGCCGACGAGCTCGATCTGCCGAAGGAGAAAGTGACCGACACGCTGCGCGTATCGGGCCGTCACGTCTCGGTCGACGCGCCTTTCTCGGACGGGGAGGACAACAGTCTGCTCGACGTGCTGGTCAACAGCGATTCGCCGATCGCCGACCGAGGACTGATCAACGAGTCGCTCGGCACGGAAGTCGAGCGCGCCCTGTCGACGCTGACCGACCGCGAGCGGGATATCATCAAATACTTTTTCGGAATCGGATGTTCCGAAATGACGCTCGAGGAGATCGGCGAGAAGTTCGGCCTTACCCGCGAGCGGGTACGCCAGATCAAGGAAAAGGCGATCCGCCGGCTGCGTCACAGTACGCGGAGCAAGCTACTCAAGTCCTATCTCGGATAATTCGGGCGGACTGCCGCCGGGTATGTTGTCATGCAGAATGACCCGGGCTTGCCTCGTTCGTTCTTAAGATTTATGACAGGTTGAGCGATCGATTTGTTGACGATCTTGGGAACGGGCAAGGCAAGTCCGGGTCATTTATTGTCCGGCGTCAACGGTCTGCCGCATCGGCTGTCGACGCGTATTCGAGGACGCGGGACGCATGGGAGGAAAAGTCTCGGGGGAGAGGTTACGCGTCGGAGCGGGGTAGTTCGGGCTGTCGAGGAAAATAGGCGTTTTGCCGGGCCGGTTTCGCCCTCCGGCCGGCCCGATGTCCCGGATTCGGTTTTCTGCCGCGCGGACAGATGCGGCAGGAACCCGAGAGGTTTACTGTGCCGGCTCGATCCGAAGCCGGTCTGCGAAGGCGCGGTCGCGGATGACGGAATCGGGGCTATCCTGTCGATGGCACGGCGTACCGGACGGCTTTGGCGATGTAGTGCGGGGAAGGGAGCGCCCGGCCGGCGACCCGATTGTTCGGCAATTTCCGAGACGAGAGTTTGCGTCCCAAAGGCGCGGCTGGAGGCGGGTGATAGGGCCTCGTCTGCCCGCGCGATAAAAAATCGGAATGCCGAGAGCAGAAAGGCTCGATTATTGAATAGACTGTTCCGTAGGGATTCCCGATGGCGGCGCGTTCGTCTGCGGAATTTGGCCATACGAGCCCCGTGCGCACACATTCACCGAGGGTCCGGACTTCTCTCATCCGAGCTCTGGAACCTCGAGCGGCACGGGGCTTCGTGTGTCCGGACGAGACGTTGCCGTCGTAACCGGGCAAAGGCTCTCCGAGTTGATATCCTGCGAATCGGATCGTACTTCCGTATCGGGAATAGAGATGTTCGGCCGCTTTCCCGATTCTTTCCGGAACGGTAAACCGCATAACGGCCATCGGCCGCTATGCGGTTTACCTATGAGCGGCCTTCGAGCGGCCGACGGTGCGATCAGTATACCGTGTTCTGCGGATCGAAGTTGGTCCATCCGTCCATCCAGTTCTCTCCGGTTCCGAAGGCGCCGGCGAAACCGTTGCCCGAGGCGTCGAAGCCTGAAGGAACCGTGTACAAAGCGTTCACGGCAGCGCTGCCGGCGTCTGGCCGGGGATCGAAGCCCGAGCGCGTGCTGACGGGTTGCGCCAGTCCCACGCCGTCGATCGCGTCGTAGAACTTGTTGGCATAGCTTTCCCGGAGCAAGATGCCGTCCGTGAAGCCGTTCCCCTTGAGCCATGTCTTGTTTTGGTCGGACGAAAGAATCCCGACGACCGGATCGATTGCCGTGTTGTCGAACGATTCGAGTGCTTTGTCGTACCCCGAGAAGTGGACGTTACTGATTTCGAACAGGCCTGCTGTGGCCGCCGCGGGCGAATCGCCCTTGTCCTTTTCGATCATCAGCGCGACGGGCCATCCCGTTACGATCGAATTGTATAGACTGATGCGCGAGTTGCGCCGGATTTGCACGCCTGCCTGAAACTGGCCGAGGCCCGAGCCGTTGTTCGGGAACATTTCGCCCGCGTTGATGTAGGCTCCGGGATTTTCGGTCGAAGCCGACTGGTTATAGAATGCGGCGTCCTGACCCATCGGGCCGATCAGCGTCACGTTGCAGAAACGGGCCGTCGTGTAAGGCTCCTCGTCCGAACCGTCGGAGTTGTTGTCCGACTCGAAGCCGTTCGACAGCGATTTATCCGCGATGCGCGGATCGCGCACGCCGAGCAAAAACTGCAAGTTGCCCGAGAAGCCGTTGTCGGTGTCGAAATCGTCGTCCCAACCGTGATAAGCTACCAGGTATTTGCAACCGACCGAGCCGCCGAACCATTCGAACGAGTCGTCGTTCGAGTAGGATACTTGCAGGTGGTCGACCGTCGTTCCGCTGCCGACCGAGCCGAACGTGATGCCGTTGATCTCCTTGTCGGTTTGGAACGGGAAGCCGGCGAACTCGACGCGCACGTAGCTCAGCACGCCCGAGTTGTCGGTGTCGACCGGGTTGCTGCCTCCGCCGTGATACGAGCGGGGACCGCCTTCGATCTGCTGCTCGCCCTTATTGTTGCTGGCGCGGCCGCAGAGGATCAGTCCGCCCCAGTCGCCCGGCCGACGGTTGCCGGGAGCCTCTTCCGACGTGAAGACGATCGGCTTGGAAGCGGTCCCCCGGGCGAAGATCTGGCCGCCCCGCTCGATAATCAGCGCTGCCTGAGTCTGCTTGTCGCCCCGGATGACGGTACCGGCCGGAATCGTGATCGTCGATCCGTCCTCGATGTAAACCCAGCCGCGCAGTTTGTACTTGCGCGAGGCGTTCAGCACGTAGTCGCCTTTCGGTGCGGGAAAGTGCTTGTCGCCGTTGCCTATGTAGTAAACCGAGTCCGATCCTTCCTTTTCGCCGAATACGAGCCCCGTTTCGTAGACGCCCGAGGGGGCCGGACCGGGACCGGGATTTCCGCTGCCGTTGTCATCGTCCGAACAGGCCGCCAGTATGGCGACCGAGGCCATCATGGCCAGAATCATCTGTTTTTTCATCGTGTAGATAGTTAAGGAATGAATGGTGTTTCCGAAGTCGTGAGATTTACTCGTTTTTCGTATGCCGCGAGGGTCAGAACGTGGCCGTCAGCGACAGCGAGAAGCTGCGGCCAGGATAATAGCGCTTGGTTGTTTGGGAGCGTTCGTGCACGACGCCCTCCGAGTCCCTGAAGCGCGGAAACTGCATGAAGCGGACCGCGTCGCCGAGCAGGTCGCGCGCGGCGGCCTTCGCCTCGAGCCATTTGCAGAGGCGTTGGCCGACCGTCAGATCGAGCGAGTTGCGCGGCATCTCGTACATGTCCGGGATATTGCTGTTGAACGTGTCGCCTCCGCTCGTGCTGACCCGGCCGATGCCGACGATTCGTTTGCCGATGCGGCTTGTAGAGAATGCCGGCCGCGAAGCCGATCCGGCCGTTCTGGTTAAAACAGTCCGGCGTTGACCAGATAGGGCGACTGTCCCTGCATCGGCCGGTCGTGTTCGCGGCTTTGCTCGCCGAACAGAACCTTGCTTTCGATCCAAGCGGCGTTCAACGTCAGCATGAAATTGTTCATGCCGATGAACGCAAGGCTTTTCCTGAGATCGATCTCGACGCCGTAGTTGCGGGCCGAGCGGGCGTTCTCGAACGAAAACTGGTAGGAGCCGCCGGCATCGACATAGTTCCATTCGATCGGATTCTTGAAATGCTTGTAGAAGACGGCGACCGAAATCGTTTCGCCGGCGGCCGGATAGAGTTCGTAGCGCAGGTCGACGTTCTGCACGACGGCCTGCCGGAGGTCCGGATTGCCGGTAATCGTGCTGAACATGTCGAAATCGTAGTAAGTCGACGGCGACAGCTCGCGGAACTCCTGCCGGTTGACGCTCATGCCGTATGCCAGCCGGACGAGCATCCGGGGCGTCAGGTTATACGTGGCGTTGAGCGACGGCAGCGCGTTGTTGTATCGGTAGGTGTTCGTCCGGGTCCGGAAATTGGTTTCCGACGGATAGCTTTCGAGCGAAGAGCGGTAGCTTTCGAAACGGACGCCGGCGTAGACGTTGAAGCGCCCGAGCGACATGTTCAGCGCCGCGTAGGCGGCCAGCACGTCGCTGTGGGCCGAGTAGTCGTCCGTGTTGTGCGTTTCGTCCTGAACGTGCAGCTTGTCGGGTGCGCCCAGATTTTCCGGTGCGAAGATCTGCTCGGCGGGCAGCGAGCCGAAACCGGCGGGCAGCTTGTTCTGATAGGCATTCCACTTGTAGAGGAAGTTGCGGGTAGCGTAGCGGCGCGTTTTGTATTCGCCGTATAGTCCGGTGCGTAACTCGGGGCGGAGCGTCCCGTCGGGAAAGAGCGGCAGGCTCAGGTTCGCTCCGGCCGAAGCGACGTGCTCGTCGAGCGAGGTAAAGTAGCGCGATACGCTGCCCTGATCGATCGAGTATTCGTAAATGCCGTTTTCGGGATTTTTCTCGCGCTCGACGATCCGGCGGTCGGGCTGGCGGCGGTTCGAGTAGGAGTAGGCTGCGTTCCAGTCGAACTTCGCGCCGCTGCGGATCCAGTCGTGACTGCCTGCGAACTGGCCCGTGTAGGCGCTACGGCTCACGTACAAGTATTCGTCCTGCTGCTGCTCGTAATATCCGCTGACGTTGCGCCATCCTTCGCGGTCGGTGAAACGGTTGCGTCCCAATTGGTTGAATATGTTGCGGAATTCGTAACGGCTTACGCACGAGCGCTTGTCGGCTGCCGGAACGTAAGAGAGATTCAGCATAGCGCCGAGCTTCACGTCGTTCGTGTATTGGTTGTCGGTGTATTTGAAGTTGTACAGAGGTTCGTCTTCGGTGTAGTTGTAGATGCCGAACTGCGAGTTTTCCATGCGCAGCAGGCTTTTGTTCGTGTTCGAGTAGTTCAATGCCGCGACCAGCCCGACCGCGTCGCGGCGGGCGGTCACGAAGCGACGGTTCAGCGCTATGTTCAGTTTCTGGTCGATTGTCGGGCGGCGGCTCAGCACTCTCCAGTCGTTGTTGAAGCCGGTGCGGGTCACGCGGTCGACCGTCGTGACGTCGTCGTTGTCCACGCGATGCGGAACGTTTTTCAGCGAGCGCATGCCGTTGTCGAAGCCGAGCCAGTCGGTTGCGCTGCCCGGGGCATAGCGGAAATCGTTCGAGTGCGTGACGCTGTTGAATCCTGTGCCGTAGCTGATCGTCAGCGAGTTTTCCTCGGGTACGACTTTCGTGCGGATTCGGATGAAACCGCCCGAGAAGTCGGCCGGCAGTTCCGGTGCGGGCGACTTGACGATTAGCAGGTTGTCGATCTGCGAACTGGGCAGGACGTCGAACGAGAACGCGCGCGTGTCGGCTTCGGAGCTCGGCACGGCCGCCCCGTTGATCCATACGTTGTTGTAGCGTTGGGCCAGTCCGCGGACGATGACGAACTTGTCGTCGATGACCGAAATGCCCGGGACGCGGCGGATTACTTCCGAAGCGTCCTTGTCCTGAGTGCGGGCGATCGTCTGGGCCGATATGCCGCTGGCGACGTAACGGGCCGATCGCATCTGCGCGATCAGTCCCGCGTCGCTGTCGACCTTGCGCGTCGCGACGACCACGGCTCCGTCGAGCTGCGACGATTCGGGCTCGAGCGTTACGCTCAACTCGCAAGATTCGTCCCTGCGCAGCTCGAGCGGTTCGCTGCGGAATCGTTTGTAGCCGATGAACGACACCGTGACAACGGCCGTTCCGGGTTCGGCGCCGAGAATCAGAAATTTGCCTTCGGAGTCGGTGATCGCTCCGAGCGTCGTTCCTTCGATGGCGACCGTCGCTCCGACGATCGGGGCGCTCGATACATCGACAACGGTGCCGCGCACGACGGCCGAAGCGGCTTGGGCGTCGGCCCGTGCCGGAAAGGAAAGCATGCTCAGCATGAAAAAGAACGATGTCAGTCGGGTCATGAGTTGATAGAGGCGTATTGGTTTTCGATGCCGCAAAGTTACCGGTCCCTGCGGTACGGCTGGTTAACGTACCGAGACCAAACCGTGAAGTTTAAGTTACGAACCGGGCTTCACGTAAAAAGAATGTTAAGAGGGAAAAGACCGGCGCATGCTCAGTTTTTCCTGCAAAGCAGAGGTTGAATCCGAAAAAAATCGTTAATTTGGGCTTTCATTGAACGATTTAAACGAGGAAAGCATGAATCGCAAACACATCCTGATCATTCTGTCGATCCTGCTGCTGCTCCCTTGGGGCGGATACGGGGCGAAGGCGAAAAAGGCGGTATTTATCATCGTGGACGGTGTTCCGGCCGATATGATTGAGCGGCTGAAACCGCCTGCAATCGGCCGGATCGCGGCCGAGGGCGGCTATTCGAGGGCCTACTGCGGCGGGATCGCCGGCACGTACTGCGAGACGCCGACCATTTCGGCTGTCGGGTACAACTGCATCCTGACCTCCGCATGGGCCAACAAGCACAACGTATGGGACAATTCTCCGAAGCCCGATTACAGCTACTGGTCGATTTTCCGGATCGCCAAGGAGCAGAAGCGGGACGTGACGACGGCTCTCTATTCGAGCTGGACCGACAACCGCACCGTGTTGCTCGGCGAAGGGTTGCCCGAGACGGGAGACCTGAGGATCGACTATGTCGTCGACGGTTTCGATCTCGACCAGAAGAACTATCCCAAGGAGAAGGACGATCTGCAAGTCTATCGCATCGACGATACGGTGTCGAGGGCTGCGGCGGCCCGGATCCGCGGGCCGGCGCCGGGCCTGGGCTGGAACGTTCGTTGGTATACCGACGATGCCGGGCATATCTACGGCAACGGCGATTATTTCGACGAGTACGTGATGAAGGCCGACCGTCAGATCGAACGCATTTGGGAAGCGGTCGAATACCGCGAGAAATATTTCGACGAGGAGTGGATGGTCGTCGTGACGACCGACCACGGCCGGGGCGACGACGGTCATCATCACGGCGGACAGTCCGCGCGCGAGCGGACCTCGTGGATCGCGACGAACGTTCGGGGAAATGCCCGCTTCGCCGAACCATGGCTATCGATCGTCGACATCGCTCCGTCGCTCGCTCGCTTTTTGGATTTCGACGTGCCTCAGGAGGTGTTGTGGGAACAGGACGGAGCGCCTTTCATCGGGGAAGCCGATATCTGCGCTCTCGAGGCCGTGCGCGGCAACCGGACGATCGAGCTGACGTGGGAAAGTCTCGACGACCGGGCGCCGGCTACCGTTTACGTTTCGAGGACCAACGATTTCAAAAACGGACAGTGCGACCAGTGGACGAAAGCCGGCCGCGTGAAAGCGGGAGAGCGGCGCTTCGTGTTCGATACGGGCGACGATCCGAACGGTTTCTACAAGTTCGTCGTCGTGACGCCCGGCAATCATCTGAACTGCTGGGTTCCGGAGAAAAAGTAGTTTGCCGGAGCCGGTTGCACGGATTCCGGTGCGATCATAAGCTGGTCGCATCGCTCCGTCAAGTGTTTTTACGCTTCGGCGGGACGGCAAGAATTCGGTTCTCGCTTTTCCGGTCACGGATAGAGCCGTTTCTGGTCTGCCTCGCCGGGATGATTCTCGGCGGGTCGGTTCGCGGAATCGGACAAGAGGGAGGGAACCCGGATGCTTTTTCGCTTGCGGGGGCGTTTCCGGGTGTCCGTTCCGTCTTTATCGCAATGCCCGTCTCGAGCCGGTTGCGGAGTGGATCGGATGCTTTTTAGGCGGGGCGACAGTTCTTTCCTGCCCGGGGCATGCTTTGATGGAGGAGATCGGAACGAGTGCGCCCGTCGGACTACCGCTGTATTCGGACGAAACGAATCGCCCGACGGAGCCGGTCGGTTCCGTGAGGCGCGGGGAACGCCGGTTGTCGTCGGAATAGAAAAAGAGCGCCTCGAAGATTCGAGGCGCTCTTTCGTAAACAGAATCAGGTGGCGGTTATTTGCCCGGTTCCAGACGTACTTTGACCCACTTGGTCGTTTCGCCGTAGCCGTATTTCACCGTAGCGGGGATGAAGACGTTGCAGGCTTCTTCGACGCCGGCTCCTGCGCTGTTGTTCGTGAATACGAGCTTGGAGTCTTTGGCCGTGATCGAGGCTCCGGCATAGACATCGGCAAGCGGCATGCTTTGCTCGGCTGTCAGCTGGTCGTCGGGCTTGATGCTGCCTCCCTCCCGTTTCATGCCGATCTTGGCGTTGTCGGTGTCCCATACCACGCTTTCGACTTCATAGTATTTCCAGAGCGCAGCGGCGTACTTCTCTTTCTCCTCCGCGTCGACGATGTCGCTTTCGGCTACGATATAGCCGTTAAAGTCGGTCATCGTGAAAGCGTTCGAGCAGTCGATCTCCGAGCCTCCGATCACATGATCCCGGAACGAAGCGTTTTCCAGTTCGGCGTTGATCGTCAGCGGGGCGATGATGTTCGCGTTGAATTCGGCCACCTGCATCTTGTTGTATCCGTTCAGGTCGGCCCATACTTTCAACGTAACCTGCTTGGGCGTATCGCTGTCGATCAGGTTCTTGCCCGCGTCGTTTTTCTCGATCGAGAAGCTGACGGCGTTCGCGTCTGGATGTCTCGGCGCATACCAGTTGTCGACTCCGTCGGCGAAGGTCAGCTCAGCGGCCGTTTCCCCACCTTTGAGCAGCGAGTAGCCCGCGTCATCGGCCGCTCCGGCCGGTTCGACGGAGAGGTTCGGAGCATATCCCGTTACGGGTTGAGTCAGGGCGAACTGCAAATCCCATTTCCCGCACGGCGTAAGCACGCCTTTCACGATATCCGCGCCCGGCGTAAAGAGCTGCATCAGGTCGTAGTTGTAGACGCAGGTCGTTCCTGCCGGCATCACGTTCGTATCCGGGTTGTACTGAACCGGATAGATGTTGACCAGCTTGCCCGGAGTGAGCCAGTAATGGTCGTAGTAGCCGCTGATCGACGGCAGAGTGACGTTGACGGTGCACTTCAGCGAGAAGGTCACATCGCCCGCAACGCCTTTCGGATCGGTATAGGTGATCAGGATGCTGTACTCTTTCGACGTGGCCGGTACGATCTTGCCGATCGCCTCGGCGTCGAGCGTCCATTTCAGGGCTACGGCGTCCTCGGATACGTCCGAAGTCTGCTCGGTAATTACGCCGTCGCCTTCGCCGAAGGTACCCTTGCCGTTGACTTTCAGTTCGTAGATAGCTTCGAATTCGTCTTTCGACATGCCGCCTTCCTTCACCTTAGCATAGACGTACTGCGTCATGTCTTTCCAGAGGAAGTCGTTTTCGATGGCGGAGCAGCTCAGATTCTGGACGTAAGTCTTGATCTCGCCCAGTTCGATCGGGTCGGGGCTGACGGAATTTTCTACCCACTTGATTTTGAAGTAGGCCACGTCGACTATCTGATTCTCGTTCGTCGTGTCGACCAGCGTTACCCGCACGATGGGCTCCTTGTCGATAGCCGCGCGGTTGTTGACCTCGCCGCCCGGAACCTGCGACGTGATCGTCGTTCCGTCGATGCGGGCGAATTGCTGCTGATCGGTCTGGTTGGGTCCCAGCTTGTAAGCATCGGGTGCCAGCTCGAAACGGAACTTCAGGCCGTAGCCTTCGAGCTTGTCTGCGGTCATTTCATTGGCGTTCGCCCCGTCGTCGTAGCAACCCGTCACCATGCCGGCCAGGTCGAACGGCTCGTTGTACTTGATGCTCTTGGAGATTTTTTCGGCCTGTGCCGCACCGTAGATCGTAGCGTAGTCCGAAAAATGATGATGCGCGCCGTGTGCACAATCGAAATCGGTAATCTGCTGCGAATTATCGAACTGCGCGGCGATAACGGGCGTTACGGTCGACTCAGCGAGCCGGACATATTCGGAGTAGACGTAGGCTTCGGTCTCGTTCTCGAACAGACAGTCGTCCGCTACGGGCACTTTCAACGCGACGGTATAGATCTTGTTTCCGTCGAGCTTCAGCGGCTCGGTCGAGGTCTTGGCCGCATTGACGGTCAGGATGCCGTTTTCGATGTCGTGGCCGACGACTTTCACAGGCGTATTTTCTCCCGTTTCGGCGGCTCGGGTCACGGCCGTCGTCGAAACGAACGAGGGCGTTCCGATATCCTCCTTCTGTACTCCGGTAGGATTCAGGCGATAATCGGCCGTTGTCGACTCGTCGGAGACGATCGTGGCTTTCGCGGCTTTCTTCGTGCTACCGTCCGGATTGATCGTCAGGGCATTGTACGATACGGACAGGAACTCGATCGTGGGGATTCCGTCGACATAGAGGCCGGGAACCAGCGTCACGCTCGTCAGCCGGGATGAGAGTACGCCGCTGAGCGAGGAAAGCTGTTCTCCCACTTTTTCCATGATCTCGGCGTTCAGGTCCTTCACGGCCTTTTCGAGGGTTGCCTGGTCGATCGCACTCTTGCGGATGTTTTCGATCAGTCCCGACAGTTTCTGATCGAGCGCCGTCAGATCGGCCGAGGAGGCCTTGTCACCGAGCTCGTCGGCGTACTTCTCCAGCGCTTTCTGCTGTACTTCCAGCGCTTTCTCGAATTTCTGCATGTCGTCGATCGTGACATAATCCTTCAGCGTTTGCGACAGGTTTTTCTCGATACCTTCGATCTGGCTGGCCAGCTCGTCGAGCGCGCTTTGGTCGGCCTTGTCCGAAATCAGAGACTGGCATTGAGAAATAGCCTCCCGGATGGCTTCCGTCTTGGCATCGGCGACGGCTTTCTGAGCTGCCGCAGCCGTTTCGGCGGCCCCATCGGCGGGGGCCCTCTTGGGGGGGGGCATCTCAAAC
>OGQK01001095.1_pt1 | contig 15341 bp, 7 predicted proteins | sample 1553221 | NCBI WGS metagenome assembly OGQK01 (sample SAMEA2579996, study PRJEB22360) | human gut metagenome | biome: human gut; feature: human-associated habitat; material: faeces | place: Denmark | collected 2008/2010 | reverse complement strand
GGTTTGGGAATTTCTATTTGTTGCACACTGTCTGCATTCTTATTGATTTGCTCTTCGTCAAACTGTGCGTTCCCCAATTGCAGGTTTACGATGAAGCTGCTACCTTTGCCCAGTTCGCTTTCCACACGGATGGTGCCGTGATGGAGCTCCACGATACCCTTCGTCAATGCCAGGCCGATACCCGTACCCGTCTTGCTTGCATCTGTAGAGTCCATTTGGTCTATCTGGTAGAAGCGGTCGAATATCTTGTCCACTTCCCGGGCATCTATGCCGCTGCCGGTATCGGTCACGCGGATGACGGCATTGCTGCCTTCGGTCTTGATGCTGAGGGTGATGCTGTCTTCCGCCTTGGTATGCTTGACGGCGTTGGACAGCAGGTTGTTTATCACTTTCTGCATCTGTTTTTGGTCATACCATACTTCGAGGCTGTCTGTTTCCTTCTCGAAGTAGAGGCTGATTTGTTTGGCGCTGGCATATTCCAGGAAAAGCAGATAGTTTTCGTATAGGAAGTTCACGATGTTGTGTGGACTTACCTTTATCTTCATGTGCCCTTGTTCCTGCTTGCGGAAGTCGAGCAGCTCGGTGATGAGTTCCCGTAGCTGTATGCTGTTCTTGTAGATGCCCAGTACCTTGTTATATATGGCAGGCGTGAAGTTCTGGAGTTGCATCAGCGTTTCCACTTGGGCCACGATGAGTGTCAGCGGGGTGCGGAATTCATGGGAAATGTTGGTGAAGAAACGTAGCTTTGACTGGTTCAGGGCCTCTACGTCACGGATGTGCTTCTGTTCGTACTTCAGTGATTCACGCAACTTGATTCTGGACTTGTAGGTACGCACCAGATACCAGAGCAGGATTCCCGTCACTATCAGGTAGATAAGATAGGCAAGGGGAGTCTTGTAGTAGGGAGGCAACACGTGTATGGTCAGGTGGACTTGCGGACAAAGGCTCTCGTCTTTTCCGTTGGGCTTTATAATCAAGTTATAGGTTCCGGCGTTCAGGTTGGTATAGGTGATGTTGTGCAGTCCACGGGCACTGTTCCAGTCGTTGGAGAAGCCTTCCAGCTTATAGATGATGTCGTCTTTGTTGGCGGCTACATAGTTTGAAGTGGCAAACTCTATGCTGAACATGGACTGGTCAGCGTTGAGCGTAATCTCGGGGGTGCAGTACAAGGCTTGCTGCAGGATACCGGTCTCATCTCCCACTTGTATTTCCGTTCCGTTCACAATGAGGCGGGAGAGGATGATTTTGTAGGGTTTCGGCGTGAAGTTCAACTCCATTTCATGGAAAGAAATCATTCCCTGCGTGCCTCCCAGGAATATCTCTCCGTCACGGGTCACGCAAAGGGCATTCTCGTTGACGGCAGTCATTGGGAAACCGTTTTCGGCACTGTAGTTCAGGAATGCCTTTTGCCGGTAGTCGAAGATGGAGAAGCCCTCGTTGGTGATGAGCAGCAGTTTGCCGCTGGTGGGGGATTCCTCCGTCTCATAGATACAGTCGCTGGAAAGGCCGTTCTTCGCTTGGTCAAAGTTCTCGAAGTCGTTGCTGGCAGGGCGGTATAAGTCCAGTCCGCTGCCCGAAGTGGCGAACCACAGATTGCCTTTGCTGTCTTGGGTAATGTTGTTTACATTGTTGTTGCTGATGCTGTGTGGGTCGGCAGTATCATGGCGGTAGTTGGTCAGTTTGCCGGTATCGAAACGGTAGCTGAACACACCTTCGCCCGTGGCTGCAATCCAGAGCGTACCGTTGCTGTCGAAAGTGACATCTGCCACCATCTTGATTTTTTTGCCTTCTTTGCTGTCCTGGAACAGTTGTTGGCATTTCCCGTTGGCAGGGTCGAAGAGGCAGATTCCGTTTTGGGTGGCTATCACCAGGTGGTCTTGGTAAGGCGCGATATCGCGGATGATGTCGGAAGGCAAGGTCTCCGGATTACCTGCTTCCATGCGGTAGTGTGTGAATCGCCCCGAGCGTATGTCCAGTCTGTTCAGTCCGCCCAGATGGGTTCCTATCCAGATGATGTCTTTGGAGGCATCATAATAGAGAGCCTTGATGTTGTTATGGGAAATACTGTTGGGACCGATTTCCGGGCGGAACCATTTGAACTCACGGGTACGGCGGTTGTAATAGTTCAGTCCGCCCCCTTCGGTGCCAATCCACAGATTGCCGTCCTTGTCTTCGATGGTGCGGCCTACAACCGGATTGCTCAGCCCCTTCTTTTCGATGGGCGAATACATATAGCGGCTGTATATCTCGTACTCGGGGTTGAAGTAGTTGACGCCGCCAAAGTAGGTCCCCAGCCACAGCGTTCCTTGGTTGTCCTTTACGATGCACCAGATGGAAGAGTGTGTCAGTCCGTCGCTCTGGGCATCACTGGCAGTGTGGTTCTGGAAGAGTCCCGTACTTTTGTCATACCGGTTCAATCCGTTGAATGTCCCAATCCAGATGTTTCCCAGATTGTCTTCACAGCAGGCTCGCACGAAGTTGGAAGAGATGCTGTAAGGGTTCTTTGCGTCGTATTCAAAGATTTCGATGGTTCCGTCGGTCTTTACATGGTGCAGCCCTTCTTCCCAGCTGCCAATCCATAACTCGCCTTCGCTGTCTTGGTATATGCTGGTGATGTTGCCTTTCAGGATGGGGTGGGTCAGCTCGTTCTTGTCCAGTTGCAGGCGGTATGCTCCGTCGGTGGTCGTTCCAATCCACATTTGTCCTTTGTCCAGATGCATACAGCAGATTTCCAGACTTTTTCCGGGAAGCTGGTAATAGAGGTCAAAGTTCCCGGTCTGCTCGTTATAGCGGTAGATTTCATTCTGTTTTCCGATGAAAAGGGCCTCTTTGTAATATATGCTGTGTACATTTCCTTGCAGCAGGGTGGTGAATCTTTGGGTGGCGAGATTGAACTCGGCTACTCCTTCCGTACAGAGCAGGTAGATTTTTCCGTTACGGTTGCCGGCCATGCGCAGCACGGTGTTGCAGAAAAGGCTGTAAGGGTCGTTCTTCTGCAGCTTGTAAGTTTGTATGTCTTCTCCGTCATAACGGTTCAAGCCTTCTCGGGTTCCAATCCATAAGACACCGTTTTCATCGATGTAAAGGCTGTTCACGGAGAATTGTGACAGACCGTCGTCGGTTGTCAGATGGTTGAAGGTGATGTTCTGCGCCTGCAGGGTTGCAGCAATCATGCTTACTGAAACAAGAAGCAGCCGGATGATAAACGTTCGCACTTTTCGGGTAGTTTTTAAGGTTTCAGTTACAAATATAGGTATATTTTGTACAAGACTTCTTATTTATTAGGCAGTTTTTGCGGTTATGTTTGGATAAATGTATAATTTTGGAAGCGCGCCGAACGATACTTGTCTTTTGATAGATGGCAATCGGCGTATCTTTGTAAACAAATTAATTCATTTATTATCATGAAAGACCTTTTATCTATTGTATCTCATTTTCAAATGCAGGGTACGGTTCGTGAAATCAAGCCTTTAGGCTCAGGCCTGATTAACGATACGTACAAAGTGACCACCGTTGAGGCCGATGCGCCGGACTATGTTCTGCAACGTATCAATCATGCCATTTTCCAGAATGTAGAGATGTTACAGTCTAATATCGAGGCTGTGACCGGGCATATCCGTAAGAAGCTGGAAGAGAAAGGAGAGGCCGATGTCGAGCGTAAAGTGCTTCATTTCATCCCCACGGCCGAAGGGAAAACCTATTGGTATGACGGTGAGAACTACTGGCGTATCATGACTTTTATTCCCCGTGCCAAGACTTACGAGACGGTGAACCCCGAATATTCCTATTATGCGGGAACTGCCTTCGGTAATTTCCAGGCTATGCTTGCCGACATTCCAGATACATTGGGCGAGACAATTCCCGATTTCCACAACATGGAGTTCCGTCTCAAACAACTACGTGAAGCCGTTGCGAAGGATGCTGCCGATGCTGCGGGACGTGTGCAGGAGGTGCGGTATTTTCTGGATGAGATAGAAAAACGCGCTGATGAAATGTGTAAGGCAGAACGTCTGTACCGTGAAGGCAAACTGCCCAAACGGGTATGCCACTGTGATACGAAAGTGAACAACATGATGTTCGACGAAGACGGTACGGTGCTTTGTGTCATCGACCTGGATACGGTGATGCCCAGCTTCATCTTCTCCGATTATGGCGATTTCCTTCGCTCAGGTGCCAACACGGGGTTGGAAGACGACAAGAATCTGGATAATGTGAACTTCAATATGGAAATATTCCAGGCATTTACCAAGGGTTATCTGGAATCGGGCAAATCCTTCTTGTTGCCGATAGAGATTGAGAATCTGCCTTATGCGGCTGCCTTGTTCCCATACATGCAGTGCGTACGCTTCCTGGCAGATTATATCAACGGTGATACTTATTATAAAATCCAGTATCCGGAGCACAATCTTGTGCGTACCAAGGCTCAGTTCAAACTGTTGCAGAGCGTGGAGGAGCATACACCGGAGATGAAAAAATTCATTGACTCATGTATCTGAAAAAGTTTTTAATGACGATGGCGGCAGCTCTTTGCATGTTGCCGCTGTCTGCAATTAATCCCCAAAATAGTAAAATGAAAGAATTGAATGTAAAGAAAGTAAGTGCGGCCAATATACCGGTAGAGTCGGTTCCGGCTCTTCTGGATGAAGAGAAGGTGGCGTTTCAGCCCGTAAACACAGTGAATTGGGCTGCTTTTCCTTATACTCCCGATGTGGAATTCCGCATAGCGCATACGGAAGATGCCATTCTGCTGCATTTCAAGGTAAGGGAAGCGAGTGTACGCGCAGTTGCAGGCCACGATAACGGTCCGGTTTGGGAAGATGCGTGTGTAGAGTTCTTCTCTGTGCCTGCCGGTGACGGAGTGTACTACAATATGGAGTGTAATTGTGCCGGAACTCTGCTTATTGGGGCAGGTGCCGGACGTGGAAACCGCCAGCATGCCCCGCAAGAGGTGCTCGATAAAGTACAGCGTTGGGCTTCTTTGGGACGTGAGGCTTTCGACGAAAGAGTAGGTGAGTGTGCCTGGGAAGTGGCCCTGGTCATCCCTTATTCCGCTTTCTTCCTGCATGACATCACTTCGTTGGATGGAAAGACGCTCCGTGCCAATTTTTATAAATGCGGTGACAAGCTCCAGACTCCCCATTTCCTTTCCTGGAATCCGATAGGTCTGGAGAAGCCGAACTTCCATTGCCCGGAGTTCTTCGGTACCCTGCATTTCGAGTAGTAGTAGAACAAAAAATTACTCAATCTGCCCTCACCACTATCACCGCTTTTCTGAAACTCCCTATTCATCGCCCTTTCAAGGGTGAGTGAGAGCAAATAAAAAGGGTGAGGGCAAATTTTACCCTCACCCTTCCGAGCGTACCCGGTTGCTTCCTGCTTCTTTCCCCGTCTTTTATAGGACAAGACAGACCATTGTCTACAGAAACAGTATAATAAATACCCTTTATATACTTAATCCGTTAGTTCACAACACTGAACAGTTTGTTCCAGCATTAGAGAACACTTTGTTTCAGTATAGAAAAACACTTTGTTTTCATATAATGGAACGAACTGTTTTGTTAAGGGAAACAAAGTGTTTTCTATAAGGAAACAAAATGTTTAGTTAAAGGAAACAGTTTGTTTTACTTAGCATACTGCCTGGAATGAATATACATCAAAAAATAGTAAAAGATAATGCAGGAACTATTGTAGAGGAATATAGAAAAAGGCACGAACTACGCAGACTTACAGAAAAGAATTTATTCATCCGTATTGTCTGCGTGATTCGTGCCCGAAGAAGGGTGTTTACTTCACGATTCCTTTGGAATTCTTGATGAAGTTGATGATATTGTGTATCTCGTCACTCATCGGTACTTGGTCTTCAATCTTCTGCAAGGCATCCTGCACGCTGAAGTTTCCCTGGTATACCAGACGGTAGGCATTTACGATATGGCGCAATACACGTTCGGTCACCTGGTGTTTGTGTTGAAGCACAGCAGCGTTGATACCGTGGTATTCTGCCGGATTACCGTTCATGATGATATAGGGCGGCACATCCTTTGATATGCGGCAGCCAGCTTGAATCAGTACCCAACTTCCAATGTGGCAGTATTGGTGCAGAATGACATTGCTGCTCAGAATGGTACAATCGTCTATCTGACATTCTCCGGCTACGGTAGTCTTGATACCCAGTACACAATGGTTGCCTATCTGCACGTCGTGGCAGAGGTGTACACCATCCATCAGGTAGTTTTCATTGCCGATGCGGGTGGCGCTTCCTGCATGGGTAGCACGGCTGACAACCACGTTCTCGCGGATGTCGTTATTATCACCGATAATCAGCATGCTGTTCTCTCCCGTATAATGGAAGTCTTGCGGTTCGGCACCCAGAACGGCATTGTGATGCACCTTGTTCCCTTTTCCCATGCGGGTACCGTGCAGAATTTTTGCCCCCGACATAATAATACAGTCATCACCGATTTCCACGTTCCCTTCGATAAATGCAAAGGGCTGGATGGTTACATTCTTGCCGATTTTTGCGGCAGAATCTACATAAGCTAACGGACTTATCATAGTAATTAGCGATTAATGATTAATGATTAGTGATAAATGGTTAGTGATTAGGATTTACTATTTCATTAATCGCTAATCACTAATCACTTATCGCTCATTTTATTCTCTTCCTCCTCCAAGCGCTTGATACAGACTGATGACTGCCTGCATGCTGCTGAAGGTGTCGGATACTTCTGCAAGCTGTGCGCTGAGGTAAGACTGCTCGGCAGACAAGACTTCCAGATAGGTCGACGTGCCTAAGTTAAACAATTCTTTTGTATCTGAGGCAGCTTGGCGGGCAGAATTTACTTGAATAGTGCGTGAAACGGCTTTGTCCTTCTCCATTTGATACAGGTGCAGGGCGTTGCTCACTTCATTTCCGGCATTCAGCAGGGCGGTTTGGAACTGAATCTTAGCCTGCTCCTCTTGTGCCTTGGCTTGTTTCAGACGGGCAATGTTGGCACCGCGATAGAACAAGGGTTGCGTCAGCGAACCGATGGCGGAAGCCAGCAGTTTGCCCGGGTTGACGATACCTGCACCGGAGTTATTGGTCCAGCCTCCCGAACCGCTCAATGTAATCTGCGGGTAGAAAGCGGCACGGGCGCTATTGGTGTTATAGTAGTTGGCAGCCAGTGACATCTCGGCAGCTTTCACGTCCGGACGGTTGGATAGCAACTGCAAGGGGATACCTACTGAAAATTCCGTAGGCAGCTGCTGCTCTTCCAGCACACCGCGTGCGATGCTCTGTGCCGGTTGGTACAACATCAGGCAGAGGGCGTTTTCGGTTTCGCGTATGCTCTGGCGTATGTCGGGCAGTGATGCCATGACTTGAGCGTAGGCAGTGCGGCTCTGCTCTACGGCAGCAGAAGTGGTTCCGTAGATGCCTGCATCTTTCATGGCTTGCACGGTCTCCAGGTTCTTTTTCAGAATCTCGACGGTGCCTTCGGTGATTTGGAGTTGGCGGTCCAGCATCAGCAGGGTGTAGTACATGTTGGCTACGCCGGCGATGACTTGCGTCTGAACGGCTTGTTCGTAGAACTGCGTCTGCTTCAAGCTAACCTTTGCTTGTCGCTTCGGGTTCAGCAGTTGACCGAAGAGGTCGACTTGCCAGCTTGCGGTGACGGGCAGGGAGTAGATTTGTGTAGCCTTTCCCTTGTCCCAGCTGCTGACGGTTCCTTGCGGAGACAAGGCAAGCGTCGGAGCATAGGCAAGACGGGCAGACATCAGTGCGGCTTGTGCTTGTTTCACGTTTAAAGCGGCACTGCGCAGGTCACCGTTGTTGGTGAGTGCTTGCTCGATAAGTGCCTGCAGCTGTGGGTCTGTGAACACTTCTCTCCAAGGCAGATTACCGAAGTTGGCTGTATCTGCGGCTAATGTATCGTTCACGGACGCCGTGTCGCGATACAGTCCGGCAGTTGTTATGTCTTCGGGTCTGTCGTATGATTTGTAGATGTGGCAACTGCTCAATAAAGCAGTTGCGCACATCAGGCATATTATTTTCTTCATAATCGCTAATCGTTAATCACTATTTTGTATATTGTTCAATCTCAGGTTCTGCATCCGAGTTGTCCACATCTTCCCATTCCATCGGCTTGAATTTCTCCTGCAGGTACTGGAATGCCACGAACAGTGCGGGCACTATGAAGATTTGCAGAATCATACCGATTAACATACCGCCGATGGCAGACGTACCCAGCGTACGGTTACCGTTGGCACCCGCACCGGAAGCAAACATCAGCGGAAGCAGGCCGACAATCATTGCCAACGACGTCATCAAGATAGGACGCAGACGGGCTGCGGCACCTAATACGGCTGCCCACGTGATACTCATACCCATTCTGCGGCGTTCGAGGGCAAACTCTACAATCAAGATGGCATTCTTGGCCAACAGACCCATCAACATGATGAGGGCAATCTGCATATAGATGTCATTGGACATCGTGCCCAGAATCATTTTCAGTGCCGGGATGCTGCCCAATGCGCCTATACCGCCTACAAAGAGGAAGCTACCCAGCAGACCGAACGGCACGGACAGCAATACGGATAAAGGCAGGATGTAGCTTTCGTACTGGGCACTCAGCAACAGATAAACGAATACGAAGCACAATATGAAGATGAGTCCCGTAGTGCTGCCACTCGTTTCGGCCTCTTCACGCGCCATACCTCCCAACTCATAACCGAAACCGGCAGGCAGGTTTTCCTGCGCCACTTCGGCAATGGCTTGCAGAGCCTGACCGGAAGTGTAGCCTGATGCGGGAGCCACCATCACCTTCATGGAGGTGTAGAGGTTAAAACGGCTGATGACGTCAGGACCATATACTTTCTTGATGGAGATGAACTGCGTGATAGGTGCCATCTCGTTGCCGTTGCGCACCTTGATGCTTTGCAGTGTTTCCATATTCTTGGTAGCATCAGGTTCGGCTTGTACCATTACGCGGTACATCTTACCGAAGCTGTTGAAGTTGGAAGCATACAAACCACCGTAATATCCCTGCAAGGTAGTCAAGATGTCATTGGGGCTGATGCCTGCTTTCTTACAAGCGGCAGCGTCAATGTCCAGCTGGTATTGCGGGAAGTGAGGGTTGAAGGATGTCTTGGCAGAGTTGATTTCAGGGCGTGCTTCCAGGGCTGCGTTATAGTTGTTCACTACGTCGAAGAAGTGGTTCAAATCACCACCCGTCTTGTCCTGCATGTTCAACTCGATGTCGCTTGAAGCCGAGTAACCCGGAATCATAGGCGGCGCGAAGAACAATACCTGCGCTTCCTTGATAATCTTTTGGGCGCGCATGTACAAAGTGGCGTACACAATCGTGGAGTTCTGCATCGTGGAACGTTCTTCCCAGTTCTTCAGCTTGATGATGAGTGAACCGTAGGAGGGGCCTTGACCGCCCAAGAAGCTATAACCTGAGATAACGGTACGTGACTGTACGGCAGGGTCTGCAGCAACCAAGCTGTCCACACGGTTCAAAATCTCTTGTGCGCGTTCTTGTGAAGTGCCCGGAGGCAGTGTCACAGCGCCCATGATGGTACCGGTGTCTTCGTTGGGCACCATACCGGTCGGGGTTATCTGCATGAATACGCCCAACAGTACAATAGAGCCGATAACCAGTCCTGCCGATATCCAGCGTTTCTGGATGAAGAACAGCACTTGTTTCTTATACTTGCCCAGGATACCGTTGTATGAGTCATTGAAGGATTGTTTGAACTTGTCGGTAGTCATACCTGCCAACGCCAGCACACTGATGATAATCATCAAGCTACACAGAATGGGGTGTTCGCTGAAGCTGAACAGACCGAAAATCATGCCCAGGATAGCTACCGTCACGAAGAGCAGTGTAATGCCGGGACGCATCAACCGGCCTATAGAGTCGGCATAACGTGCAATCATAATCTTGCGGGCTTCCTTGGCGGCAACGCCTACACGCTCTTTCAGACTTTCGTGTCCGCCGTTGTGAGGTTTCAGGAAGATGGCACACAGCGCAGGACTCAGGGTCAGGGCGTTCAGAGCCGAGAAACCGATGGCAATCGCCATGGTCAAACCGAACTGACGGTAGAAAGTACCTGCCGTACCTCCCATGAAGCTCACGGGAACGAATACGGACATCATCACCAACGTAATGGAGACGATGGCACCACCCAGTTCACTCATGGCGTCGATGGAAGCTGTACGGGCCGATTTGTAGCCCTGGTCCAGCTTGGCATGGACGCCCTCGACGACGACGATGGCATCATCGACCACAATCGCAATGGCAAGCACCATGGCCGAAAGGGTCAGCAAGTTGATACTGAAGCCAATCAGTTTCAATACAAAGAAGGTGGCAATCAACGCCACGGGAATGGCGATGGCGGGAATCAACGTGGAGCGCATATCCTGCAGGAAGATATACACTACGATGAACACCAGGATAAAGGCCTCGATCAATGTCTTGATTACCTCATGTATGGAAGCGAAGAGGAAGTCGTTGGCACTCTGTGCAATGTTTATCTTCAAGCCGGCGGGCAGTTTGCTGGAATAGTCGTCCAGTAGGGCCTCGATATCCGAGATGGTCTGCGTGGCATTACTGCCTGCCATCTGGAAAATGATACAACTCACGGCTTTATGTCCGTTTACCATATTGTTGAATCCGTATGACAGACGGCCCAGTTCCACATTTGCTACATCCTTCAGACGGAGTATTTCACCGTTCTCCAAGGCCTTGATGACAATGTTCTCGAACTCCGTAGTCTGTTGCAGACGTCCTTTGTAACGCAGAGTATACTGGTAGGTTTGGTTACCGCGCTCACCCAACTGGCCGGGAGCCGCTTCGATGTTCTGTTCGCTCAAGGCGGCAACCACATCGTTGGGGATAAGTTTGTATTGGGCCATTACATCAGGTTTCAGCCAGATACGCATGGAGTAGTCTTGTCCCAATACCATGGCATCGCCCACACCGTTGACACGTTTCACCTCAGGGATAAGGTTGATGTTGGCGTAGTTTTCCAGGAACTCGATGTTGTACTGGTCTTTTTCATCATAGATGGAGAATACCATCAACATGGAAGTCTGGCGTTTACGGGTGGTTACACCGATTTTGGTAACTTCGGCAGGCAGCAAGCCTTGCGCCATGGAAACGCGGTTCTGTACGTTCACCGCTGCCATATCGGGGTCGGTACCTTGCTTGAAGTAGATGGAGATGTCGCCCGAACCGCTGTTGGTGGCGCTCGAACTCATATACATCATATTTTCCACACCGTTAATCTGGTCCTCCAGCGGAGCGATAACGGAGTTAAGCACCGTTTGGGCATTGGCACCTTGGTAAGTCGCACTTACCGATACGGTGGGAGGTGCAATGTCCGGGTATTGGGTGATAGGCAAGGTAGCCAGACCAATAACTCCTAAGATTACTATCAGGATGGAAATTACCGTTGATAGTACCGGACGGTTAATAAATCTATCTAATTTCATTTCATGAACAATTAAGGAATTAAAAATTGAAGAATTTTTTTATTTTTCATTCTTTCATTGAAACGCAGTCTGAATATTGCCTTCTTTCTGGTCTTTCAGGGCCTTCTGGTATTCGGCTTCCTTTTCAGCAGGCGTGATGGGCGTGATGGACTGTCCGTCCTTCAGGTTCTGTACCCCTTCGATAACGATTTTTTCGCCTGCTTTCAAACCTTCCGTCACGTAATAATACTTGCCGTCGTCTAAGCTGAACACTTTAACTTCGGTATTTTTCAGCGTGTTGTCCGGTTGCAGTACGAATACGAACTGCTTGTCCTGGATTTCGGTAGTGGCAGACTGTGGAATCATGATGACATCATGCAGCGGGTTGGGGAATACCACATTGCCGGTGCTTCCACTACGCAGCACGTTGTGCTTGTTGGGGAAGAGGGCACGCATGGTTACCGAACCGGTAGTCTGGTCAATGACTCCGCTGATTGTCTCCACGCGGCCACTGTCGGCATACATGGTTCCGTCGATGAGCTGCAACTGTACATTCGGCATCTTTTCCAGAATTTCCTTGGTGCTACCGCCTTCACGAATCTGTGACAAGAGTTGGCGTTCGGTCATGGAGAAGTAGGCGTACATTTCGGAGATGTCGGCAACGGTAGTCAGCGGGCTGGCTACGGAAGGACTAACCAAGCTACCTACGCGGTAGGGAATGCTACCTACTACACCGTCACTGGGGCTGGTTACACTGGTGTATGACAAATTGTTCTTGGCATTGACCAATTGGGCATTGGCTTGTGCTAGTTGTGCCTTTGTCTGTGCCAGCTGGTTTTCGGCCATTTGCAAATCGTAGTCACTGATGATGTTTTTCTTGTTCAGTTCACGTTTGTTGTTTACAGTCAGTTCTTGTGTGTTTACGGCAGCTTTGGCTGTTTCAACAGCAGCTTTGGCCGAATTTACGGCTGCCTGATACTGTACGGGGTCGATGCTGAACAACACTTGTCCTTTGCGCACTGTTGCGCCTTCATCCACGTGCAATTTTGTGATGAACCCACTCACCATCGGGCGGATTTCTACATCTTGTTTACCCTTGATAGTAGCAGGGTAGCTGTTTGTCAAGTTGGCAGTGGTGGTCTTTGCCTCAATCACTGCAAATTCGGGAGCTTTACCCGTTCCTTTGTCGCCTTGTCCGCAACTGCTGAGCAGTGCCAGGCAACATGCCAATAATACTAATCTACTCTTCATACTCTTTTTTGTTCTCTGTATAATTTTATATTCTTCTTTTTTTCGATTCTTGAAAGGCGTTTTCGTGTGTAATTCATGATTTAGAAATAAGGCAGGAAAAAGAAAACTGAATACTCCTATTCAGTTTTCGTCTGCAAAAATATTCTTTTCTTAGTATATAAGGGGTGAAACACTTCCTTTTTTAACTATGTTTCATACATAGATGAGAACGAAAGGACATTTTTTGATTAAAATACTGTAAAGCATACCGCTAATTGGCAGATAACCTTTATTTTTGCAGCATGTTAGAACGTAAACGCCATACTAAAATGAAGCCGCTTTTCCGCAGGTTGTTGGGGGGTGTTGCCATAGCTGCCGCACTGTATTCTTGTGCCAGTGTGGGCCGTATTGAAGGAGGACCTTATGATGAGACTCCTCCGCGTTTTATTTCCGGTACTCCCACGCCCGGCGCACTCCATCACAATAAAAATAAACTTTCCATTGAGTTCGATGAATTTATCAAGCTTGACAAGCCGAATGAGAAGATTGTAATATCCCCTCCGCAGGTGCAGCAGCCCGAAATTAAGTCTAATGGGAAGAAGGTGGTCATCACTCTGCAGGATACATTGAAACCCAATACTACTTATACATTCGATTTTGGTGATGCCATCCAGGATAATAATGAGGGGAATCCCTTGGAGAATTTCTTCTATTCTTTCTCTACGGGCGACCGTCTCGACTCTATGGCTGTGGCCGGTACAGTACTGAATGCGGCCAATCTTGAACCGGTGAAAGGAATGCTGGTCGGTCTGCATGCCAATCTGGCCGACTCCGCTTTTACCAAACTTCCTTTTGAGCGGGTGGGGCGTACGGACAGTCGCGGACGCTTCTCTATCCGTGGAGTGGCTCCCGGCAAGTATCGCATTTATGCCTTGCAGGATGCCGACCAGAATTTTGCCTATTCCCAGCCGACGGAAGTGATAGCTTTTAATGACTCTATCATCATTCCTTCCATGGAAGAGCGCATGCGCCAGGATACGACCTGGATAGACTCGCTGACAGTAGATACGATTGTAGAACGTCAATATACCCACTACCTTCCGGATGATGTTCTGCTGCGTGCTTTCAAGGAGCTTTCCTTCTCGCAACGTTTTTTGAAGGCCGAACGGTTGACTCCGGAGAAGTTTTCGCTCTATTTCACTGCTCCGGCAGACACGTTGCCTTTATTGAAAGGATTGAACTTTAATGAGGAAGATGCGTTTGTTATAGAACAGCCTACCGGCCGGAACGATACGATTCATTATTGGATAAAGGATTCTCTGCTCTATAAGCAGGATTCCCTGAAAATGAGTATCACCTATTTGTATACGGATAGCCTGAAACGATTGGTACCCCGTACCGATACTTTGAATGTGCTGGCGAAGTTGACATACGACAAGCAGCAGAAGCAGAAGCAGGAAGCGAAGGAAAAGGAACAGAAAGAGCGTGAGAAGAAAAAGAAGAAGTTGAAGGAAGGTGAGGTGGAAGAGCCCGAGCCGACGGAATTCCTGGCTGTAGATGTGTATGCCCCTTCTGCAATCGATGTATATGATTATCTTACTCTGTCGTTTACGGAGCCGGTGGCAAGCATAGATACCACCGCTTTCCATCTGAAACTGAAAGTGGACTCGTTGTGGCAGGATATCCCGTTCGACTTTATGCGCGACTCTTTGGACTTGAAGCGTTATAATCTGTTTGCCGAATGGGCACCCGGCGAAAGCTATACATTTGAAGTGGATTCTGCTGCCATACGCGGGTTGTACGGGTTGTTCTCCGACAAGATAAAGAAGGACTTCAAGGCCAAGAAGCTGGAAGAGTACGGGCAGATATTCTTTAATGTGCATGGAGCGGACTCTCTGGCTTTTGTGGAACTACTGGACGGTCAGGACAAAGTGCTGCGCACGGTGCCGGTGGTGGATGGGAAAGCCGATTTCTATTTCCTCAATCCGGGCAAATATGGAGCGCGGCTGATAAATGATACGAATGGGAATGGTGTCTGGGATACGGGAAACTATGCCGAGAAGCGCCAGCCTGAAATGGTTTACTATTATCCGATGGTTCTGGAGCTTAAAGCGAACTTTGATTTGACCCAGGAATGGGATATTAAGGCCAAGTCCCTGGATAGGCAGAAGCCGGACGAACTAAAAAAACAAAAACCAGATGAAGACAAGAAAAAGCAAAACAGGAACAAAAATAACCGCAGTGGCAATAGCAGCCGCAACAGTGGTAGAGGCCATAGCTATTAGGCGGAAGCAATTGTTCATTCTATTAATGGTGGGAGCGGTCTGTTTGGGAACCTCCCAGTCTGTTCAGGCCCAATGTACTGCAAAGAATGAAGCTTTCCAGTCGGGCGAGCATGTCATGTACGATTTATATTTCAATTGGAAGTTCATTTGGAAGAAGGTGGGTCTGGCAAGCCTCACTACCAATGCCACGACTTACCATTCCGAGCCTGCATTTCGCTTTAACTTGCTTTGTGTAGGCAGTAAAAAGACCGATTTTTTCTTCAAGATGCGTGATACGTTGACTTGTTATGTCAGCGATAGGTTGGAGCCGCTCTACTTCCGTAAAGCGGCGGAGGAGGGGAGCCGCCATACGGGGGAGGAGTTGACCTCCT
>OGQK01001091.1_pt1 | contig 15415 bp, 12 predicted proteins | sample 1553221 | NCBI WGS metagenome assembly OGQK01 (sample SAMEA2579996, study PRJEB22360) | human gut metagenome | biome: human gut; feature: human-associated habitat; material: faeces | place: Denmark | collected 2008/2010 | reverse complement strand
CCCCCGCCGCTAACAGCGGTAAAATTACGGGAAGAACATTCGCTTCTTCCTGATCACCACACTTCCAGTAAGGCCCGGTGCTTTCATGCTCCTGGCCTTATTATTTATATCAAGGCTTTCCGGGAAGGAGCATTCTCCGGGGAGCCTCTTTTTATGGCTGCATGGAGCCACGGGGCGCCCCCTGCCCCGTGCGGCCTTTCGCCTTTCATCAAGCCTGCCTCTCCACCGGACTATCCCTCACAACGGGAATGGCCGCGCCCGTTTAATCTATCTGGAACTGGCGCGCCATTTTTTTCAGCCACCAGTCCCGGTGCCGCATTTCATCCCTGCTGCGTTCCAGTTCCCGGAGCTCGCTGCCACGCAGCCCCCCTTTCATGTACCGTTCATCCAGCTTGCGCGCCTCCGCCCGCGTATCCTTCCGCAGGGCCTTGTAAAACTGGGCTCCCGTTACCAGCCCGCTGGCGGCTCCCCCCTGGCCCACCAGGTTCATGTAAAGCTTCCTCAACCTGTTGTAATCCTCCACCACACGGTTGTATTTCAAGGCGGCGTACTGGTAGCGTTCCTTCCAGTCTTCCGGACCCGGATTGACCAGGCGGTCCTCCACGGAGCCGGGCTCCGGCGCGGGAGCGGGGTGAGCCTGGCCGCCGGAAGGCAGCGGCGTAAGCGGCGGAGGCTGGGGAACGGGGCGGCGGCTTGCCCTGGGAATGCCATTGCCCGTCATGGAAAGGGGGGAACGTTCCGTCAGCAGGCTGTCCATGCGCATCTGCTCCAGTGTTTCCAGCAGATGGGCGCGCTCCTTTTGCAGGGAGGCATTCGCATCACGTTCTTCTGAAAGCGACTCTTTCAGCGTCCGCATGCCGCCGGACATTTCCGAATAAATCAGCGCATACGCCCCGATGCACCCCAGCAGAAAGCCCAGCCCCAGCATGATTCCCCTCTCCCGCCACGGTCCGGGACTGCGTTCCGGAGCCGGTTCCGGAACGTCCGGCTCCGGCTCATGGGAAACAGTCAGGTAGTGTTCCAGGGGTCCCTCGTCAGGCATGGGCTTGATTCAGGGTTGGGACGTGAAAAACGCCGGTTCAGGCTTGTTCCGGGCGGATGCTGTCCGCGCCGAAGTACGGCACGAGTGCTTCCGGAATGCGGATGGAGCCGTCCGGCTGCTGGCAGGTTTCCAGCAGGGCCACGTACAGGCGCGGCAGAGCCGTGCCGGAACCGTTCAGGGTGTGGCAGAACTGGTTCTTGCCGTCCGCGTCCTTGTAACGCAGGCGCATGCGGCGCGCCTGGTAGTCCGTAAAGCAGGAGCAGGAGGAAACCTCCAGATACTGCCCCTGGCCCGGAGCCCATACTTCAATGTCGTACGTCTTGGCGGAGGAAAAACCGAGGTCGCCCGTGCAAAGCTCAATCACCCGGTAGTGCAGCCCCAGCTTCTGGAGGATGGATTCCGCATGGCTGCGGAGCACTTCCAGCTCCCGGAAGGAGTCTTCCGGCTTCAGGATCTGAACCAGTTCCACCTTGTCAAACTGGTGAATGCGGATCATGCCGCGGTTGATGCGGCCGGCGCTCCCGGCTTCCCGGCGGAAGCAGGGCGTGTACGCGGCCATTTTGACGGGCAGCTCGCTTTCCTGTAAAATGGTGTCCCGGTACAGGTTGGTCACGGGCACTTCCGCCGTGGGAATCAGGAACATCTGCTGTTCCTCCGTGCCGTACATGTCTTCCTCAAACTTGGGAAGCTGTCCGGTGCCTTCCATGCACTCCCGCTTGACCACAAAGGGAACCCCCACTTCCTGATAGCCGTTCTCCACGGTCTGCGTGTCCAGCAGGAAGTTGATCAGGGCGCGTTCCAGACGGGCGCCCGCCCCGCGGTACACCACAAAGCCGGAGCCCGTGATCCGCGAGCCGTCCTCAAAGGAAATCATGCCCAGGTTCGCGGCCAGTTCCACATGGTCCTTCGGGTTCTCAATAGCGGGCTTTTCACCCCACAGCTTGACTTCCGGGTTGGCCGTTTCATCCGCACCCACGGGGCATTCCGGATGCGGCAGGTTGGGAATGTTCATCAGCAGGGAGGTGAGCTGGGCGGAATTTTCCTCCGCCAGGCGGTCCAGCTCCCGGATGCGGTCCCCGATTTCACGCACGCGCGCTTCTATGGAGGAGGTGTCCTCCCCCTTCTTCTTGAGCATGCCGATCTGCTTGGAGGTGGCATTGCGCTCGGACTGCAAGGCCTGCTTTTCCGTCTCGGCATTGCGGCGCGCTTCATCGCACGCCAGAACGTCATCAACAAGCTTCCACGCGTCTCCGCTGCGGGGCTTCAAACGCGCTTTCACTTCTTCCGGATTTTCTCGTATTACACGGATGTCGAGCATAACGCGCACAGCTTGCACTCCATCCCTCCGCCACGCAAGCCAAATGAACGGACTTTCATGGAAAAACTGCACATGCAATAACGTGCCTTTTGCTCCGGTGCGGTACGGTTACTGCGGAAAAACACGCCGGGAGCGCCGCATGCCATGGGACGCTCCCGGAAGCTTTTTGATGATAGCTGGAGAGACAGCGGAAGATTTGCTGAACAGTTTCCGGAAACCACTGTTTTTATGCGTTTTTCCTGGATGCGGGAGTATTGCAAGAAGGGGTAAAAGGGAATTTTTCTCCGTTTTCAGCAAGTTAATTCCCTTTCATCCTCCTTTGTTCTTGAAGGAGCCGAACGGCAGAGGGTAGTGTAGGAGCACTATGCAACAAACCGCACGCGTCGCTGTCCTGACAGCTCCCAAGAAATTTGAAATCCGTGAATACCCCATTCCCGCCATCGGGGACGATGAAATGCTGATCAAGGTGGAAGCCTGCGGCGTTTGCGGCACGGACGGCCACGAGTACAACCGGGACCCCTTCGGCCTCTGCCCCGTGGTGCTCGGCCATGAAGGCACCGGGGAAATCGTCGCCATGGGCAAAAATATCACCAGGGACACCGCCGGAAATCCCGTGGCCCTGGGGGACAAGATCGTGACCTGCATCATCCCGTGCGGCACCTGTGACGCCTGCCTGAATACCCCGGCCCGCACCAACCTGTGCGAGAACGTGGGCGTGTACGGCCTGATGCCTGACGACGACGTCCATTTGAACGGCTACTTCGGGGAATACCTGGTCATCCGCAAGGGTTCCACGTTCTTCAATGTTTCCAGCATGACGCTGGACCAGCGCATTCTGGTGGAACCCGCCGCCGTGGTGGTCCATTCCCTGGAACGCGCCAAGTCCACCGGACTGCTGAAGTTCAATTCCGTGGTGCTCGTGCAGGGCTGCGGCCCTATCGGCCTGCTCCAGATTGCCACGCTGCGCACGCTGGGCATTGAAACCATCATCGCCGTGGACGGCAATGATTCCCGCCTGGAACTGGCCAAGGAAATGGGCGCCTCCCGCACCTACAATTTCACCCATTACGCGGATCTGAACGCCCTGCTGGACGCCGTGAAGAAGGATAACGGCGGCCGCCTGGCGGACTTCGTGTTCCAGTGCACGGGCGTAGGCAAGGCCGGAGCAAACGCCTGGAAGTTCGTCAAGCGCGGCGGCGGCCTGTGTGAAGTGGGCTTCTTCATGGACGGCGGGGAAAGCGTCATCAACCACCATTACGACCTCTGCAACAAGGAGGTGACCGCCGTGGGCTCCTGGGTGTATTCCCCGCAGGATTACCCGACCACGTTTGACTTCCTGAAGCGCGCCTACGGCATCGGCCTGCCGCTGACCAAGCTGATTTCCCACCGCTTCAAGCTGGATGAAATCACGGAGGCCCTGGAAACGAACGTCCAGATGAAGGGCATCAAGATCGCCGTCATTTGTGACTAAAGGGAAACTTATCTTCTTTTACAACACCGCCGTTCCTCCGGGAACGGCGTTTTTTTACGCCATTTTTCCAGAGGAAAACGTTACTCATCCACTCCTGGACAAATATCCTTCCAGTCCAAAAAACGCCCCGTATGGGGAGGAATAGCCATGATCGTCATCACGATTCTCCTTAACTGCTCCAATGCGTCAGGCGTAAAAACCATGGGCTCGCTCATTTTATTTAAGGTACAGCCCCTCCCAATACACCTGTCTCTCCAGCGTCAAATATTCATCAATGACGCCATCAGAGTTCAGGGCGGCCTCAATGACGAAATGCAACAGGCAATCGGATTCTTGAAGGCAAAGTTACCCTGAATACATAAACCAGGCTTTCTACAGATTCATTTTCCCCACCGTTCCGTGATGCCGCCGTAGGAGTCTATGCGGCGGTCGCGGAAGAAGGGCCAGATGCGGCGGTGGTCTTCCAGCGCGTCCAGGTCCAGGTCCGCGTACAGGATGGCTTCATCACTGACGGGCGCCCTGGCGACGATCTGGCCGTAGTAGTCCGCCACAAAGGACTGCCCCCAGAATTCGCTTTCCCCTTCCGTCCCCACGCGGTTGACGGCGCAGACGTAGCAGCCGTTCGCCACGGCGTGGCCCCGCTGCACCGTTTCCCAGGCGCAGTGCTGCTGTTCCCCCAGCAGGGGTTTTTCCTCCGGCAGCCAGCCGATGGCCGTGGGGTAAAAGATGATTTCCGCCCCCTGCATGGCCGTCAGGCGCGCGGCTTCCGGGTACCACTGGTCCCAGCAGATGAGCACGCCGATGCGGCCGAATCTGGTCTCAAACGCCTTGTACCCCAGGTCGCCGGGGGTGAAGTAGAATTTTTCCTCAAAGCCGGGGTCCTGCGGAATGTGCATCTTGCGGTACATGCCCAGGAACGTTCCGTCCGCGTCCACCACCCAGGCGGTGTTGTGATACAGCCCGGTGGCGCGTTTTTCAAAGCCGGAGGCCACGATCACCACGCCCAGCTCCGCGGCCAGCTTCCGGTGGGCCTCCGTCAGTTCTCCGGGAATGGGTTCCGCCAGGTTGAACAAATCGCATTCCTCCGTCCTGCAAAAGTATTCCGTGGTAAAGAGTTCCTGCGTGCAGACGATCTGCGCCCCGTTGGCGGCGGCTTCACGGATGGCGGCTTCCGTCCTTTCCTTGTTCACGGAGGGCCGGGCGTCTGCGGACAGTTGAATGAGTGCGATTTTCGGCATGCCCCTTCCTTACCCCGTTTCACCTCCCATTCCAAGCAGGGAAAATGAATGCGACGCGATTATTTGGTGGAAAAGGGCCTGAAAAGTGTTATGAATTCGCAATATGGAACCCACCACCCCCTCTCTGCCCGAAGACGACGTAGCCGCCATTGACCGGCTCGGCGCCATTTACAAGGAGCTTTCCGCGGAATTGAGCAAGATCATCATCGGCCAGCAGCGCGTCGTGGAGCTGCTGAGCATCGCCCTGTTCTCCCGCGGGCACGCGCTCCTGATGGGCGTTCCCGGCCTGGCGAAGACGCTGCTGATCAGCTCCGTGGCAAAAACGCTGGACCTCAGTTTCAACCGCATCCAGTTCACGCCGGACCTGATGCCCGCGGACATCACCGGCACGGACATCATCCAGGATGATTCCGCCGGCGGCAAGCGCCAGTTCGAGTTCATCAAGGGCCCGGTCTTCGCCAACATCGTGCTGGCGGACGAAATCAACCGCGCCCCCGCCAAGACCCAGTCCGCCCTGCTGGAAGCCATGCAGGAGCGCCGCGTCACCGTCATGGGCCGCACCTTCACCCTTCTGCCTCCCTTCTTCGTGCTCGCCACCCAGAACCCCATTGAGCAGGAAGGCACCTATCCCCTCCCGGAAGCCCAGCTTGACCGCTTCATGTTCCTGATTGAAGTGGATTACCCCACGGAGGAGGAGGAAATGCGCATCGCCCGTGAAACCACCGGAAACCGCAGCGAGGAGCTCAAGCACGTCCTCTCCGGGGAGGAAATCATTTTTTACCAGGATCTGGTGCGCCGCGTGCCCGTCCCGGAACATATTTACGAGTACGCCGTGAAGCTGGTGCGCGCCACCCGCCCCTCCCTGGAGACTTCCCCGGAATGGGTGAAGCAGTACGTGGCCTGGGGCGCGGGCCCCCGCGCCGTCCAGTTCCTGATCCTGGGGGCCAAGACCCGCGCCGCCCTCCAGGGCAGCTACATCGTCCGCAAGGAGGACATAGACGCCATTGTGGAACCCGTGCTGATGCACCGCATGGTCACGAACTTCGCCGCGGAGTCCCAGGGCATCACGCCCCGCAAGGCCGTGGCGCGCCTGGCGGCGGAAGTCTGACCGTTCCGGCGTAAACCATCCCCTTTCCCAGCCCTCCCATGAAGTACCTGAACCACGACCTGCTCAGCCGCCTGGGGAATCTTCCCCTGGAAGCGCGCCACAGCATGACGGGGAACGTCTCCGGCCGCCACAGAAGCGCCAACCGCGGCTCCTCCGTGGAGTTCGCGGAGTACCGCAAGTACGTTTCCGGGGACGATACGCGCCGGCTGGACTGGAAGGCGTACGCCCGGTCAGACAGGTATTACATCAAGGAGTTTGAGGCGGATACCAACTTGCGCGCCTACATCGTCCTGGACCTTTCCGGCTCCATGAACTACCACCCGGAACAGGTGGAGTCCAAGTACATGCGCGCGTGCAGGCTGGCGGCCAATCTGGCTTACATCGCCATCCGGCAGGGAGACGCGGTGGGGCTGAGCTTTTCCCGGCAGACGAAGGACGGCGCCACGCTGCACATCCCCGCCTCCCGCCGCCCCGCCCACCTGAATGTTCTCATCAGCCAGATGGATACGCAGTACCCCAAGGGGGAAACCGTGCTGGCGGAAACCCTGCATGAACTGGCGGAACGCGTGAGCCGCCGCGCCCTGGTGCTGATTTTTTCCGACCTGTTCACGGATACGGAGGAGCTTAAAAACGCCCTCCGTCACCTCCACTTCCGCAAGCATGACGTAGCCGTGTTCCACCTGGTGGACCAGCTGGAAATAGACTTTGACTTTGACCGCCCCATCCGCTTCGTGGACATGGAGGGAGGCGGCTCCCTGATTACGGAACCGGACCTCATCGCGGACGAGTACCGCGCCATCGTGGCCAATTATCTGGAGGAAACGCGCCGCATCTGCACGGACATCAACGCGGATTACCGACTGGTCAGGACCGGGGACGCCCTGGAAGACGTGCTGACCGGGTTCCTGATGGGGCGGCAGAAGAAGAAGGCGGGCAGATAAGCGCCCGGCTGTCTCACGGAACGGTTGATTGCGCCGCGGAACGGGTGCAGGATTTTCCGCACGCCTTCCGTGCCGCCGGAAGCGGCGGTTCTCATTTCTTTTTTCCTTCTCTTCCATCGTGGACGCACCTGTTAAAATGATCGTGGGCCTGGGCAATCCGGGCAGGACTTATGAAGACACCCGCCATAACGCGGGTTTCATGGTGGTGGACCGCCTGGCCGCCGCGTGGGGCGCCGTGTTCAAGGCGGACAGGCAGCGCAAGTGCGAGCTGGCGGCCGGCCCCGGCGTGCTGCTCGTGAAGCCCGCTACCTTCATGAATGATTCCGGCCTGTGCGTGGGCCCCATGATGCGCTTTTTCAAGCTGGACCCGCGCAGCGTGTTCGTCATCCATGACGAGGTGGACTTCCCGCTGGGCGTGATGAAGCTGCGGGAAAAGGGGTCCGCCGGCGGCCACAACGGCATCAAGTCGCTCATCGCCCACATGGGCACGCAGGAATTCCCGCGCCTCCGCTTCGGCATCGGACTGCCCCGCGGCAAGGGTGAGATGATCGGCCATGTGCTGGGCAAATTCCGCCCGGAGGAACGCGAGCTTCTGGACGTGATGCTGGGAAAGGCGGCGGACGCCGTGCTGTACACCATGGAACACGGCATCACGAAGGCAGGCAACATTTTCAACGCCGTGCAGGACCATTAGACGTCCGGAGCGCCGCAAGCCCTTGCGGCAGTTAGAATATATAAACGCGCGGGGAACGGACGCGCTTTTTCCTTAAAGCCGGGCGTCCTGCGGACGCAGGATGATTCAGTGGGCTGCGGAGTTCCGCAGGGGTTCCGGGAGATTCCCGGGGAGCATGCCTTCTTTTTTCACTCGCCAACAGTGTACGGTATTGCTAAACAAACGGGAATCCGCTACGATTTTTGCACGTTTTTTCTCCTCCCAGGACAAATCCTGCTTCATCTTCATGGCTGAATTAAGTTCACAAGCTCCGCGCAGGCACATGCAGGCCAACAAAAGGCGCCACCCCAAGGCCAAGCCCAGGAAGCGATTCTGGAGCTTCATCCGGAAGCTGGCGCTGTGGTGCCTGGTTCTGGCCGTCATCGGGGGGGGCGTGGGCTACTTCGGCTTCATGATGGCTTGGAAACGCTATGACAACTGGGCGGCGGAATTTGACCTGGAACGCATTAACGACCTGGAAAAGCCCAGCATCATTTACGACCGGAACGGGGAGGAAATAGGCCGCATTTACGTGGAAAACCGCAGCTACGTCACGCTGGACAAGATTTCTACCGCCATGGTCAACGCCCTGATCGCCCAGGAGGATTCCCGCTTCCGGGAGCATCCGGGCTATGACTTCCTGGGGATTCTGCGGGCAGGCAGGGAATACATCCACAACAGCGGGGACGCCAACCAGGGAGCCTCCTCCATCACCCAGCAGCTTGCCAGAAACGCGTACGACCTGAAGAACCGGGCCAAGGCCAGGAATGAAGGCAGCTTCGGCCGCAAGTTTGTGGAAATAGCGCTGGCGCGCCGTATTACGGAACGGTACAGTAAGGACCAGGTGCTGGAGTTTTACCTGAACCGCGTCTACTTCGGCAGCGGGTTCTACGGCATCCGCGCCGCCTCCCTGGGCTACTTCGGCAAGGAACCGGCGGACCTTACCACGCGGGAGGCCGCCTCCATCGCCGCCCTGATTAAAAACCCGAACGGCCTTTCCCCCCTCAACAATCCGGAAAGCAACCTGAAATGGCGCAACCATGTCCTCAACCGCATGGCCCGGGAAAAGTACATCACGCCGGATGAAGCGGAACGCCTCTCCGCCATGGACCTGGGGCTCAACCCCAGGCCGCTGAAACGCGGCGTCTCCCATATTTACGACCGCATTTCCGCAGAAATCACCGCCTATCTGGGGGAGGACCGCGTGAATGCCGCCGGCCTCAAGATCTACACCACCCTTGACAGGAAGCTTCAGGAGATCACCGGAAAATCCCTGGAACAGGCTCTGGAAAACATTGAAAAACGCCCCGGCTACCCCCACCAGAAGGCCGCGGACTACCACGGCGCCTCCGGGGACAAGCCGCGCTACCTGGAAGGAGCCCTCCTGGTGGTGGACAACCAGTCCGGCGCCGTTCTGGCCTACCACGGCGGCAGGGACTACACCAAGCGCCAGTATGACGCCATCAAGGACGGCGCCCGCCCCACCGGTACCGCCATCCTGCCCTTCCTGTACGCCACGGCCTTTGACACGGGCAAAAGCCCCGTCACCCGCATTCTGGACGACGCCATTGACAACCGCCTGACGGGCATCGGCGGTTCGGAAGGCATTCTGGGGGAATGGGGCGCGGAAAGCTCCAAAAACCGCTATGAAGGCATGATTACCGCCCACCGCGGCTTGTCCGCCTCCAAGATTGCCGCCTCCCTGCGCATGGGGATGGACATGGGCACGCCCCCCTTCGTGAAAAAGCTGACGGACTTCGGCATCCGCAAACCCGTGCGTGAAGCGGGCAGCACGGAGGTAAACCCCGTTTACCGCCCCAAGATTTTCGTGGGCACGGAACCCGCCTCCCTGAAGGAAATGACGCTGGCCTACACCGCCATTCCGAACGGCGGCTCCCGTCCGCAGGATATTTATTACCTGGACAGGATAGAAGATGAGGACGGCCAGTTGATCTGGGAATCCAACCAGGCCATTGAAACCCGGAACAACGCCCAGGTGCGGAAGGGGGCCACCTCCACCGCCACGGCCTTCCAGCTCCACAACATCCTGAATTCCTCCCTGAAAAACGGCTCCGCCCAGCGCGTGGCCCCGCACCTGCCGAAGGACTTCAAGGGGGGCGTGAAAACGGGCACCACGTATGACTTTGCGGACAACTGGCTGTTCGGCTAGGCCAGCCGCATCACCTGCGGCATCTGGGTAGGCTTCCTGGAAGGGAAAAAGCCCATTTACAACGGGGCCTTCTCGTCGGACACCTGCGCCTCCGTCCTGGGCGCCGCCGTCACGGAAGCGGAACGCCTCTTCCCCGCCGGGGAACTGGCGCCGCCGCCCAGCGTGGAACGGGTGGAAATCTGCCTGACCACCGGGAAGAGAGCCACGCACAGTTGCTATGACATTGACCCGGTGGACAAGAAATACCGCCGCCACACCATGTTTGAATACCTCCGCAAGGGGGACTCCAGCCTTCCCTTCTGCGACCTCCACGGGGAGGACATCTCCGCCCCCGTCTCCCCTTTTACGGCGCAGAACCGCATCCTGCCCCTGCCGCCCATCCTGCCCACCAAGGCCATCCTCCAGGGGGATGACCCCTACCACACGGAGCTGAACCAGGGACCGGCCAACCGCAACTATGAACTGCTGGGCGCGGGTGAAAACGTGCCGGAGGCGCAAGCCCTTTCCGCAGACCCCGTTTCCCCGGACCATACGGACACGAGCATCACCCTGCCCGCTCCCAAGCCCATCACCATCCCCGTTCCGGAATTCATCCACCTGTAACTCCTTCTTCTCCCATGCCCTCTCCCTCCCAGGATACGGTAGCCTGCACATGCCCGTCATGCGGCAACCTCTTTGCCGTGAAAACGTCTTTTCTGGGACGCCAGGTAAAATGCCCCATCTGCGCCTCTCCGGTCACCGCCCGGCAGGAAGAGGTAATCAAGGATGAAACGGCGGAACAGGCCGCCGTCCCCTGCCGCTGCAACGTGTGCAGCAATCCCTTTGCCGTCAAACTCTCCTGCATAGGGTGCCAGGTGAAATGCCCCGTCTGCCATTCCACCGTCACGGCCACCCGGCAGGAGGAAACGGCCGCCCCCTCCCCGGAACGGATGCCTGAAGTTCCGGAAAAAACGCCTGAAATCCCGGCCCAGGCTCCCAAACCTGAAGCCTCCGTCCGGCAGGACGGCGCGCGGGAGCCAAGCCCCTCCGCTTCCACGCCCACCGCTCCGCTTGCGCCTCTTACGCCGCAGAAAAAGATGGATAAACGGAGCATTGCCGTTACCGGTCCCTCCATCCCCGTTCCTACGGAACCCACCACCAAAATCCGCAAGCGGAAGGAAAAGGGGGACGCCGCCCCTGCCATTACAGCCGCCCGCAGGGCCTCCCTGGCGCAGGAGGAGCCAGAATACCAGCCCACCGCTCACGAAGCCGACCGCGGCGAGCGCCGCCCCACCTGGCACATCTGGCTCTTTGTGTCCGGCCTGGTGCTGGCCTCGCTGGGCGCGTTCATGTTCCTGCGCGGAAAGGACATGGAGGCGGAAGGCTCCAAGATTCTGAACATTTCAGACCGGTTTGTGGACCATGAAGCGGCCTTCTCCCTGGAAGTGAACAAGGATCTGCTGGCGGAACTGGAGAAAAGGGAGCAGCGATACCGGCTCATGACCCATCCCCGCAAGGAGGAAGACCGGGAAGTGGAAGCCGTCTCCGCCCACATCACGGCGGCCATGAATGAACTGGCCCTCTACTGCATGGCGGAATCAGACGAAGAGAGGCTCAACTACGTGATGGAGCCCGAGGCCATGCGCCCAAAAATGACTCACTGGGCCTCCTACGGGCGGTATAAGGACTACCTGCCGCAGGAAGCGGGGAAAAGCTCCAAGAACGGGGACCTGCTCCAGATCTCCGTGCTGATGGATGACAACACCGTGCGCCCGGCCGTCTTCCTGTATGACCGGGACTCCGGCAAATGGAAGCTGGACTGGGAAGCCTGGGAGGGTTTCTCCCCCATGCTCCCGGCGGAGCTGGAAGCCAAAAAGCCCTCCAAGCCCGTCCCCGTCAGAATAGCCCTCAGCATGCCCGGCATCTACCAGCCGCCTTTCCTGGAGGAATCCTCCGCGGAAAGCTACCGCAGCACCGCCTACATCAACTTCTCCCTAGAATTCCCCAACGGAGAGCGCCTGAACGCGTACGTGGACAGGTATTCCCCGCTGGCGCTGGAATTGACCAAGCTCCTTTACAACGGCCCCGTGCGCGCCTGCGTGCTCATTCACTACCCCGCGGACCTGCCCGGCAACCAGTCCGTCATTATTGACAAGCTGCTGTATTCCGGATGGATGAGCGACGCCACCCGCAACCTCCTTCCCACCACCAACTGAAAATCCAGAACCGGTTCCCGTCTTCCATGAGTTCCAAAGCATTAGCGCAAACACAGGACAAAGCCCTCCAACTCAACCTGGCCACCACCATTTACGGCACCTTTGCGGAAATCGGCGCCGGCCAGGAAACGGCCAACTGGTTCTTCCGTGCCTCCGGAGCCGCCGGCACGGTGGCCAAGACCATCTCCGCCTATGACATGACCGTCAGCGACACCCTGTACGGCCCCGTCAAGCGCTACGTCTCGGAAGAACGCCTGAAAGGCATGCTGGATTACGAATTCACCCAGCTGGTCAACCGCCTGGGACCCAAGCGCGGCAAGGACACCCGCTTCTTCGCCTTCTGCAATACGGTGAAGGTGAAGGGCTACCGGGACAACGGCCCGTGGAACGGCTGGATAGGCGTGCGCTTCCAATTGAAGCCGGAGGCGGAACCGTCCGACCTGATCATCCACGTGCGCCTGAACGACCCGGACCACGACAGCCAGATGAAGGATCTGGGCATCCTGGGCGTCAACATCCTGCACGCTGTCTTTTTCAAAAGGGACCGGCTGGAGGAATTCATTGAATCCCTGGTGGACAATCTGGACCCTCGCCTCGTGGAGATAGACGTCGTCCGCTTTGAGGGCCACGGCTTCTCCATGGTGGACAACCGCCTTTTTGCGCTCCAGCTCGTCAAATCCGGCCTGACGCCGGCCACCCTGTTCCTGGCAAACGGCCAGGTAGCCCAGGCGGCGGACGTGCTGTACAAGCGCCCCATCGTGCTGATGAGGGGCAGCTTCAATCCCGTCTGCAACCTGCACCTGGAAGTCATGGCGCAGGTGAAAAAATGCTTCCTCTCCCACATTAATGAGACGCAGGCGGACCGCTGCCTGGAAATCTGTGAAATCTCCATGAACAACCTGCTCCGCGGCGGAGACGTGGACCATCTGGAATTCCTGGACCGCGCGGACAGCCTGAAGGCCCTGGGAAAAAACGTGCTGATTACCAAAATGGCCCGTTTTGACAACCTGTCCGAGCTGCTGGCGCGCTACACGAACGAGCCCATCGCCATCGCCCTCTCCATCGGCCTGCTGAACGAACTGTTCAAGGAAAAATGGACGGAGGACATCCCCGGCGGCATCCTGGAATCCTTCGGCCGCACCTTCCAGAACAAGACGCGCCTGTACGTCTCCCCCTGGCTCAACCGCAAATCCGGGGAATTCGTCACGGCGCGCACCTTCCGCGCCCCGGAACAGTACGTGCACCTGTACCAGCACTTCCTGGCGAACGGCCTGGTGGTGGACGTCCCCTTCTTCAATGAATTCCTGCTGCGCCACACGCCGCGGGACATCCAGCGCATGATCGCCGCGGATGAAGACATCTGGAAAACGCTGGTCCCCGCGGAGGCGCACCGCTCCGCCCTGCATTTCCGCTGACTCCCTCTTCAAAAGAGCTGTGCGGCCACTCTCCAGGGCTTTTCCAACGGAGGCTTGCCTGCCGGAGAGATTTTACAGGAAGGAAAAGCTTCCCTTTGCGGATGCCCGGGATACTTCCGTCAAACGCAAATATACGGTTAACAAACACTTCCATCACTTTTTTCACGGCCGTTGCCCCTGGGATTGGGGGCCTCCGGCCCTCACCGTTACCTCCACCGGAGCGGAACGACGGCTGTTTGAAAGGAGAACCGCTGCCCCGCTTCGGAAAAGCTTTTATCCACGGAGGGCGGAAGCCTTCCGACTCCCGGGCTCCGGAGGCGCAAAACCGCCGTGAATCAGCATTTCCATCGTTTCCTTTTACGATCGCATATTCTTCCGGTTTCCTTCTCCGGCATTGCCTTCCCCCTCCTCCGCCACAGGCATTCCCTTTCCTGAAACCGGCAATACGACCCAGCCACGCTCATTCCCCCCACGAGGCTTCCCGCGCCTGTCCCCGGAACCGTCCTCTTCTGCAAACTCATCTTATCAGGAAAACTTAACAACTTTGTAAGATTGTCTTGCCATAAGGCGGGAATATCATTAAGGTCTCCGAGTTCCATTTTTATCATGAATACCATTATTATCGGCTCCCAATGGGGCGACGAAGGCAAGGGCAAAATGATCGATTTCCTGACGGAATCCGCCGACGTGGTGGCACGCGGCCAGGGCGGCAACAACGCGGGCCATACCGTAATCGCCAACGGGAAGAAGTACATTCTTCACCTTGTCCCCTCCGGCATCCTGTGGCCGGGCAAGCTTTGTGTCATCGGTAATGGTGTGGTGCTGGACCCCATCGGCCTGGTGGAGGAAATCAACGAACTCCGCGGCCAGGGCGTCTCCATCACAAAGAACAACCTTCTCATCTCCGACCGCGCCCACGTGGTCCTTCCCTTCCACAAGGAAATGGACGCCGCCCAGGAATCCGCCCTCGGCAAAAAAGCCATCGGCACCACCAAGCGCGGCATTGGCCCCACGTACGCGGACAAGGCCCGCCGCATCGGCGTGCGCATGGCGGACATGAGGGATCCCAAGATTTTTGACGAAGTGCTGCGCCGCCGCATCAAGATGGCGAACGCGGAAATGGAACGCATGGGCCTTCCCTCCATGGATGAAGAAAAAATGGTGGCGGAAGTGACCGCCGCCGCAGACGTGCTGCGCCCCCACATCACCAATACCATCCCGGTCATGCATGAAGCCGTGGCCTCCGGAAAGAGCATCCTCTTTGAAGGAGCCCAGGGCGCTTACCTGGACGTGGACTTCGGCACCTACCCGTTCGTCACCTCCTCCAACACCTCTTCCGCCGGAGCCTGCACCGGCACGGGCGTTCCGCCGCACAAGATTGACCGCATCATCGGCGTGTGCAAGGCCTATACCACCCGCGTGGGTTCCGGCCCCTTCGTCACGGAAGATGAAGAAATCTCCAACCACCTGCACAGCATGGGCCGCGAATTCGGCGCCACCACGGGCCGCCCCCGCCGCTGCGGCTGGGCGGACGGCGTGCTGCTCCGCTTCTCCGCCATGTTCAACGGCTTTGATGAAATGGCCATGACCAACCTGGACGGCTACGACAAATGCCCGGAAATCAAAATCTGCACAGGCTATGACCTGGACGGTAAAATCCAGGCCTATCCGCCCGCCACGGTGAACGAATGGGAACGCTGCAAGCCCGTGTACGAAACGGTGCCCGGCTGGATGCAGGACATCTCCACCTGCCGCTCCTGGGAAGAGATTCCGGAAAACGCCAAGAAATTCGTCAAGCGCATGAG
>OGQK01001084.1_pt1 | contig 15504 bp, 8 predicted proteins | sample 1553221 | NCBI WGS metagenome assembly OGQK01 (sample SAMEA2579996, study PRJEB22360) | human gut metagenome | biome: human gut; feature: human-associated habitat; material: faeces | place: Denmark | collected 2008/2010 | reverse complement strand
CGACGCCGCGATCCCCGCTGCCGGCCCGGCCCGTCGGCCGCTTCCGCTCGCGCTTTGGCGAGACGGTCGCCGTGTTCCATTCCCGCCTTTCGGCTGGCGAGCGCCTGGACCAGTGGGATATGGTCGCCAGCGGTGCCGCTCGCGTGGTCGTGGGCGCCCGCTCGGCGCTCTTTTGCCCGCTCAGCGACTTGGGCCTCATCATCATCGACGAGGAGCATGAGACCAGTTACAAGCAGGGTTCCAGTCCGCGCTACCACGCGCGCGAGGTGGCGGCCGAGATGGCGCGTCGCTATCGCTGCCCGCTCGTGCTGGGCTCGGCCACGCCTTCTGCTGAGGCCCTCGACCGCTGCCGCCGTGGCATGTATAACGGTGCCACCTGGACGCGCGTCGAGATGCCCGAGCGCCCGGGACACGCCGTGCTGCCGACTGTCCGCATTGCCGACCTGCGCCGCGAGTTCTCGCATGGCAGCCGCTGCATGTTCTCAAAACCCTTGATGGAGGGCTTGGAGCGCGTTGTCGAGCACCGCGAAAAGGCCGTGCTGCTGCATAACCGCCGTGGCTTTGCGCCGTTTTTGATGTGCCGCGAGTGCGGCTGCGTCCCCACCTGCAACCACTGCTCCACCGCGCTTACGTATCACGAGCGCACGCACACGCTGCAGTGTCACACCTGCGGATCGTCTTGGCGCGTGCAGCCCTATCCGGCCCCCACGAGTCGCTGTCCCAAATGTGGCAGTCGCTACCTGGCAAAAATGGGCCTGGGCACGCAGCAGATCGAGGACGCACTGCACCAGATGTTGCCCGAGGACGTCGCCATTATTCGCATGGATGCCGATTCCACGCGCGGAAAGGACGCGCACAAAAAGCTGCTCGAGCAGTTCGATGCGGCGGATTGTGCCGTATTGCTGGGCACCCAAATGATCGCAAAGGGTCTCGATTTTCCCGAGGTCACGCTCGTAGGCGTGGTCAATGCCGACTTCGCCCTCAAGCTGCCGGACTTCCGCGCAGGGGAGCGCGCCTACGATTTGCTGGAGCAGGTTGCGGGCCGTGCCGGTCGCGGCGATCGTCCCGGCGAGGTGATCATCCAGACCTACCTGCCCGATGACCCGGTAATTCGCGCCGTCGCTGAGCACGACCGTTCGATCTTTACCGACTACGACCTGGACCAGCGCCGCGACGCGCTGTACCCGCCGTTTGTTCGCTTGGTCAACATCTTGGTGTGGTCGGCGAACCGAGACGACGCGCATGACTACATCGGGCGCATTGCAAAGCTTCTTAAGCGCCGCTGGCATGCCGCCGCGCCCGACTTTTTGCGGGCGGGGAGTGCCGTGCCGCAGGTGCTGGGCCCGGCTTCGTGTGTAATCGAGAGGGCCAAGGACCGTTACCGCTTCCATCTGCTTGTGAAGTCGCCCGTGGGGTACCATGTCTCTGATGATATCGACGCCTGCCTCAAAGAGGTGGGCTCCGTGCGTGGCGTGAGCGTGAGCGTTGACGTCGACGCCTATGATTTGATGTAACAACCCGAAAGGATGGCCATGGAAGCCAACGGAATCGTACTGTCGCCCGACCCTCGTCTGCGCCAGGAGTGCGCCGTCATTGAGGAGATCACCCCGGCGATCGAGGCGCTTGCCGAGAAGATGAAGAAGATGATGTTCGAGAACGGTGGCTGCGGCCTGGCTGCTCCGCAGATCGGCGAGCTCATCCAGCTCGTCACCATCGACTGCGACTACAGCGACAAAAACGACTATGACCCCTACGTGCTCATCAATCCCGTTATTGTTGAGCAGAGCGACCATCTGGTGCCCTTTAGTGAGGGCTGCCTGTCCATCCCCGGCATTAGCTGCGAGATCGAGCGTCCCGACCATGTCGTCGTCGAGGCGTACGATCTGGACGCTAACCTGATTCGCTATGAGGGCTCGGGCGACCTATTCTGCGTGTGCCTTCAGCACGAGATCGATCACCTGCACGGCAACACCATGTTCGAGCGACTGAAGCCCATGCAGAGGATCAAAGCAGTCAAGGAGTACCAGGACGCCCTGGCCCGCGGCGCTCGACCGGGCGAGACGGAGTAGGTTTGTCCGTCCCCGGGGCGCCCGCCTATATCATCCCGTGCTCAAACATTCTCGCTGCGCTGCGAAACTGCGCGCGGGACGATATAGGCGGGCGCTCCGGAGACTACGTTGACGCTGCTTGTCTCGCCCGGGTGCCGTCGGGCCAGGGAAGGGCGTCTTCGCTGATAGGTGCTTTGTTGGGAGGGCTGCTTTTATGCGGCTCTTTCTTTGTTTTTGGGTATATTTGTCTTTGTTGAACTGTTTTTGCGGCTGGGTGCGCTTGCGATCTGGAACGCTTTTTTGTAGCCGTCTCGGCTCGTAATTGAGAGGAGACTAACTTTTATGCGTATTGTGTTTATGGGTACGCCTGATTTTGCTGTGCCTTCGCTGACTTCGCTTGTTGAGGCTGGGAACGAGATTGCGCTTGTTGTTACTCGTCCTGATGCTGTTCGTGGGCGTGGTAAGAAGCTTGAGCCTTCTCCTGTTAAGGCTAAGGCGCTTGAGCTGGGGTTGCCGGTTGTTGAGGTTAATCGTATGACGGCCGAGGTTGTTGAGGCTCTCCAAGCTGCGCAAGCCGATATTTTCTGTGTGGCTGCTTATGGTTGCATTTTGCCCGATGAGGTTCTTCATATGGCGCCGCTCGGCATTGTGAATGTTCATGCGTCCTTGCTGCCTCGTTGGCGTGGGGCTGCTCCTATTCAGCGTGCGATTCTCGCTGGTGACGAGGTTGCTGGCGTTTCTATCATGCGCATTGGACATGGCGTGGATACTGGTGCTTATTGTGCTCAGGTTTCTACGTCCGTTGCCGGTAAGCATGCTGAGGCGCTGACCATGGAACTTGGTGAGCTTGGTGGCAAACTGCTTGCCGATACGCTTCCTTCTCTTGCCGATGGCACCGCCGTGTGGACTGAGCAGGATGAGGCGCTCGTTACCCATGCTGCCAAGATTTCTAAGCAGGAGATGCGCCTGGATCCGCACATGGCGGCGTTCGATTGCGTGCGTCATGTGCTCGCTTCGTCCGATACCGCGCCTGCTCGTTGTGTGATTGCCGGCAAGACCGTGCGCGTGCTCGATGCTGCGCCGGCTGATGTGTCGCTTGGCGAGGGCGCGGTTGCCGTCAAGAGCAAGCGTGTTTACCTGGGTCTTTCCGATGGCACGGTTGAGCTGCTCGAGGTTAAGCCTGATGGCAAGCGTGCTATGGCCGCTTCTGCTTGGGCTGCTGGCCTGCAGGGCGCCGATCTTATCTGGGGTGTTTTGTCATGAGCAAGCTGTCTCCCGCGCGCAAACTTGCACTCGATGTGCTGATGGAGGCCGATCGCCGCGGCATGTATGCGCGCGACGTGCTGTCCTCTCGCGCATCGGCCAAGGCTATTGACCAGCGCGATTCCGCTTTTGCCGCCCGCTTGGCGCTGGGTGTGGCTGCTACGCAGGGTATTTTGGACGAGCTGCTCGATCAGTTTCTCGATAAGCCTAAAAAGGTTGCGCCGCGTGTTCGCATGGCACTTCGTATCTCGGCCTTCGAGATGCTCTATCTGCATACGCCTGGCCGCGTTGCGGTGAGTCAGGGCGTTGAGCTGGTGCGCAGCGGAGCTAAGTCTGCCGCCGGTTTGGCCAATGCCGTGCTCCATAAGGTCGCGGACAACGTTGAGGACTTTGCCACTGCGTCCGATGTAGACGAGTCTGAGCGACGCTTGGTTCGCCTGTCGCGCCTGATGGGTCTGCCGCGTTGGCTGTGCGCTCGCATTATGGCATCGTTCGACACGCCTGAGGGTGCGCTTAACTTTGCCGGCAATCTGGGCCCCGCGCCGCTGGCCCTGCATGAGAACGCCTTTGCGACCAAGTCCGATCCGTATATCTCGCAGCTCGTCGCGACTGTCTTCCCGGGCTGCCATGCCCCGGTTGATGCCCAGGTTACCGTTGCTTCGGGTATGTTTGAGCGTGCTGCCGCGGTGGCATCTGATCTCAACGCGCAGCTTATCGCCACAGCTGCCACGCGCCCTGGCAGCTGCCTTGAGATTGGTGCCGGTCGTGGCACCAAGACCTATGTGATGATGTGCCAGGCCAAGCGTGCGGGCTATGAGCGTCAGCATACGGCGCTCGATCTGCATGATCGCAAGTGCGACCTGAATCTCGCGCGCCTTCACAAGGCGGGTATTCAGGGTGTTCGTACGGTTTCTGGTGATGCCTGCGAGCTTGATGAGGTGCTCACATCGTTTGATGCCATGCTTGGCAAGCCAGTTAAGTTCGACACGGTCTTTATCGATGCGCCTTGCTCGGGCACCGGAACCATGCGTCGTCATCCCGAGATCCCGTGGCGCCTGACCGAAAAGGACGTGACGGTTGAGCTGCCCAAACTACAGCTTACGATGCTCAAGGAAGCCGCCGCGCGCGTGGCTGCCGGCGGCGAGCTCATTTATGCGACGTGCTCGGTTTTCGACGAGGAGAACACGCAGGTGGTGGACGCTTTCCTTGCTTCTCCCGAGGGTGCCGGCTTTAGCGTGGCACCGCTTTCCGAGGCACAGATTCTGCAACTCCCCGAGTTCGATCAAGCCAAGAAACTCGTTTCCGTACGCCAGAACGATCGGGGCCTCTTCCAAAGCGTGCCGGTAAACGCCGACTCCTACGACGGCCACTTCTGCGCCCGCCTGATCCGCAAGTAACTACTATGTTGCGGTGAAATAGGGATTGAATAGCGGCATCTACCTGCCAAACAGTCCTTATTTCACCGCAACTCACAAGGAAACCTGGGTAGCTTGATTAGCTACCCATAGAGCAAAGAAATAGCCCCGCGATCGGCGTTGATCGCGGGGCCGCGTTGTTTCTAGTGGCTATGCGGGCAGTTGGCGCAGCAGCCGCTTGTGGCGCTGGTGCTGGAGCCGCCGCTTCGCTGGTCGGTGTTGTAGAAACCGCTGCCCTCAAATTTAATGCCGCTGGCCGAGAACGTCTTGGCCGCCGGGGCACCGCAGCTGGGGCACACGACCTCGGGAGTCTCGGACATGGGATGCTCAACCTCAAACACGTTGCCGCAGCTCGAGCACTTGTAATCGTAGCGCGCCATAATACTTCCTTTTCAGCACAAAGCGGGCAGATTACTCTGCCCGCATAAATTCAAACGTCTGTAACTGTACCCTATATCGGGGGTTTTATCACGCTTCGCCCCAGAATCTATGGTTGTTGCGCAGGAGCTGTGCGGTTTTGTTCTCGGCGGCTGCAATGTCCGCCTCGTCAGCCTGCCAGGTCCAGTTGCCCGTGGCCACGCCCGGAACGTTCATGCGCGCGTCGTCGCCAAGCCCCAGGACATCCTGCAGTGGCATCATCACCAGGGGAGCGTCGCTTGCCAGCGCGTCGCTCATCAGCTTGGCCGCCACCTCAACACCGCTCGGTTCATCGCCGCCCGCAAAGGTACGGGTGCACCAACCGGCCAGCGTCGACGTATCGTGCGTCGAGGTGTACAGAATCTTGCCGGGCGTGGGATGCACACCGCAACGAACGTCGTAGTCGCTAAACTCCAGCACGTCCATGCCGGGGAAACCGCAGGTCGATGCCATGGCGCGAACACCGGGCGTCAGATAGCCCAAGTCCTCAGCGATAAAGTTGAGCGGACCCAGTTCGTCATAGGCGGTCTGGAACAGGTCCTTGCCCGGGCCCGCCAGCCAGCGGCCGTCGGCGCATGCCTTGCCCGCGGGAATGCTGTAATAGCTGTGGAATCCCAGGAAGTGATCCAGACGCACGCGGTCGTAGAGCGAGAACGCGCGGCGCAGGCGATCCATCCACCAACTATAGCCGTTCTGCTTCATGTGGTCCCAGCGGAACGTCGGGTTGCCCCACATCTGGCCCTCGGGCGCAAAGTTGTCGGGCGGCGCGCCGGAAATCTCAATCGCCTTGCCGGTATCGGACAGCCAGAAGTTCTCGGGGTCGCTCCACGCGTCTGCCGAATCGTCGGACACGTACATAGGAATATCGCCGATGACCTCGATGCCCTTCTTGTGCGCATAGTTCATGAGCTCACACCAAGCGAGGTCAAAGCGGTACTGCATGTACGCCTGAAGCTCGGCCTCGTTGTGGAAGCGCTTGTCGTCGATCAGATGCTCGTTGTAGCGAGCGACATCTGCCGGCCAATTGTGGCGCGACTCGCCCTCAAAGTACTTTTTGACGGCCATATAGACGCTGTACTTCTCGAGCCAATCGGCATTGCGATGTTTAAACGCGGTGTACAACGGATCGGCATCTTCGCCGCCGCGGGCCATCCAGGTCTCAAAGTCGGCGGCCAGCTCCTCGTGGCTCTCGGGTAGCAGGTCGATATTGCCTGCAAAGGCCGAAGGACCGGCGTAAGGGGAGCGGAAGAAGTCCGTGGGGTTGACGGGGAGAACCTGCCAGTAGCGCATGCCCATGGCGGCCAGATGGTCGATAAAGCGACGCGTGGGTGCGCCGATCGTACCCGGCTTGCCGTCGTCGGTCGGCACCGATGTGATATGGCACACAACACCCGCACCGTAATCGAGCGGCTCCTGCAGGCGCTGCTCAGCATGGTGATAGATGATTGACGAGCCCAGCGGATACAGATCGAGCGTGACCGTACCGTTGTGGATCTCGCACTCATGACCGCTGATCACGTCACTCGCACATTCGTCGAGCGCCGGAATCGTCACGCGGTGTGAATTGCGCAGGCTGCGGTTGATGATGACGGTCGCGGACTCGCCGTCGTTACCGGTACGGTTGTAGGCCAGCACTTCGTCATTGAGCGCGAAGGCCTTGATTTCACCGTCGATCATAAACGGCAGCGCGCGGCGCACGGCAGATGCATTCTTGACGATCGCAAACGTATCGAAGTCGTGCAGGTCTTCCTTGGTCGGCATGGTGCGACGATTGCCCGGATCGGTGAGACCCTCCAAGCCGTACTCGTCGCCATAATAGATCGAGGGAACGCCCGGGAACGTCATCTGCATGAGCGTCGCGAGCCAAAAACGGCTCTTGGCCAGGCCCATTGCGTTCTCGTCCAGACGCCATTTGCTGCGCTCGCACTCGGGCAGCTGCGACTCGTCGGGGCCGCCGCCGAGCACCGAGATAATGCGCGGTCGGTCGTGGCTCGAAAGCAGATTAAGCGCGCAAGACAGGGCCTCACGCGGATAGTTCTCGCGTAGGGTCTCGATATCCTCGGTAGCTTGGTAGGCGTTTTTGTAGCCCATCAAAAAGCCGATGACCATGTCGCGGAAGGGGTAATCCATAGCGGAGTCCAGCTCGGAGCCCTGCAGGTAGCGGCGCAGATGGCCGTAGCTGATCTTGTTGGAAGCGTCCTCCCAGACTTCGCCGAGCAGCAGTGCGTCGGGTTTCTCGGCGAGCACGGCCTTCTTGATCTCGGCCAGGAAATCGTCCGAAAGTTCGTCGGCCACGTCTAGGCGCCAGCCATGAGCGCCGGCACGTAGCCATTTACGGATCACGCCGTCCTTGCCCAGGAGCCGCTCGCGCACCAGTTCGGAGCTCTCATTGATGGCGGGCATATTGCCCACGCCCCACCAACAGTCGTACGAGCCGTCCTCGTGAAAATAAAACGCATCGCGCCACGGCGAATCCTCGCTCTGCCACGCGCCCACGCCGGGGTAGTTGCCGTAGCGGTTGAAGTAGATCGAATCGTCGCCCGTGTGGTTGAACACACCGTCCAGAATGATGGAAATGCCCAGCTTCTCGGCCGCCTCGCACAGCTCAGTAAAGTCCTGCTCTGTGCCCAGAATCGGATCGATCTTGGTGTAATCGGCGGTGTCGTAGCGGTGGTTGCTCGCGGCTTCAAAAATGGGGTTGAGGTAGATGGCTGTAAAGCCCAGCTCGGCGATGCGAGGCAGGTCTTCCTGGATACCCTTGAGCGATCCGCCGTAGAAGTCCCAGGTTTTGATGGAGCCGTCCTCGGCGCGCTCGTAAACGGGCGGCTCGTTCCAGTCCTCGACCATCCGGCGCTGGATTCCGTTGCGCGGTTTTTCGACCTCGGCCAGCGTGCGCTCACGCCAGTGCTCGTCGCGGGCATAGCGATCGGGGAAGATCTGGTAGACCATTCCGCGCTCGTACCACTCGGGTCGAACTTCGCGGTGCTTGTAGACGGTGACCTGGAATGACGGCACCTCGGCGTAGTTGTAGGTTACGCCTTCGCCGCCGGTGCGTCCCTGCGGTGCGCCCAAGCGGACCTCGGGCTGGCCCTCGATATTGCAGATAAAGCTGTACCAGATAAGACAGGGCTCGGCGCACTCCAGCTCGGCGGTAAAGATGCCGTCGCCCTCGTGCGTCATGGGATACAGAGACTCACCGATCTCATCGACCCAGGTGCGCAGCGTAAGCGTTGCCTGCGCGGGATCGGCATCCTCCAAAATCACCGAGAGCGAAACGGATGTTCCAGTGGTCACAGCGCCAAACGGAGTGCGAAACTGCGGCAGACGGCTGTTGTGTATCAATCTCATAGTACGGTCCAGTTCAATAGAATCACGGCATGCTGGCCATGGGCTTTACGCACAAGATGTAAGTATATCTGTTGTACACAGGCTGTATAAACAACATCCGTTTACCATCGGCGAACGGTTGTCCTAGAAAATCGTTTTACCAACTACCTACAGAGAAGGGGCGCCCGGTTGGAGCGCCCCTTGCATAGGGTTTGATTAGGTTTTGGATCGTCTGTGGGCTAGCGGCGCTTGCGGGTGGCCGTTGCCTTGCGGACGGACGTCTTCTTGGACGGAGCTTTTTCCTCGGCCGGAGCGGCGGGGGAGACCGGGGTCTCCTTGGCGGGCTCGGGCTTAGCCTCTGCCTTCGGGGCGGCCTTGACCTCGGCGGTCTTCGGCGCAGGCTTGGCCTTCACTGCGGGCTTGTCCTCGACCTTAGCCTCTGCCTTAGGAGCAGCAGCCTTGGTCGTGGTCTTCTTGGCCGTCGTCGTTGCGCGCTTACGCGCGGTGGTCTTGGCGGCCGGCTTTGCCTCGGCAGTTGCCTCGGCCTTGGGCTCGGCGCCCGCCTCCACGACCTTGACGGCGGGCTTTGCGGCACTCTTCGGGGTAGCCTTGGCCGCAGCGGCCTTGGTCGTAGTCGTCGACTTCGTTGCCGTTGTCTTCTTGGCAGCGGTCTTTGCCGGAGCACTGGCGGCCGGCTTGGCCTCGGCGACATCGGCCTTTACCTCGGGAGCAGCCTCGGCTTCGGCGGCCTTCTTGGCAGCGGCGGTCGTGCGCTTGCGCGTGGTCGTTGTCTTGGCAGCGGTGGTCTTTGTTGCCGCCGCCTTGGTCGCTGTGACCTTCTTGGCCGTCGTCTTACGAGTCGCGGTCTTCTTAGCTGCGGGCTTTGCAGCGGGCTTGACCTCGGCCTTTGCCTCAGGCTCGGCCTTTGCGGGCTCTGCCTCAACCGGCTTCTCCTCGGTCTTGGGCTCCTCAGCGGCCACCGGCTCAGCAACAGCTTCAGGCTCGTCGACAACCGACGCCGGGCGCTCAATTTCCGGATGCATAAAGAAGTACAGGTCCAGATACTTGTCGGCCGAGAGCGTCCAGCTAAAGTCCTGGCTCATGGCCTGCGTGACCAGCTGGTTCCAGGCGTCACGGTTATCCCAGAACAGGCGCGCCGCGCGGAACACCGCGTCGCCCATCTCGTCGCCGTTAAAGTTGCTAAACGAGAAGCCCGTGCCCTCGCCGGTAAACTCGTTGTACGGGATCACGGTGTCCTTCAGGCCACCGGTCTCGCGCACGATGGGTAGCGTGCCGTAGCGCATGGCGATGATCTGCGACAGGCCGCAGGGCTCAAACTTCGAAGGCATTAGGAACATGTCGGCGGCAGCATACATGCGCTGTGACAGCGCCGGATCGAACTCGATGCGTGCGGCCATGGTGCCGGGGTACTTGTCCTGGAAGTAGCGCAGGCCGTCCTCGTAGTCGCGGTCGCCGGTGCCCAGCACCGCCACCTGCACGCCGCCGGACAGGATGCGGTCGAGCGCGTACATGACCAGATCCATGCCCTTCTGGCGCGTCAGGCGCGTGACCATCACCATGAGCGGGCGGTCGTCGCGAACCTCGAGCCCCAGCTCTTCCTGCAGCTTGGCCTTGCACACAGCCTTGCCGGAGCGGTCCTCCACGGTGTAGTTGGCGGCAATGCGCTTGTCGGTCGCCGGGTCAAAGCCCGCGACGTCGATGCCATTCAAAATGCCCTGCAGCGCGTACGAACGCTCGCGCAGCACGCCGTCCAGGCCCTCGCCAAACTCGGGCGTCTGGATCTCGTTGGCATAGGTGGGGCTCACCGTAGTGATGGCGTCGGCATAGCGCAGGGCGCCCAGCATGTAGTTGATGCTGCAGGCGTCGCAACGCAGCTGCGAGGCGGCCGCGGGAATATGCGCCACACCAAGGATGTCCTCCATCACGGTGTCGCTAAACTGGCCCTGGAACGCCACGTTGTGGATCGAGAACACGGTCTTGACGCGGTCGTACAGCGGCAGGCCCTGGTAGAACTCGCGCAAAAACACGGGCGCCAGTGCGGTCTGCCAGTCGTTGCAGTGCAGGATGTCGCACTCAAAGCCGGCCGGCAGGTGCTGCAGGCTCTCGGTGATGGCCTTGGAGAAGAACGCGAAGCGCTCACCGTCGTCAAAGAAGCCGTACGGATAGTCGCGCGCAAAGTAGCGCTCGTTGTCGATGAACATATAGGTGACGCCGTCGTGCTCGAGCTTCTCGAGTCCGCAGTACTCATTGCGCCAGCCCAGGCTCACGTAAAAGTCGGAGAAATGCTCCATCTGTGCCTTGTACTCGTCCTTGATGGTGGCGTACTTGGGCACCATCACGATGACTTCGGCGCCGGCGCGCACGAGCGCCGCAGGCAGGGAGCCCGCCACGTCGCCCAGGCCACCGGTCTTCACAAACGGCGCGCACTCGGCCGAGGCAAACACGATCTGCATCTTTTTGCTGGAATCAGCCATATTGTCTCCCATGTTGTTATTCGAGAATAGCCGCCTGGCGCTAACCGGGCGGCTATTCTACATGTTACGAGCGATGTTGCGGTGCCAACGTTAACGTACGATGGTGGTGTCGGAAGTTAACGGAGCCTTGCCCAGCACCAGGATGTTCTCGGGCGTGCCGCGAAGCTCGGTGTTGGTGGGAACCACGTTGTTCTTGTCCAGGATGGCGTTCTCAACGCGGGCGCCGCTCTTGATGATGCAGCTCTGGTTGATGATCGAGTTGGTCACCGAGGCGCCTTCCTCGACCACAACGCCTCGCGACAGGATCGAGTTGCGCACGGTGCCCTTGATGATGCAGCCGGCCGAGATGATCGAGTTGCAGGCGTGGCTGCCGGTCGCGTAGCGCGAAGGCGGCACGTCGTGAGCCTTGGTCAGGATCGGGCGCTCGGGGTCAAAGAGCTGGTCGGCCACGGTCTGGTCGAGCAGGTCCATGCTGCGGCGATACAGCGACTTCTCGCTAAACACGCCCACGACCTCGCCCTTGTACTCGTAGCTGCACACGTCGATGTTGCCAAAGTCGCCCTGGAGTGCCTCGAGCAGGTCCAGATAGTCGGCGGCTTGGTAATGGTCGATGATCTCGAGCAGCGTCTCGCGGTTGACGATGCAGCAGTCCATAGAGGCGTTATCGCCGTACACGACGCCGGCGCTCACGCCCGTCAGGCGGCCGTTCTCGTTAATTTCGAGTTTGGTCTCGTCATCGACGTTGTGCGTGGCCTTGCAGTACACCACGGTCATCTGGGCACCGGAGTTCTCGTGCGCGTCGATGATGGTGTTGAGGTCCATATTGAAGATGATGTTGGTGCCCATCATCACAACATAGGGCTTGTCCGAGCGCTGGAACAGCGTCTTGTTGGAGATGATGTCGCGCAGCAAGAAGCGCATGCCGCCCTTGGTGGTGCCATACGCGTTGCCGGGCACCATAAACAGGCCGCCCTTCTTGCGGTCCAGGCCCCAGTCCTTGCCCGAGCCCACGTGGTCGATCAGCGAGCGATAGTTGCCCGGCATGACGACACCGACGGTCTTGATGCCGGCATTCATCATGTTGGACAGCGGGAAGTCGATCAGGCGGTAGCGACCCAAAAACGGGACGGACGCGATGGGGCGGTCCTTGAGCAGCACGCTGCCGTAGGTCGAAGAGTAGTTAGCGGTGATATAACCGATGGCCTTGCGATTGATCATCGGATCATTCCCCCTTCCCGATAACGACGTCATTTCCAACGACGGCCGTATCCTTGGTGGTATCGACAGAGCCGAGCTTCACGCCCTCTTCGACCGTGGAGTTCTCGCCCAAAATAGCGCGGCAGATGTGCGCGCCGCTCTTAACGTGCGCACCCGGCAGCAGCACGGAGTCCTCGACCACGGCGCGCTCCTCGATGATGACATCGGTCGAAAGGATCGAGTGGCGAGCGGTGCCGTAGATCTTGCAGCCGTTGGAGACCAGGCAGTCGTCCAAGCGACCATCCGGACCAATGTAGTGCGGCGGACGCGTGGTGATGTTGGACATGATGGGGAAGTGCTTGTCAAACAGATCGAACTCGGGGTTGTTGCCCAGCAGGTCCATCGAGGTCTCGTGGAAGCTGGCGATGGTGCCGACGTCCTTCCAAAAGCCGTGGAACTCGTAGCTGTACAGGCGCTTGCCCTCGCCGAGCAGCTTGGGGATGATGTCCTTGCCAAAGTCGTGGCTCGAGCGCTGGTCCAGAGCGTCCTCCTCGAGTGCCTCGATCAGCACGTCGGCCGAGAAGATGTAGATGCCCATGGACGCGAGGTTCGAATCGGGCTTATCGGGCTTCTCGGTGAACTTGGTGATACGGCCGTCCTCGGGGTCGGTGGTCAGGATGCCAAAGCGGCTGGCCTCCTCCCAAGGCACGGGCATAACGCTCACCGTGAGGTCGGCGTTGTTCTCAATGTGCGTCTTGAGCATCTTGCGGTAGTCCATGCGATACAGGTGATCGCCCGAAAGAATAAGGACGTACTTGGGGTCGTTGGCCTTGATGTAGTCCAGGTTCTGCGTAATGGCGTCTGCCGTGCCCGCATACCAGGCGCCGCCGGTCTGCGTCTCATACGGCGGCAGGATCGACACGCCGCCGTCACGGCTGTCCAGATCCCACGCCTCGCCGGAGCCCACGTAGGCATGCAGCAGATAGGGGCGATACTGCGTCAGAACGCCCACCGTGTCGATGCCCGAGTTGGAGCAGTTGGAGAGCGAGAAGTCGATAATGCGGAACTTGCCACCAAAGCTAACCGCCGGCTTGGCGATCTTTTGGGTGAGTGCCCCCAATCGGCTGCCCTGTCCTCCTGCGAGGAGCATCGCGATGCATTCTTTCTTACTCATCGATTTCTCCTTCTGTCATCGATGTTCCTAAACCCATTAGCGACGGGCGCGGCGCAACGTCACGCCCGTCGAGTAATGCCGTGCTGGCATAGGGGAGCTCGCGCGCTTTACGCGTGCCAGATCTCGTCGCGGTACTCGCGAATGGTGCGGTCGCTCGAGAACCAGCCCGAGGAGGCGGTGTTGAGCAAGGCCTTGCGGTTCCAGGTCTCCTGGTCGCCATAGCTGCCGGTGAGCTTCTCCCACGCATCCACGTAGCTGCGGAAATCGGCCATGACCAGGTCGGGGTCATTGTTGTTCATGAGCTCGTTGTAGATGCTCTCGAAGTTGCCCGAAAGACCCGCAAAGGTGTTGTCCTTGAGCTCGTCCATCACGCGGCCCAGGCGCTCGCGGTCGCCGTTGAGGGTATCCCATGCAAAGTAGCTGTTGGATGCCCAGAGCTGCTCGACCTCGGGAGCGGTCAGGCCAAAGATGGCCTCGTTCTCGCGTCCGGCCAGGTCGGCGATCTCGATGTTGGCGCCGTCGAGGGTACCCAGCGTAATGGCGCCGTTCATCATGAGCTTCATGTTGGACGTGCCCGAGGCCTCCTTGCCGGCCGTGGAAATCTGCTCCGAGATCTCGGCGGCGGGGTAGATGAGCTGGGCGTTGCTCACACGGAAGTTGGGGATAAAGCAGACCTTCATGACCTCGTTCACACGGGCGTCGTTGTTGATGACATCGGCCACGGAGTTAATGAGGCGGATGGTCTCCTTGGCAAAGGTGTAGCTCGAGGCCGCCTTGCCGCTAAAGATGAAGGTCGTCGGCGTCACGTGGAAGTTGGGATCGGCGATGCGACGGTTGTAGATGTCCATCACCTTCATGATGTTCATGAGCTGGCGCTTGTAGGCATGGAAGCGCTTAACCTGAACGTCGAAGACGGTGTTGGGGTCGATGACCAAACCGGTCTCGGCCTTAACGTAGGCGGCCAGACGCTCCTTGTTGGCGCGCTTGGAGGCACCCACGGCCTTTAGGAACTCGGTGTCGTTTTGGAACTCTTTGAGCTTTTCCAGCTCAAAGGCGTCCTTCAGCCAGCCATCGCCAATGGCCTCGGTCACGAGTTTGGCGTAGGTGGGGTTGGCCTCGGCAAAGAAGCGACGGTGCGAGATGCCGTTGGTCTTGTTGTTGAACTTCTCGGGCGTCAGGGCGTAGAAGTCCTTGAGCACGATGTTCTTGATGATGTCAGAGTGGATCTTGGCCACGCCGTTGACGCTGTGGCTGCAGATCACGGACAAGTTGGCCATGCGAATCTCGCCGTCCCACAGAATGGCGGTCTGGCGCAGGCGCTCCTGCCAACCCTCCTGCGTGGTGTCGAACGACTCATGCCAACGACGGCTGATCTCGTCGATGATCTGGTACACGCGGGGGAGGAGCTTGGAGAACGTGCCGATGGGCCACTTCTCCAGAGCCTCGGGCAGGATAGTGTGGTTGGTGTAGCTCACAACCTGCGTCACGATGTTCCAGGCGTCATCCCACTCGAGCTTCTTCTCGTCGATGAGGATGCGCATGAGCTCGGGGCCGCACATGGCAGGGTGGGTATCGTTGGTATGGATGGCCACAAACTGCGGCAGCAGCTCCCAGTTTGCGCCGTGCTCCTTCTCAAAGGTGTCGAGCAGGCTGTAGATGCCGGCCGAGACAAACAGGTACTCCTGCTTCAGGCGCAGCAGACGGCCGTGCTCGCCGGCGTCGTTGGGGTAGAGGATGGCGCTGATGGCCTCGGCCTCGGCGCGCTCGGCATCTGCCAGGGCGTAGTCGCCGCGGTTGAAAGCCTCCAGATCGAAGTGCTCCTCGACCGGCTCAGCGGCCCAGACGCGCAGCTTGTTGACGGTCTCGCCAGCATAGCCCACAACGGGGATGTCATAGGGAACGGCAAGGATGTCCTGCGTGTCCACCGTGCGGTAGAACGTGCGGCCGTTCTCCTCAAAGCCCTCGACGCGGCCACCAAACTTGATGGTCACGGCCTTGTCCTGACGGCGGACCTCCCAGGGATAGCCATGGGTGAGCCACTCGTCGGTAGCCTCGACCTGGCTGCCGTTGACGATCTCCTGCTTAAACAGGCCGTAGCGGTAGCGCATGCCGTTGCCGTAGCCGGCGATGCCCCCCGCCGCCCCGGAAACCCGGGAGACGAGAAGGCA
>OGQK01001068.1_pt1 | contig 15760 bp, 16 predicted proteins | sample 1553221 | NCBI WGS metagenome assembly OGQK01 (sample SAMEA2579996, study PRJEB22360) | human gut metagenome | biome: human gut; feature: human-associated habitat; material: faeces | place: Denmark | collected 2008/2010 | reverse complement strand
CAGGCATCCCTTTTCGGTCAACAGCCCGGCCGCTCCGGCCAGCAATTCCGGATGGGGCAGCGAATCGGTATGCCGCGCCCGGGTACGTCCCGGATCGGGACACTTCAGCGAACCGACGAAATAAGGCGGATTGGAGACTATCCGATCGTATTTCCGCGTAGCGTGCCCGCAAAAGGACACGAAAGACTCACCGAAAAGAGCCAGGCGTTCCGCCCAGGGCGACCCGGCGAAATTTTCCGCGGCATCCGCACAACTGCCGGCATCGATTTCGACGGCGTCGATCCGCGCCGACGGATTCCGCTGGGCCGCCATCAGCGCGATCACGCCGGTACCGGTGCCCACATCCAGCATCCGCGCGCCGTCTCCGCCCGGATCGAACCAGGCGCCGAGCAACACTCCGTCGGTTCCGACCCGCATCGCAGCGCGGCGCTGCCACACCGTAAACCGTTTGAAAGAGAAGTAATCGTTTGCCATAACCCTACGGAAAAGGGGAAGAAAACCGCTTTCCTTCCCCCTCCGTCCGTTCTTATATCGTCCTATTTTTTGACATACTGCGTCACATCGACCAGACCGGTCTGTCCGAGATACTGCCTGATATTTCCGCGAACGACGATTTTTTTTCGGTATATGGCCTCATTGTCCACCAGGTTCAGCTTATCCCGGATCGTTCCTTCGGGCAATTCGACGGCCACGACCCGCGAAGCGTCGTCCGGAGTACGGATATCGGACAGCAGGATATTGGTTTTGACCTTGACCGTATCGGAATAGACGGCTCCCGTCTCGACGCTGGCGCCGTCAACCGCACCGACCACGTAACCCGTGATCCACACGTCATCCTCGTCCTTGGTCAGCGCTTTCACCCCTTTGATGCTGTACGGATGGTAGGCCGTACCGTCCCCATTGGGCGGAATCACCATAATCGTAAACATCAGCGGCGTATAGGGATTGATCCAAGTCTCGTTCTCGGGACTCTGCAACGTGGAACCGTAACCGTAGGCCGACGTAAAGACGGTCTGCGCCGTTTCCCCGAATTTCATCCCGACGATCGCATGGTAGAAACCCTTCACATAGGTCGTATCCGTTCCGCCGGTATTCACGGTGATCGAATCGTAACGGTTCGAAGAGCTGTAAATATTATACTTTCTGGCCGTATCCTCTATATTCGTATCGAAAACGAAACCGTCCATAAAACGTCCCACGTAATACACGCTGACCGTCGTATCCGCTTTTACGGTAGCCGTATCCTTGCCCAAACTCAACGTCCGGCGGTAAATGTTGGCCCTCACCGTATCTTCGATCGTCTTGCCCCACTCGTTATAAGCGAAATCCTGCACCAACTCGTTTTCGGCAATCACCGGATCGGCGACAATTTCGAGCAGTTCCATATCCATAATGATCGGCGTGCTCCCGGGAACGGAAGCGACCTGGCCTTCGTAGCCCGAACCGAACGACGTCCCCGAAGTCCCGTACGCCAATCCGTAAGGAATATAGGCACGGACGACGTCCCCCGCATTCATCTCGCCGAGCGCGTACAACATGCCGCTCGGCACGGAACTGTTATCGCTCTTAAACTGGAAATATTCGGGCACGTAATGCGTATAATATTGAAAAGTGCCCTGCAACTGCGCCGTAGCGCTGTCGCGCGTAACGAATATATTTCCCGTATTGAGGATCCGCCCCGTATAGTTTACCCGTATCCAGTTGCCTTCCTGCGGATGCCTGATCACATTACTGGGCAGGGAATCCAGCTTTTTGGTATAAATACCCGTCGACTGTTTGACGGCTCCGTCGCCGTAATATTTCATCCATTCCTCGAAGGCGAGCTGTTGCCTGCCCCCCAAATCGTCGGAAGGCTGTTTCGCGCAGGAAGCGACCGACACGGCAACGATAAAAACAGACAGGATCGCCCGAATAACTTTTATCATGGTTTCACTACTTTTTTAATTTTTACCGCCCACACGACCGGCTGATCGGGACTCACGACTCCCATGTTCTCGGTTCCGTAAACCAGGTCGGAAGTCATGAACAGCAACAGCGAATCGTTCTGACGGCTATTCACCAGGCCGTATTCGAGACCTTTGACGAGCGAAGCGCTGCCCAGCTTGATCCGCCGCGTCGAGAAGTCCCAGTACTCCGGATTGAGCACCTCCAGGTCCTTCGCAGGAATCCACTCTTTCACGTTGGTGTAGTAGAGCGCGCCGATCGACGAAGAAAACAAGTAGGCGGCGAAATCGAAACTGACCGAATCGCCGTATTCGACCGGCACCTCCCGGTCATACCCCTCCCGATCCGCATTAGCCACATACCGGTAAACGCCGTTGGGCGTCGTATAGGAAAAATCCATCCTCGAAAGATAACTCTCGAAAGAAGTACGCTGCTTATCGAGGTAGGTCTCGTCGTCCTTACACCCGCCGAAAGCAGCCGCCAGAACCAATATGTACAAAATTCGTTTCACTGCCGCAACTCTAACCGGTTACAAATCTACGACTAATTTCCTCCAAAAACAACACGCCCCTCCCGCTATTATATCAAACTGCGTCCGGCCCGAAATATTGCCCGTTGGCGGAAATCTTTTGCAAAAAAAAACGGACGCCGCCTATTTTTTCATCACGAAATACTTCTGCGCTTTCAACAAGTTCCGGCTCTGGAGCACCATCGTCTTGGTTTCGTTGATGATGGTCAGGTAGAGGATGCTGCTGCGCGTGGTCGAGGCTTTCGCCTTCACGCGCTTAATCTGGCTCTTGATCGCCGCAGCGAGCGTATCGAACAGTTCGTCGCGCATCCGCAGGATTTCGTCCAACTCCTCGAAATGGCTGGTTCGCAGCATTTCGTTGATATGCAGATAAATCCGGCTTACCTGATCGTTGACCCGTTTGAGATCTTCCAACTGATCGACGCGGAATCCCTCGTGGTTGTTATTGATATGGTCGAAACTCGGCCGGGTGATATGCACCAGCGCCTTGGCTACCTCGTCGAGGTAGTCGGCGATCTGCACGTAATAATGCCCCGTTTCGACATAGTTCTCCTGCAACTCGAGCAGCGTCGGCAGCACTTCGTGTTTCCGTTCGTGCGCGACCTGATAGAGCGCCTCCGATTCGCGAACCATGTTTTTGAGCAGCTTACGGTCTTCGTTGAACAAACCGATCAGCGTCTGGTTGTAGATCGTCGTCACCTTGTTCATCATTTCGGTAATCTCCCGCACGCTGCGATCCACGATCGAACTTTCGTCGGTAACGGCCTTATGTTCGGCCTGCTTTTCGGCTTCGCGTTTCAACTTCCGGTTATGCGCCTTCGTACTCCGGATCATCAGATAACAGCACAGCACGCTGAGTCCAGCCACGGCGAACCCCCCGCCCCACATCAGCAAAACGGCAACGGCAAAAGAGACCGTGAAGGCCACCAATGCCGTAAAGAACCATCCGGCAATCACGGTCAACACCCCGGTAATCCGGTACACGGCACTCTCCCGCCCCCAGGCCCGGTCGGAAAGCGAACTACCCATCGCCACCATAAAGGTCACGTAAGTAGTCGAAAGCGGCAGTTGCAACGACGTAGCCATCGAGATCAGCAGCGAGGCGACCGTCAGGTTCACCGTCGCCCGGATCAGATCGAAAGGCGCTTTGTCCTTGGCATTGGCGACCGGGACGAAACGGCTCGCGATGAAACGCTGAATCCGCTCGGGCGTATATTTCTCGTAATTCTTATTGCAGTTGATCGTGGCGCGGACGATCGCCCGCGACGCAGAGGTCGAACCGAAACGCTCTACGCCTACATCCTGGCGCGCCAGATTGATCTCGGTGTCGGAAACGCTCTGGGCCTTTTTCGAGAACCACAGCGTAACGACCATGACCGCTCCCGAAAGGAACAGGATCAGCAGGTTGGCGACGACCGGATCGTTCAATCCGCCCATCAGCATATTCGTATCCCCGGTCGTCCGGACGATGTCGTAAGCGTCGACTCCGGCGACAAACACCCCGATGAAGTTCACCAGGTCGTTGCCGGCGAAAGCGAGCGCCAGCGAAAACGTGCCCGCCAGCACGGTGATCCGCAGGATATTCACCTTCAGCATACTGAGAATCGACATAATCAAGCTCCAGCCGACCAGCAGCCCGCCGAGCATCATCGGTATATGCCCTTCCATCCAGCTCATCCAGTCGGCGGGAATGACCTGCGTCCCTTTCAACCCTTTGAAAACGGCGAAATACGAAATAGCCGTCAGAGCGATCCCGCACCAGACGGCTCCGTACGACTTCAGTTTCGACTGGTAACGGAACGAAAAGATCAGCCGCGTGATGTACATCACGACCGTACCGCAAACAAAAGCGATTACCACCGAAATCAGGATTCCGCCGATAATCGCCATTGCATTGCCCGTATTGATCATGTCGGCCATCGTGGCCAGCGAACCGTCGGGCAGCGTCACCAGCGCATCGTTCGCTATTTTGAAGATACTGATCCCTACGGCGGCTCCCAGCAGCCCGAACACCAGCGACACGGTAGTAGAAGTAGGCATTCCCAGCGTGTTGAAAATATCCAGCAGGATCACGTTGGTGAACATCACCGCCAGGAACAGCAGCATGACCTCGGCGAATGTAAACATCTCCGGATGGAAAACGCCGCTGCGGGCGACTTCCATCATCCCGTTCGAAGTGATGGCTCCGACGATGATTCCGACCGAAGCCACCGTCATGATCACATAACGGGGTGCGGCCTTGGAACCCAGGGCCGAATTTAGAAAATTCACCGCATCGTTAGCGACTCCCACAACCAGTCCCGAGACTGCTAGAGCAAGCATAATGATGACGATGATCAGGTATAAATCCATATGATAGTATGTTTATTCGATTTTCATGTAACAGCGCCGGGGCTTTCTGCCGAAAACCCTAAAAAACAAACCATTACTGTCAGAAAGCATAGACATATGCCACGAATTTGGCAACAAAAATAGAATAATTTGCCGGATTGCCGTAATTTTCCGTAAAAAAAATCGATCCGGCCGCAAAAACGGAACGATCTTTCCGTCGCCGCGTTCCGCGTCCCGCGGCCGGCGTCACAAACGCTTCAACGCAAGCCGCACCAATTCCTCGACCGAAGCCGCCGGAGATTCCTGCTGAATAGCCCGCAACGCCTTCTCGGTCGCCTGCCGCGTAAATCCGAGCATCGTCAGCGCGGCCACCGCCTCGGAGAAAGTCTCCCCCGCCGCACCCTGCACCGGAACGGAAGTCGCGGCAGCGCTGCCCGCGCCGATCTTATCCCGCAATTCCACGATGATTTTCTGCGCGGTTTTCAGACCGAGTCCCTTGACGGTCTTCAGCACGTCGGCCTGTCCGGTCGCGACGATCGTGCAGACCTCCTCGGCCGTAAACGAAGAGAGGATCATCCGGGCCGTATTGCCCCCGACTCCCGAAACGCCGATCAACGACCGGAAAATATCGCGTTCGGCGCGGCTGAAAAAGCCGTAAAGCACCTGCGCGTCCTCACGCACCGCAAAATGGGCATACAGTTTCACCTCCGTCCGGGAACCGATCTGCGAAAAAGTCTGCAACGAGATATTCAAAAAATACCCGACGCCCGCAGCTTCCACGACGACCGATGCCGGAGTCAGCGTCTCGATCCGACCCGTGATGTATTCATACATAATACGCTACCATATTTACCTGCAAAAATAAGCAAATGAAAAGAAATAATTAATATATTTGCGCAATAATCGACGGAAAAACACGCTCTGTCAAACGGATTCGAACAGGTACGGAAAATCCGCAAGCACGAAACAAAACCGAATTTTATAAAACACATTTTTAAAATCTGACATGAAAAAGATCCTGTTAATTCTCGCTGCGGTCGCCCTGACGACTGTAGGCTGCAACAAAAACCAAGCCCCGGCCGGCGGCGAAACGAAACCTGCCGCAGAAACCACGGAAAGCGACGCTGCAGCAGCGGCATCGAGCGGGACCATCGCTTATTTCAACGTCGATTCGCTGATCAGCAAGTACGACATGTACCTCGACCTGCGCGCCGAATACGAAGCCAAAGCCAAAAAAGCGGATGCGGAACTCACCTCGAAAGGGCGCAGCCTCGAATCCGACCTGAAAGATTACCAGAACAAGATCGACAAAGGGCTGGTCACCCGTTCGGAAGCGATGACCATGCAGGAAAATCTGGAGAAAAAACAGCAGTCGTTCGTTCAGCACCGCGACAAAGTGATGAACGAATTGGCCGAACAGGAACAGGTCATGCTGAACAAAATCCACTACAACATCACCGAATACCTGAAGGAATTCAACAGCGACTACCGTTTCAAAATCATTCTCAGCACGACTTCGGGCGGCCCGGTCATGAACGCCGACCCGTCGCTGGACATCACGCAAATCGTTCTGGAAGGACTGAACAAAAAATACGCCGCGGAAGGCAAAACCAACAAAAACAGCGAAAAACTATCGCTCGACAAATAAACCGTTCCGTCCGGGCGGTAAAAAAGGCTTCGCGATGCGAAGCCTTTTTGTCTTCCTATACCCTAATCTCGCTTCTCTTTCGGTTTTCGGACAAGGACGGATATTTTTTTATTCCCCGAATTTTCCTTTATTTTGCAAAGAAACCGAACGTGGGAAATGCATAAATTCACCTTATACCTGAAAGTCACCGCACGCAGGCTCAGCAACCCGGTATTCTTCATGCTGCTGGGATTATCGCTGATCTTGTGGTACGTGACCAAGCTCAGTCACTCCTATACGGCCGATATCAACATCCCCGTCCGCATCGACAGCGTCTATTATTCGGTGCGGTGTCAGGTGGAAGGATCCGGATACCAGATCTTGCTGCACAAGATCGCTCCGCGTAAAAACGGAGTGTTCATCTCGTCGGACAACATCGCGGTAACGCCGTCGACGACGGCCTCGGGCCTGTACGATATCTCGCCGTTCTGGTTGCAAAACACCATTTCGTCCCAGATCACCGACCTGAAAATCAAATCGGTGGCCGCTCCGGTCGAAATCGAATTTCCAAAACGAAGCGATGATTAAGGTCGGTATAACCGGAGGGATCGGAAGCGGAAAAAGCACGGTTTGCCGCCTCTTTTCGTTGCTGGGGGTTCCGGTGTACGACTCGGACACCGAAGCCAGGCGGCTGATGAACACCGACCCGGCCGTCATCGGAAAAATCCGGGAATTGCTCGGCAGCGCCGCTTACCGGGACGGAGTCCTGGACAGGCGGGCGGTCGCCGCGCAAATTTTCGGCAACTGCCTCCTGCGGGAGCGGCTGAACCGGATCGTCCATCCGGCCGTCGCGGTCGATTTCATGCGATGGGCCGGACGGCAAACGGGTCATTACGTCATCCAGGAAGCCGCCGTGCTGTTCGAAAGCGGCGCCGACCGACTAATGGACGCCACGGTCGAAGTGGCTGCGCCGGAAGCGCTGCGTATCCGGCGTACCTGCCGGCGCGACGGAACGGACGAAGCGTCCGTGCGGGCGCGGATCGCGGCCCAGCTCAGCGAGGAAGAACGCATCGCGCGGGCCGACCACGTGATCGTTTCGGACGACCGCACGCTGGTCATCCCCCAGGTATTGAAATTGCACGAATTATTCGGCCAATTATGAAACTGACCGTAGGAAAAATCGAAATCAGCCTTGAAAACCCCGTCGTCATGGCGATCGTCAACGTGACGCCGGATTCGTTTTTCAGCGGCAGCCGGACTCAGGAAGCGGATGCGATCGAACGCCGGGTGCGGCAGGCCGTATCGGAAGGCGCCGCCATTCTGGACGTCGGCGGGTATTCGTCGCGTCCGGGAGCGGACGACGTCTCCCCTCGGGAGGAGTTCCGCAGACTCGCCTCGGCGTTGGAGATCATCCGCAAAAAATTTCCCGACACCGCCGTGTCGATCGACACTTTCCGGGCCGGCGTAATGGAAAAAACGCTCGAAAACTTCGGCCCGTGTATCGTCAACGACATCACGGGCGCGGAAGCCGAACCGGAAATCGCCGGCGTAGCCGCCCGTTACCGGGTGCCGTTCATTGCCATGCACATGCGCGGCACGCCGCAGAACATGCAGAGCCGGACGCACTACGACGATCTGATCGGCGAAATACGCGGTTACTTCGCAGCAAAAACCGAAACGCTGCGCAGCGCCGGAGTCGAACAGATCGTGCTCGATCCGGGATTCGGTTTTTCAAAAACCGTCGATCAGAATTTCATGCTGCTCGGCCGGATGGGCGAAACATTCCGCGACACGGGGCTTCCGTTTTTAGCCGGCATCTCGCGCAAATCGATGATCTACCGGACGCTCGACACGACGCCGGACGACGCGCTGACCGGCACCTCCGCGCTGCACTGGGAATGCCTGCGCCAGGGAGCCTCGATCCTGCGGGTGCACGACGTTCGCGAAGCCGCGCAGGTCATCGCGCTGTGGAACCGTTTTACCGCTGCAAATACCGCAAAACCATGATAAAAACCAAAGATATACACAAAAGTTTCGGTGCGCTCGAAGTGCTCAAAGGAATCGACCTGTCGATCGACAAAGGGGAAGTCGTTTCGATCGTCGGGCCGAGCGGCGCCGGCAAAACGACGCTGCTGCAAATCCTCGGCACGCTGAGCCGGCCCACTTCCGGCGAGATCGAGATCGACGGCGTAGCCGTGCATACGCTGTCGGACAAGAACATCTCGAAATTCCGCAACACGAAGATCGGCTTCGTATTCCAGTTCCACCACCTGCTGCCCGAGTTTTCCGCGTTCGAGAACGTGTGTATTCCGGGCTACATCGCCGGACGCGAACGGCACGAAGTCGAAAAACGGGCCGCCGAACTGCTCGGGATGCTGGCCATGGAACACCGTCTGACCCATAAACCCGCCGAACTGTCGGGGGGCGAACAGCAACGCGTAGCCATCGCCCGCGCACTGATCAACTCGCCCGCCGTACTGCTGGCCGACGAACCGTCCGGCAACCTCGACACCAAAAATAAGGAAGAGATCCACAAACTGTTCTTCACGCTGCGCGATACGTTCGGGCAAACGGTCGTCATCGTGACGCACGACGAACAATTGGCCGAAATGTCCGACCGCAAAATCCAGATGATCGACGGACTGATTCGCCCCTGATGGAACACGACGAACTCAAAGAGCTGCTCGACGGCCTGCACGACCGCTACAACGCGCCCGACTTCATTGCGGACGACCCGATCTCCGTTCCTCACCGCTTCGAACGCAGGGAGGACATCGAGATCAGCGGTTTTCTGGCCGCCACGATCGCATGGGGCAACCGCAAATCGATCGTTCGCAATGCCGGCCGGCTGATGCGCCTGATGGACGACGCTCCGTACGATTTCACCGTCCATGCGTCGGAACAGGAACTGAACGCGCTGCTGAACTTCGTTCACCGCACGTTCAACGGAGCGGACTGCATCGCCTTTATTCGCGCCCTGCGCCGACTATGCAGCCGCTACGGAAGTCTCGGCGGCTATTTCGAACAGACATACGCCGCCACGGGCGATCTGCGCACGGTACTGTCGCGGTTCCGCACGACGTTCTGGGAAAGCGATCATCCGACGCGCTGCGAAAAGCACCTCTCCAGCATCGACAAGGGCGCGGCCTGCAAACGGTTGAACATGTTTCTCAAATGGATGGTGCGCAGCGACAGTCGCGGCGTTGATTTCGGACTGTGGCGGACGATCCCGCCCTCGGCGCTCTACTTGCCGCTCGACGTCCACACCGGCAATACCGGCCGTGCGCTGGGCCTACTCACCCGACGGCAAAACGACTGGAAAGCGGTCGAAGAGATCACCGGCTCGCTGCGGCGGCTCGATCCGGACGACCCCGTCCGGTACGATTTCGCCCTGTTCGGAGTCGGAGTGAACCGGTCGTCGGACGAGCTGCCGCCGACCGGCGCAAAAATCCGCTGATTCCCCGATGAGCCCCGGGTTCGCAAAATAACAAAGGCTTCTCCTTACGAAGAAGCCTTCGTTCGATCCGGACATGCCGAGGCATCTACCGGGCGTATTTGATCGCCGCCTCGATATTGATGCCGCTCTCCCACGGCCGGCACCGACAGCCGCTCGGCTGTCCATCGACATAATATTCGACCCATGCGCCCGAATCGTCGCGCAGGGCCATCATCCGGTCGTAAACATCTGCAGCGAGCGGATCCCCGCAGTCGGCCAGCGCATATAGGAACATGCCGAAATCGTAGCCCAGTATCCGGTCCTGCGACGAGATTTTCCCGGTCTTCCGGTAAAGCGCGACCACCTCGTCAAGCAAAGCCCGTTTCTCGGAATCGGAAAGGAGCTGCGCATTGATGTAGATCGGGAAAAGGTAGGCGGACGGAATACTGAAACGCTCTACAGGCGGCAGTTCGACCCGGCTGTTGTCTTTGCGCATGCAATCCTCGCAGAAATAAAGACACCCTTTGAAATGGTAGGTCTCGGTAAAGTAATCGAAATGATCGGGGTGCAGGCAAACGCCGGGACGCGTAGCCGGATAGCTGACCTTCGCCTCGCGCTGCGGATTGTTGATGAACAGCTTGCCGTCCCGGTAAAAATTATCGCGGTAACGATCGCTGCATTGCCGTACGTCGCGTTCGAGCGCGGCGATCCGGTCTTCGTTCCACAGCGACCGCGTACGGACGAAATCCAGCAACCGCGAACTCCCTTCGATAAACAGCAGCGTCGCCTCGGCCGAACCGTGGTACATCACCTTGCGCGGCACGACGCCGCCGGCAATGTAAGTCTCGTCGCCGTTGAACGGCAGCATACCGTCGATCAGGTTGCGTTGCTGCGCCTGGGTCGCCCACTCGAGCATCGGAAGAATTCGTTCGAGGAACGCCGCATCGTTCGTTTTCCGGAAATAATCGAACGCCTGCACGACCAGATAACCGGTAATCTCGGTCTCGTCGTTTTCGTGACGGTGGAAAATTCCGGGATAACCGATCGCCTGCGCATTCTGGATATATCCGTAAGCCTTCCATATGTTATGGTAGAACTCCAAAATGCCGCGGGCCTCTTCGCTGTGTCCCAGCGCCAACAGCGCCCGCGAAACCCCGTACTGATCGCGCACGTAGCCCATGTGGTAAACGATCCCGGCCAGTACGCCGCCTTCGCGTCCTTGCTGGCTCTTGATCAGCACGCCGATGTCGTCCACGGCCCGGAAAAATTCGTCGCGGCGGTCGTCCGGCAGGTTCGACGCTTTGAACCGGTGCTGCTTCGCCGCATATTTCTTCCAGCTTTTCGCACTCGCCTTCTGCAACGATTCGGGCGATGCGGAAGCGATCGCCGCGCTGTTTTCGGCAAGCCGGCGTTCGTTCGGTCCGGCAACTACGTACAAGGCTCCGTCGCCCGGAGTCACGTTCAGCACCCAACTTTTATCGCCGCCCGCTCCCGGGACGAGCGTCGCCGAACCGGTCGTAAACACCTCGTACAGATAACCCGAAGGGGCTTTATAACTGCTGTAAAAAGGAACGCCGGGAGCGATGCCGATCCGGTAACGCCGGTTCGCATTCTTTAATTCCGCGGCCGACATATCCTCCCTGACCGTTATCAGCTCCTCATACGGAGCATACCGATCTTCCATCCTGACGGTGATCCGGTAACTGAACGGACGCTGCGCATGAATACGGCGGACGAAACCATCGCTGCCGACGGTTACGAAATCGGTCTGACGGGCTACTTCCGCCCCACCGTCGGTAATCAGGCTGTGCCAAACGGCCGTCCGAGGCTCGCGTTGCAGATCGACCCGGTAATCTCCCTGCAGATTCATCGTGAAAAATCCGGGAGAAGAGTAAGGCGGACCGAACAGTTGCAGGATATCGGCGCCCTGTCCATAGACGCACAGACCGCCGTTTCCAATCGCATGGATGCCCGGCACCTGCGAATTATCCTGCCGAACGACCGCGCCCGAAGCGCCGTCAAAAACGGCAACCGCGCCTAAAAACAGGCATGCAAAACGTAGTAACTTCATCTTTTTATTTAAGTTTTGGTTAGGTTCCGACACAAACCGGCCGCAATCCGCCGGTCTACTCCCCGCGCCGTTGCAAAACGCCCAGGCGGCGTTCGACCTCACGGCGGATCGCTCCGAAATCTCCGTTCGCCAGTGCACCCTGCCGCACCACGATGCGTCCGTCGACCATCACCGTCTCCACGTCGGACGGCTTCGCGCAGTAAACCAGGTTCGCGACCAGGTCGTGACACGGAGTCAGGTGCGGTTTATCGAGGTTCAGCACGATCAGGTCGGCGCGGGCCCCTTCGGCTAACACGCCGATCTCGCCCTTCATGCCGATCGCATCGGCCGCCCGCGTCGTCGCCATCCGCAACACTTCGTACGCCGGCAATACGCACGGATCTCCGGTAGCTACTTTCTGCAAAAACGACCCCGTACGCATCTCGTCCCACATATCCAGGTCGTTGTTCGAACTCGGCCCATCGGTGCCGATGCCGACGTTGGCGCCCCGTTCGAGCAACCGGGCGACCGGAGCGATCCCGCTCGCGAGCTTCATGTTGCTCTGCGGATTATACACGACGGAAACGCCCTGCCGGGACAGGATCTCCATATCCGTTTCGGTCAGGTGGACGCAATGCACCGCCAACGCGCGGTAATCGAAAACACCGAGATCGCGTAGATGCTCCACCGGCGTTTTACCGTATCGTTCGCGAATCGTTTCCACTTCCGACAAAGTCTCGGCGACATGGATATTGACGCCTACCCCGTTGCGTTCGCACAGTGTCAGCGATTCGCGGATTTGTTCGGGCGTACAGGTGTACGGGGCATGCGGAGCGACCCAAACCCGGATGCGATCGCCGGCGGCGCCGTTATACCGTTCAATCATCCGCTGCGTCCGTTCGACGTAACCGTCGAACGCCGTCCCGACGAAAGCCGGACTGACGACCGCCCGGATTCCGCTGCGGATCGCCGCCTCGGCGACCCGGTCGGCATACCAGTACATATCGACGAAAGCGGTCGTACCGCCGAGCAGCATTTCGGCGATTCCCAGCTCGGCCCCGCTGTAAATATCGTCGCCGTCCAGTTTCGCCTCGAACGGCCAAATCTTTTCGGTCAGCCACGGCATCAGCGGCAGGTCGTCGGCATAGCCGCGCATCAGGGTCATCGACACGTGGTTGTGCAGGTTAATCAGACCCGGCATCACGAGCCGTCCGGCGCCGTCCACCACCTGCAATCCTTCTCCTCGCTCCCGCTCGTAACGTTCGATCCGCTGCGGGGAGTCGCTCACCAACGCGATCCGGTCGCCGCTGACGGCAACCGCGCCCCGGTAATATTTCGGTCTGCCGGGCTGTTCCGTCATCGGAAGCACCAGGCAATTTTTTATCAATAGTTCCACAATCGTCCGACACTAAATAACCTACCCGTCCGTCAAAGGGCGGGCCAAAACAAAAATAATCAAATATCCGGTAATTTCCTCCTACGGAACGACGTTTCCGCGGATCGTAACGATATACTGCTTTTCGGGCGTATTCGTCAGGATTTTGACGGCTTTCAGAAAAGAGCCGTCTTGCTTGGCGGGATCGTAAACCACCGTCACCGTACCTTTCCGTCCCGGAGCCACCGGTTTCCGCGAAAAGCGGACTTTCGTGCAATTGCAGGCCGTTTCGGCTTTTATAATCACCAGCGGAGCGTCCCCGGTATTTTCGAAACGGAAATCCCGACTCACGGCTCCGCCCTTTTCGCCGACCTCGCCCAAATCGTACGTCTTGGTTTCGAAAGCGACGGCAGGCTGGGCGCAAAGCTCCCCGCCTCCGAAAACGACACATATCAAAATGAACAAATACCTCATACGCTGTTACGGCTATGCCCCGTCTGCGCAGGGCGGCGTCACTGCATCCGGAAATTATAGGTAATGGTTCCCGATTGCGAAACCGGAGCGTTCTCATCCACGTTGAACTGCGCGCGGCGGGCCGCCTGCAACGCGGAATTGACCAGCGAACTGTTCTGCGTCGTGGAACCTTTCGAACGATAGGTCGCCGCAGTGACTTTCCCCTGCTGATCCACCATGATTTCGATCACAACGCGTCCCTGGTCTTTAGCGCTGTAATCGGGTTTCGGAAGCATTCCGACCAGCGATCGCCCGGACAGGCTCGCCGAATTGCCGCCGGTGCCCGTCCCGGTTCCTTCGTGGCTTCCTTCCGGCGTTCCGGCCGGGTTCCCCTGATTGCCGGCCCCGGTTCCGGTTCCTTCGCTCGCAGCTTTGCTGCCCTCGGTGCGGCCCGGAAACAGCGCTTTACGATTCACCTCGCGCGGCTTCTCCACCGGCTTCTGTTCGGGCTTGGGTTTGGCTTCGACCTTCTTATCCTCTTTTTTCGGCGTTTTCTTTTCGTCTTTCTTCTTCTCCCTAACTACGACGTCGGTCTCCTCGAAGTCCTGCGTCAACTGCTCGTCCTCGGCAGCTTGCTGCGGCGGAGCCTGTTGCTGCGGTTGCTGCGGAGCCTCGGCAGCCTGGTCGTTCATAGCGAGGTCGGCTCCAGGAGCAGCCTCCTCGACATTCCCGAAATTAATCATCAGCCCCTCGCCGTTGTCGGGAGGCGGAAGCAGTTGAAATTTCAACAGCAACAACAACAGCAACACCGACACTGCGTAAATCAGCGTCGCTATTCCGCCTACGAGGCGCTGCTGCGTACGGTCTTCCGGCTGAAAGTCAATCATCGGTTATTCCGGTCTCGTTGCCAAAATCAGTTTGAACTTATTCTTCATGGCGATGTTCATCACTTTCACCACCTCCTCGATCGGAACGCTTTTGTCGCAGTGCAGCGACACGGTAGGATCTTCCGTTCCGGTCAGTTTCGCGACCAGCGTCTCTTCGAGCCGATCGAAGGAAACGGGCGTCGTCTCGATGAAATAGCCCAGATCGGAGTTGATCGAAACCGTCGTGTACGGTTTCTCCTTCAACTGATTGGAACTTTTCGGCAACGTCAGCTTCACGGCGTTCGGATTGATCAGCGTGGTCGAGAGCATCATGAAAAGCAGCAGCAAGAAGATCAGGTCCGTCATCGACGAAGCGCTGAACCCTACCTCTACCTTCGATCCTCTTTTAATGGCCATAATCGTGCGATTTTAATTCTTGTTACAAGTGTTGTCTTACTGTTCGATCGGCTGGTTCAGGATATCCATGAACGCAATCGAGTTGGCCTCCATCTGGAATACCAGCTTCTCGATACGGGCTACCAGATAGTTATACCCGAAATAGGCCGGCACGCCGACCGTCAGACCGCCGACCGTCGTCACCATCGCCACGTACATACCGCTGGCCAACACCGTCATATCGACCGTTCCTCCCGCCTGCGACATGTTCATAAAAGCCTGCACCATGCCGACCACCGTACCGAGAAACCCGATCATCGGCGCGCCGCCGGCGATCGTCGCCAGAATCGGCAGACCGTTTTCGAGCTTCGACACTTCCAGGTTGCCTACGTTCTCGATCGAACTGTTCACGTCGCTCAGCGGACGGCCGATCCGCTCGATCCCCTTTTCGACCATCCGGGCGATCGGAGTGTTGGTGGAACGGCAAAGTTGGATCGCCGCGGAGATTTTCCCGTCGAAAATCTGCTCGCGAATCCGGTTCATGAAATTCACGTCCACGGCGGAAGCCTTGCGGATCGCCCAGAACCGTTCGAAGAAAATAAACACGGCCACGCCCCCTAAAATCAACAAAGGCCACATCAGGAAACCGCCGGCCAGGAAAAGCTCTCCGAAACTCATCGTTTGGGCAGCCTGCTCGGTCGCCGCAGCGGCAGCGGCCGGGGCGGGAGCCCCCCGGTTCGGTGATGCCGAGAC
>OGQK01001067.1_pt1 | contig 15760 bp, 10 predicted proteins | sample 1553221 | NCBI WGS metagenome assembly OGQK01 (sample SAMEA2579996, study PRJEB22360) | human gut metagenome | biome: human gut; feature: human-associated habitat; material: faeces | place: Denmark | collected 2008/2010 | reverse complement strand
GTCTGGCGGACCCCTGGCGGCCGCCGTAGCTCTGGCGGTGGTAGCCGGCGAATCGCTCCACCATCATGCCGGCGAACTCGTACTCGCCGTTGAGGAAGATGTACTCATTGGGGATAAACACGTGGTCGAGGACCACCAGTGCCTCCTGCCCGCCGAATTTGGCGTTGCCCACATCGATGCAGCCGTCCTCCATTTTGCGGGTATCGCAGGACTGGCGGCCGTAGATCATGTACAGCCCCTCGGCGTCGGTGGGGCAGGCGAAGGACACGGCGTAATCCCTGTCCGCCTCGCCCATGGCGATGGTGGGCATGAAGATGTGCCAGTGGCTGTTGATGGAGCCGGTCTGGTGGCATTTCGCGCCGCAGACCACAATGCCGTCGTCGCGGCGTTCCACCACGTGGACGTACATATCCGGGTCGGTCTGCTCATGGGGTGCCTTGGAGCGGTCGCCCTTGGGGTCGGTCATGGCACCGTCCACGGTCAGATCGTTGTCCTGCACGTAGACGAGGAATTTCTTGAAGTTCTCGTGATAGCTTGTGCCGCACTTCTCGTCGATCTCATAGGTGGTGGAGTACACGGCGTTGAAGGCATCCATGCCCACGCAGCGTTGGAAGCAGGAGGCGGTCTTTTGCCCCAGCAGACGCTGCATTTTCACCTTCTTCACCAGATCGTCGGCGGACTGGTGGAGGTGGGTAAAGCGGTTGATCCTCCGCCCGGTCAGGCTGGAGGTGGCGGTCATCAGCTCCTCGTACCGGGGGTCCTGCGCCAGCGCGTAGGTCATCGCCACGCAGTTGATGGAGGGACGGATCATGGGGTGATCCACCCAGTTGTCGAGCTTCTCGCCGAACATATACACGCGGGTGTTCAGCTTACGCAGAGAGTCGATGTACTCTTTTGCGGTCATCAGTGCCATTGTCGTTTCCTCCTTTAATTCATCGCATAGCGATCGTTATATCGCCATTAGCCGCCCGCTCCTGATGGACGTATATCTCGGCAGCGCAAGTGACGATGGCTTTTTCCTTTTGCTCGGAAATGATATTTGCACGGATCTCCAGGGTGTCTCCCGGCAGGATCTTTTTCCGGAAGCTCACCTTGTCCACACCCAGGAGCAGCGGCGTTTTTCCGGCGTAGCGCACCGTTGACATCAGAAGAATATCCACCGCCTGCGCCATACACTCTATGGAGTATACGCCCGGCAGTATCGGCTCCTCCGGGAAGTGCCCGCGGAATATATCCATCTCAGGAGATGCGAAGAAGGCTGCGCGGATATTCTCGCCGGGGCTCAGCTCTTCTACCGATGTCACCAGCAGCATCGGCTCACGGTGCGGCAGGATCCCTTTGATCTCATCTTGATTCATCTTCATAAGGCCGTTTACCTGTTCTGAAATTCGGCGGTACGCTTTTCCAGAAACGCGCCCATGCCCTCCTTCTGGTCGGCGGTGGCGAAGCACATGGCGAACAGCTCGTTTTCGCAGGCGATACCGCTGTCTATGTCCGTCTGCATCCCCCGGTCAATACACGCCTTGGCGTATTTCACGGCGATGGGTGCGTTTTTCGCGAAGGAACGCGCCATCTCCATCGCCCCGTCCAGCAGGGCTTCGGGGGCGTAGACCGCGTTGACAAGACCGATCCGCTCCGCCTCGTCCGCCTTGACCGTTCTGCCGGAGAAGATCAGCTCCTTCGCCTTGGCGACGCCCACCCGCCGGGGCAGACGCTGGGTGCCGGAGAAGCCGGGAGTGATGCCCAGCCCCACCTCGGGCTGACCGAACTTCGCCTTCTCGGAGGCGAGGATAATGTCGCAGCTCATCGCCAGCTCACAGCCACCGCCCAGCGCGAAGCCGTTCACGGCGGCGATGGTGGGGAATTCCAGCTTTTCCATGCGGCGGAACAGCGCGCTGCCCCGCTGTCCCCAGCGGCGGCCGCCGTCCAGATCCAGCGGGTACTGCTCCCCGATGTCGGCACCCGCCACAAAGGAGCGTCCCTCACCGGTGAGGATCATGGCGCGGACGGTGCCGTCGTTTTCCAGCTCCGTCACCACCTGCTCCAATTCGGCGATGACTGTGCTGTTCAAAGCATTTAACGCCTCGGGACGGTCAATGGTCACGAGGGCGATGTTGTCTTTCTTTTCGTAGCGTATCGTTTTATACATAATGTAATGTATCTCCTTTCTGCACAGGGAAAAGGAAGGTGTCTGCAAGGGGGAACCGCCTGACCGCAGGCGGTTCCCCCGCAGTAAGTATTCAGTTGGCTCCCCGTATCAGTCCTGCGCCAGCTTCTTGTACTTGGCGTAACGCGCCTTCACGTCGGCGATCTCCTTGGCGTAGAGTGCGTCCGCCTTCTCCGGGAAGTTGTTCTTCAGGGAGGCGAAGCGGTTCTCGCCCATGAGGAAGTCTATAAGCTTGTCGGTGTCGGGTTCCTTGGAATCCAGCTGGAAGGGGTTCTTGCCCTCGGCGATGCGGCGGGGGTCGTAGCGGTACAGGTGCCAGTAGCCGCACTCCACCGCCTTCTTCATCTCCTCCTGCGTGCAGCCCATGCCCGCCTTGATATGCTGCTCCAGACATGGGCAGTAGCAGATCACGATGGAGGGGCCGTCGTAGGCTTCCGCCTCGCGGAATGCGCGGAGCGTCTGCGCCTGATCCGCGCCCATTGCCACCTGCGCCACGTACACATAGCCGTACTGCATCAGGATGCCGCCCAGATCCTTCTTGGACACCTGCTTGCCGCCGGCGGCGAATTTCGCCGTGGCACTGGTGGGCGTTGCCTTGGAGGCCTGTCCGCCGGTGTTGGAGTATACCTCGGTATCCAGCACCATCAGATTCATGTTGCGGTTCTGCGCCATCACGTGGTCGATACCGCCGAAGCCGATGTCATACGCCCAGCCGTCGCCGCCGATCGCCCAGACGGATTTCCGCGCCAGATACTCGCGGTTTTCCAGAATGTACGCGGTGTCGTCGTTCTGGGGAGCCGCCTCCACGGCGGCGAGCAGCGCGTCGGTCACGGCGCGGGACTTGGCGCTGTCGTTCCAATCCTTCAGATAGGCGGCGATGGCGTCCACCGCCACACCCTGCGATTGCAGCTTCTCCAGATGCACCATCAGCTCCTTGCGGATGATGTCCTGCGCGTGGAAGAAGCCATAGGCGAACTCAGCGTTGTCTTCAAACAGGGAGTGCTCCCATGCGGGGCCGTGGCCGTGGCAGTCCTTACAGTAGGGCAGGATCGGCGCGCCGCCGCTGATAGCGGAGGAGCAGCCGGCGGCGTTGCCGGCGTACATGTGATCGCCGAACAGCTGGCTCAGGAGCTTGATATACGTCGTCTCCGCGCAGCCGGCGCAGGCAGCGGAGAACTGGAAGTAGGGCTTGGCGAACTGGATGCTCTTCACGGACTTGTCGCTGATAACGTCCGGCTTCAGATACTTCTCGTCCATCGCCACCTGATCGAACAGGGGCTGCTCCGCCTTCATGTCCTCGAAGGGCACCATGGTCAGGGCACCCTCGGCGGGGCACGCCGTCAGGCACACGCCGCAGCCCAGACAGTCGTAGGGGGAGATCTGCATACGGAAGCCGTAAGCGGGTGCGTCCTTGCCCAGACCCTTGGCGGGGGCGGTGACGAAGGCGGCGGGCACCTGTGCCTGCTCCTCCCCGGTCAGCAGCACCGGGCGGATGGCGGCGTGGGGACAGCTCATGGCGCAGCGGTTGCACTGGATGCACGCCGCCGGATCCCACTTGGGAACGGCGGTGGCAACGCCGCGCTTGGAGAAGGCGGAGGTGCCGTTCTCCCACGTGCCGTCCAGCACACCGTGCTTCTGGAACACGGACACGGGCAGCTTGTCGCCCTGCTGACGGTCCATGGGGAGGACGATGTCCTTGACAAAGGACGTGGCCGCGATCTCGGCGGCAGGCGCGTCCTGCGCCGCTGCCCACGCAGCGGGGATCTCCACCTTCACGGCGGCGTGGATACCCACGTCCACCGCCTTGTCGTTCAGATCCACGATCTTCTGTCCCGCCTTCTTAAAGTAGGTGGCGTAGTTGTTCTTCTTCATATCCGCCACGGCAACGTCCATGGGGATGACCTTCGTCAAGGCGAAGAACGCGCCCTGTAGGATGTTGTTGGTGTGCTTGCCCAGCCCCACCTCCGCCGCCAGCTTTGCGGCGTCGATGATGTAGAAATTGGCGTGCTTCGCGGCAAGATCGCGCTTCATCTTGGCGGGGAGCCGCGTCTCCAGCTCCTCCACCGGCCACGGGCAGTTCAGCAGGAACGTGCCGCCGTCCTTCAGATCCTCGGTGAGATCGTACTTTTTCACATAGGTGGGCGCGTGACACGCCACGAAGTCGGCGGAGGACACCAGATAGGTGCTGCGGATGGGCGCGTCGCCGAAGCGCAGATGGCTCTGGGTCAGACCGCCGGATTTCATGGAGTCGTAGGAGAAGTACGCCTGTGCATACTTGTCCGCCACAAGACCGATGGTGCTGATGGCGTTCTTGTTGGCGCCCACGGTGCCGTCGCCGCCCAGACCCCAGATCTTGCAGGAGATCTCGCCGGGATGGGGGAACTCCACGTTCTCATACGCAAGGGAGGTATGGGTCACATCGTCGTTAATGCCGATGGTGAAGCTGTTCTTGGGTGCATCCTGCCGCAGATTATCGTACACGGCGATCAGCTGGCCGGGGGTGGTGTCCTTGCTGGACAGACCGTAGCGGCCGCCCACCACGCGGATGTCGCCGCGTCCCGCCTGATTCAGTGCCGTGACCACGTCCAGATACACAGGCTCGCCCACGGAGCCGGTCTCCTTGCTGCGATCCAGCACCGCAATACGCTTGCAGGTGGCGGGAATGGCGGCGGAGAAATCGGGCACGGAGAAGGGGCGGTACAGGTGGATCTGCACCACGCCCACCTTGCGGCCCCGGCTGTTGAGATAGTCCACCGTCTCCCGCAGAGCCTCGGTGACGGAGCACATGGCCACGACCACCTCCTCGGCGTCGGGCGCGCCGTAGTAGTTGAACAGCTTGTAATCCCGTCCCGTCAGATTGTTGATCTCGTCCATGTAGTGCTGCACCGTTCCGGGCACGATGGCGGACTTGACGTTGGCACCCTCCTTGCACTGGAAGTACACGTCGGGGTTGACGTTGTTGCCGCGGTTGGTGGGGTGCTCCGGGTTAAGGGACTGACGGCGGAACGCCTTCAGCGCGTCGTAGTCAATAAGACCGCGCAGCTCCTCATAGTCCAGTGCCTCGATGCGCTGCATCTCGTGGCTGGTACGGAAGCCGTCGAAGCAGTGCATGAAGGCGTACTTGGCTCCGATGGCGGACAGGTGCGCCCCCGCCGCCAGATCCATCGCCTCCTGGGGGGAGGCGGACATCAGCATGGCGTAGCCCGTGGTGCGGCAGGTCATAAAGTCCGTGTGGTCACCGAAAATGGAGTGGTGGTTGCTGGTGACCACGCGGGAGGCGATGTGCATGACGCTGGGGAGGAACTGGCCGCCCATGGCGTACATCGCCGGGATCATCAGCATCAAGCCCTGCGAGGAGGTAAAGGTGGTGGTCAGGGCACCCGCCTGCAGGGAGCCGTGACAGGTGCCGGCGGCACCCCCCCCCGGCTGCATCTGGATCACGTCCACCGGCGTGCCGAACAGATTCTTTTTCCCCTTGGCGGACCACTCGTCCACCTTCTCCGCCATGGGAGAGGACGGTGTGATGGGATAGATCGCCGCCACCTCGGTAAAGGCATAGGCAGAATGGGCGGCGGCGGTATTGCCGTCCATGACCACATAATTCTTTTTGCTCATATTATTTTTCCCAACTTTCACTTTTCACCGTGGAAGGCTGCGATGTCTGCCTTCGCCATGTTCATAAAGATCGCGGTATCGCAGGAATATCCCACAAAGCGGACGCCCATTTCCAGCAGCCTTCTGCCGGACTCCGCAGAGTCGGCGAAGCAGCCCACCTGCACGCCCTTTGCCGCCGCCTTGCGGCAGATCTCGCCGATCAGCTCCATGACTCTGGGATGGGTGATCTGCCCGATGATGCCGAGAGAGGCGGACAGGTCATAGGGTCCCACGAACACAATGTCCACGCTGTCCACGCTGAGGATCTCGTCCAGATTGTCGATGGCCTTCTGTCCCTCCGCCTGAAGGATCACCACCGTGTCCTGCGCTTGCGCGAAGTACTCCGCACCCGGCACCGCGCCGTAGGCGGCGGAGCGGACGAAGCGGCACGTGCCTCTGCTGCCGCGGGGGGAGAACTTTGCCGCGGAGACGGCGATCCTCGCCTGCTCTGCGGTGTCGATCTGGGGGATCATCACCGCGCCGGCACCTACGTCCAGAGCTTGGTCGATCCAGATGTCCGTTCCCCGGGGAACGCGCACCACGGGGCAGACGCCCGCCACGTTGGCGGCGCGGATCAGGTTTTGCAGGTTCTCAAAGGTGCCGGGGCCGTGCTCCATATCCAGCAGCACGAAATCGTAACCGGCGTAGCCCGCCGCCTCCACGAAGGCGGGGTCAGAGGTGATCATAAAGGGTCCGAAAGCACCCTGTTCCGACGCCATAGCGGCCTTGAAGCTCTTGACGCTTTCCAATGTCGGCATAGTAATATTTCTTTCCATAATAATTCCTCCTAAGCAAACCGTTTTGATATATAAAGGAAAAGCGGCAACTGTGTCAGCTATTCTATTATGCAGCCGTTTTTCGTGGGGGGTGGCGGCATTTTTACTTCATATCGGGGTACGCCTTGCGGACGTAGGCGTCGATCCGGCGGACAGCTTCCTTCAGGTTCTCGTCAGAGTTGGCGAACACCAGCCGCAGATACCCCTCGCCGCAGGTGCCAAAAGCGGAGCCGGGCACCGTGACCACACCGGCGTTGACCAGAAGCTCCTCCGCAAACTCCTGTGACGTCTTCCCGAACGCCTTGATATTGGCGAAGGCGTAGAAGCTGCCTGCGGACTTCTTGCAGGAGAAGCCGGGAATCGCATTGATGCCATCAATCAGGATGTCCCGGCGGCGGGTGTAGTCCGCCACCATCTGCTTGACGCACTCGGTGCTCTTCAGAGCCTCGGCAGCGGCTACCTGAGAGAAGCTGGACACGCAGGAGGCGATGGCCTCGTTCATCTGCGCCATCTTCTTCACGCAGGCAGCGTCGGGTGCCACCACATAGCCCACGCGCCAGCCGGTCATGGCGTAGGACTTGGAGAAGCTGTTCAGCACGAACACGTGATCCTGCACCTCCGGTACTTGGGCGATGCTGAAGGGCGTCACACCGTCATAGACAATGCTGTCATAGGGCTCGTCGGACAGCACCCACAGGTCGTGCTTTTTCACCACCTCGGCGATAGCCAGAACGTCCTCCTTAGTCAGCACCGCGCCGGTGGGGTTACAGGGAGAGTTCAGCAGCAGTGCTTTGGTGCGGGGGGTGATACACTTCTCGATATCCGCCGCCATCATGCGGTAGTCATTGCCCTCATAGGTGGGGACGGGCTTGGCATACGCACCGGTCAAAGATGCCTGACCGTAGTAGTTTGGGAAGCAGGGGTCGGGCACCAGGATCTCATCGCCGGGGTCCAGCAGCAGCATCATGGTCAGCATCAGACCCTCCATGGCACCCACGGTGACCATCACATGGTCAACAGTATAGCCGTCCCAATAGCTCCGCTGATACTTCTCCGCCACCGCCCGCCGCAGCACAGGCATACCTGCGTTGGGCGTATAGTGTGTCTCGCCGGCATCCATGGCTTTCTTGGCAGCCTCCTTGATGTAGGCGGGGGTATCAAAGTTCGGCTCACCCACCGTCAGCTTGATGGCGTCCGGATATTGGGCCGCCAGGTCGAACATCTTGCGGATGCCGGAGGGCGGGTAATTCTGCGCCGCCTTGGAAAATTCTCTGCTCATAAGTTATAAATCCTTTCGTAGTAAGACAACAGGGTTTGATGGATATCCAACGCGCCAATCATCTTGCCATCCTTCCAGTAGTGGATAGGCAGGCGCTGGGTGTTGGACAGCAGTACCTCATATCCGTCCGTTCCCACACGGTCGGCTACCTCCTGAAGCGTGAGAACCTCATCACCGTCCCGACCGATTAGGGTGGCCACATCGCCCATGGCGACGTTCTCGATCTCCGTCACGTCGATCATCAGCTGATCCATGCACACGCAGCCTACCATGGGAGCACGTTTGCCATGGAGCAGCACATAGCCCTTGTTCTTCAGCCGTCGTAGGCAAATCATATCGGCGTAGCCTAGGGGCAGCACCGCAATGCGGGTGGGGCGCTGGGCGATAAAGGCCAGGTCGTAGCCTACTCCTTCACCGGGGGCTAGGTCCTTGACGCAGGCGACCTCTGCCCGAAGGGCAAAGGCATCCTTCAGTTGTACGCGGGCCTTGCAGACCTCGTTGGAGGAGTAGGAGCCGAAAACCATGCTGCCGAAGCGGATCATATCCTGGTGATACTCTGGAGAGTCCAGAATGATGCCACAGTTGGACAGATGCTTCACGGGAATATCTACGCCCCGTGCCACCAGCATCTCCTTGAAGGCAATGAAGCCACGGTACTGGTAATGGACATATTCTTTCTCCCGCATGGCAGACGTAGCGAAGTGGGTAAACAGTCCCTCTACGCACACGTTAGGCAGATCACAGATGGCAGCCACCGTGTCTGCGCTCTGCTCACTGACGTTAAAGCCTAGACGATGCATACCTGTGTCCACCTTGATGTGGATATAGGCTGTCTTCCCTTGAGCCTGTGCCTGCTTGGAGAGGGTCAGCGCCTGCTCATACGTATACACGCACGGGCGAATGCCGTAACGGACGATCTCCTCCATCATATCCAGCGGTGTATAACCGAGGATCAGCACTTTGGTCTGAGGAGCCGCCAGCAGGGCCAGCCGAGCCTCGGAATAGGTGGCCACCGCCATCCACTCAACACCGGACTCGCCCAAGATACGGGCCACCTCGAAAATGCCGTGGCCGTAGGCGTTTCCCTTGATTACCGGCATCGCCATGATAGGACGTCCCGCATCCTTCTGAGCCAGTGCCTGAACGACCTTTACATTGTGGACGATATTCTTCAGTTCAACATCAATCCACGCGGCTCTTGTACGGTTCATATCTTTTCTCCTTTTTCTGTTGCTGTAATGGTATCCCGGTCATTGACCGGGATACCATTGTGATATGGCAGCAGCTTGTGGATGTCGCTTACTTGTCGGCGACCTCCTCAGGCAACTTCTTCAGCTCCTCACCGTTGGGTCCGGCAAAACGGCGACCCCAGCCGGTGATGGAGGCGAACAGCATAATGGCCAGTAGTGCCCAGGCGTAAACGGGATAGAAGAAGATCTCTTCCGCGCCGATGGCTGGAACCACGTTGCCGAACAGAGCGTTGCCTTGGGCGGAGTAGGTGGCAGTTGCCAGTGCGATGGAGGTCCAGGGCAGAGTGTATGCCAGGGAGCAGGAGGAGGCATCCAGCAGATTGGCACGGCGATAGGGATGGATGTGGAATCTCTCTCCCATGGGTTTGGCATAGGGAACACCGATGGCCAGAATGGCGGGAGTGTTGATACCGGTCATACCGGCCAGGATGGAGGCCAGGATGACGATGGACAGCTCCGCGCCGCAGACGCCGCGGATAACCTTGGTGGCAATATCGATGAGGAGTTTGTCTCCTTCACCAGCCTTCATGACGCCTACCATGCCCATGACCAGCAGGCACAGGATCACGATGTCGGCCATGCCGCCGATGCCATCCACAAGGGTACCGGAAACGCCGCCATCACTCAGGCAGATGATGTCAGACAGGGTTAGCAAACCGGTTGGCAACGCCACGACGATGACAGCGGCGGTACCGGCGATGCAGGCGTAAATCACGTCGCCCTTCTTGATGGCAAGGTAAATGGTCAGGATAGCGGGGATCAGCATCAGTAGGCCCTTGGGGTTCATGTACTCAGCAATCAAATCGTGAGGCAGAGCCTCACCGGTGACGCTGCCGCCGCCGCCGAAGAACAGAATGAACAGGATGGTGATGGCTGCGGCCACAGCGGAGTAGCGCAGGCGGGATTTTACGACGCCGGTGATGTCAGCACCCTGGGTCAGTGCAGAGCAGATGGTTGTATCGGAAACGGGAGCCAGATTATCACCGAAGGCACCGCCACCGATGATGGCACCGGCCAGAACCAAGGGATTGGCACCCAGCAGGCAGCCGGCGGGATACAGGATGGAGATACCGGCGATGGTAGTGCCCAAAAGCCGGTACCGGCGGCCGTGGCGAACGCGGCGCAGGAGATGAACGCGACCAGAACGAACAGCATACCGTGAGCACCCACGTTATAGGCGACCCACACGATGCCTTGCACCAGACCGGCGGCACGCAGCGTGGTGGTAAAAATACCGGCAAAGATCCAGCACAGCACGGGAACGGAGGTCAACTTCTGGGCAATGCCCTCCGCGATGGCATCGCCATAGCGTACCTTATCCTTAGCCAAGAAGAAGGCAATCATCAGACCAACGATGCAGCAGATCCACATGGAGCGCTCCGACACGGCATCCAACACCACGGACACGATGATCATGCCCAAGAAAATGATGAACGGCAGGAACGATACCCATCGACCCGTATAGAATTCCAATTTCTTTCCTTCAGTCTTCATTTCAAGTTCCATTGCTTTTTCTCCTTTTCTCGTAGTAGTATTGTGGGGAAGGGGGCTGTGTCTTTCGGGCGTCACCTCTTTCTGTTTCTCGGATAAAAGCATGTCCACGCCTTACTTAGATTCCATAATACGAAATATATTACCGTAATATGAAATTTTAAGTATATTATTACCTCATACTTGAGAAATGTCAATCCCTTATTTTGACAAAAAAACTATTGTTATGTATTGCAAAATGACTAAAAGTAAGCTATTATATGGTTATGTTTTCACAATACGGAAAGGAATTGCCATGAAGGATAGCAACGGATCTGTTCAATCCATTGATCGTGTATTAGACATTTTAGAGGTGCTCTCAGCCACACCACAGGGACTTGCGCTGTCAGATTTGGCGGCAGCCACCTCTTTGCATGCGAGCACTGCACACCGACTTTTGGCTTCGCTTGCAAACAGAGGCTACGTAAGGAAAGACACAGAAAACGGGAAATACCGTTTAACGCTTCGGCTATATGAAGTATCCCGCCGCGTCTCGACCGTATTGAATCTTTTTTCAGCCTCTAAACCTTTGCTGGAAAAGCTGTCCAACGATGTCAAAGAGATCGTGCATCTGGTGGAGCGCGACGGAAACGAGGTCGTTTATCTCCACAAATTTGAGCCGCTTCTTCGTCCCATAAGCATCACATCGTCTGTCGGACTGCACAATCCCATGTACTGCACCGGCGTGGGGAAGAGCATCATGGCCTACCTGCCAGAAAAGGAGGTACGCACCATCTGGGACGGTACACAGGTCATTCAATTCACCCCGAAGACCATCACCACATGGGAGGCTCTGCAGGAGGATTTATCCTGCGTTCGTGAGAGAGGCTATGCCATTGACGATGAGGAGCATGATTTGGGGGTTCGGTGCATCGCTGCCCCCATCTATAATTGGAACGGAACACCGGTAGGTGCTATGAGCATTTCCGGTACTGTCGCCAGAATAACACCTGATGAGATTGACAAGTTTTCACCCAAACTTGTGAATACCGCTGAAAAAATCAGCGAATTGATGGGCTGGAACGTATAATGCCGCCCTATCTGGTCATAACAAAAAACAAGGAGGCGGAAAGCGTCGGGGTTCAACGCTTTCCGCTTCCTTTTGCGCTTTCAGCACAATGGCACAAAGGTGTATCCATCGTATCCTTCCGTTGCTCCACCGTCGTTTCCGCGCTTGGCTCGTATTCAGAATCAGAATGTGCGGCGGCGCAAAACGATCCCTTTGCAATCAAGGAACAGGCATCAGGCGTTGACCTTTTGTATATCGGACAGAGCCTGCGTGCCAGGCTCTGTTATTGTGGAACCGTCTGCGTAAGGTGTTTTTTGAAAAATTTAATGAAGTGTGCGGCGGCAGGAGACGCGTTCTCAATGCTACGCACCACGAGCATGATCTCTCTGTAATACTGCGGCACTGTGGGACGGCTGGTCAATCGGTAGGAATTCTTTGTGAGAATCAGCTTCCCCATATATCCGATACACAGATTGTTTTCTATCAGAGAGAGGATGAGGTTATCATCGCGGCTGGTGTATTCCACACGTGGCGAAATTCTATTTTTCCGAAATACGCCCATAGCCTCCTTCTGACTGCCCTCGTCAAAGAGTGCTGTCGGCTCGGAGCTGTAAACGGACAGAGGGATCGCCTCCATCCCGGCATAAGGACTGCTTTCCGGTACTACCGCCACAAACGGATCCCTCCGCACCAAGAAGGACTCAAAACCCACGGGGACAGGTGCGTCCATAAATCCAAAGTCGATCTCGTCGTGCAGCAGCATCTCGGTGACGCCGGCATCGTCGCCTTCTCGGAACTCAATGCTGATATTGGGGTGGTCCGTCTTGAATTCCTTCAGCACAGGAGCCAGCACATGGCAAGACACACTGGAAAAGGTGCCGATGCGGATATGGCCTATTTCAAGGCCGTGCAGTCTGGCGGCCTGCTCGACCACGGCCTCTGCCGCATCGTACAGGTGTCGGATATAAGGGAGCATCTGCTCGCCATCGGAGGTCAGTGTCACCCCGGACTGGCTGCGGTTGAGCAGCGTCATCTGGAGTTCATCCTCCAGAGAACTGATGATCTGGCTTACAGCGGACTGAGAATAGTTGCAGTGCATGGCGGCCTTGGACATACTGCCAAGTTCAGCCACCTTCAGGAAAACGGCATATTTGGATGTCACAGGAAAACCTTCTTTCTGTAAAAACTACTTTTTAGGCAATAGTACAGATTTTTTGACTTCCTGTCAAATTTTTGCATCGTTCCCGAAGCGACGGAGCACCATACAGACATCTCTACACTGAGATTATGCCATGCTTTTTCCGTTTTTGGTTATCAATAACCGTGAAAGTGCGGTTCACTATTTTTTATATTTCTACCGACGCGATGGGTCAACGCAACGATGTGCACAAGTGAATATCCCTTCCATTGTGGAAAATAGATGAAAAATGGATACTCTTAAGAAAAACAGAGGAAATCCATTCCTTCAGAAACTGAGGTATAAGAAAACGTGAATGTGCGATTCGGATATTGTGATTGGTCTATGGCGGAAAAGTCCGCTATAATCGGGACTAAGGTCAAAAGCGGCACTGCGCCGCATGGGATTACGTATTGAAGGAGAGCACATTATGGACAAAAAGAAAGCGGTCATCATGGACGGCAACGAAGCCGCTGCGTATGTATCCTACGCATTTACGGAAGTGGCAGGTATTTTCCCCATCACGCCCTCCAGCCCCATGGCGGAGCACGTGGACGAGTGGGCTGCCAACGGGAAAAAGAATCTGTTCGGCCAGTCGGTACAGGTGGTGGAGATGCAGTCTGAGGGCGGAGCCGCCGGTACGGTGCACGGTTCCCTGCAGTCCGGCGCGCTGACTACCACGTACACCGCGTCCCAGGGCCTGCTGCTGATGATCCCCAATATGTATAAGATCGCCGGTGAAATGCTGCCAGGCGTGTTCCACGTGTCCGCCCGCACCCTGTCGGCTCACGCCCTGTCCATCTTCGGCGACCACAGCGACGTGATGGGCGTGCGCAGCACCGGGTTTGCCATGCTGGCGTCCTCCTCCCCTCAGGAGGTCATGGATCTGGGTGCGGTGGCGCATTTGAGTGCCATCCACTGCCGTATGCCCTTCCTGCATTTCTTTGACGGTTTCCGTACCAGCCACGAGATCCAGAAGATCGAGGCGTTGGACTATGAGGAGCTGCGTCCGCTGGTGGATATGGACGCACTGCGTGCTTTCCGCCGCAACTCTCTGAACCCGGAGCACCCCGCCACTCGCGGTACTACCGTCAACCCCGACATTTTCTTCCAGTGCCGCGAGGCGTGCAACGAGAAGGTGGCGTCCATCCCCGAGGCGGTGGAGCACTACATGGCCCAGATCAGCAAGCTGACGGGTCGGGAGTACAAGCTGTTCAACTACTACGGCGCACCGGACGCAGAGCGTGTGGTGGTGCTGATGGGCAGTGCCGCCGAGACCGCCAAGGAGGCCGTTGACCACCTGACCGCCAAGGGCGAGAAGGTGGGCCTGCTGAATGTCCATCTGTACCGTCCCTTTGCCGCCGATAAGTTCGTGGCCGCCATCCCGGCGACCTGCCGCAAGCGGGCGGTGCTGGATCGCACCAAGGAGCCAGGTGCTATGGGCGAGCCGCTGTATCAGGATATCTGTTCCGTATATAAGGAGCTGGACAGCGATATGGTCATCGTGGGCGGCCGCTACGGCCTGTCTAGCAAGGACACCACCCCCGGCCAGATCATCGCCGTGCTGGATAATCTGAAGCGGGATAAGCCCAAGAACAATTTCACCGTAGGCATCGTGGACGATGTGACCCACACCTCTCTGGATGTGACCTGCGAGATCGACACCTCTCCCGCCGGTCAGACCAGTGCCGAGTTCTGGGGCATGGGCAGCGACGGCACGGTAGGAGCCAACAAGAACTCCATCAAGATCATCGGTCACGCCACCGATTTGTACTGTCAGGCGTACTTCGTCTACGACTCCAAGAAGTCCGGCGGCCTGACCCAAAGCCACCTGCGTTTCGGCAAAACTCCCATCCGTTCCCCATATCTGATCCAGTCCGCCGATTTTGTGGCTTGCCACAATCCCTCCTATGTCCACAAGTACGACATGGTGAAAAATCTAAAGGAGGGCGGCGTATTCCTGCTGAACTGCGCGTGGGATGCCGAGGGTCTGGAGAAGAACCTGCCCGCCGCCATAAAGCGCGCCCTGGCGGAGAAGAAAGCCAAGTTCTACACCATCGACGCCATCAAGATCGCCCGTGAGCTGGGTCTGGGCAGCCGCACCAACACCATTCTGCAGGCCGCCTTCTTCAAGCTGGCCAATGTGATCCCTCTGGAGCAGGCGGTGGCGGAGATGAAGGACGCCATCTATAAGACCTATTATAAGAAGAAGGGGCAGGCCGTGGTGGACATGAACAACGCCTCCATCGAGCACGGCATCAACGAGCTGGTGGAGGTGGTTATCCCCGCCGCCTGGGCTGACGCTAAGGATGCGCCCGTGGAGCGGAAGGCACCGGACTTCATCCGCGAGGTAGTGGATGTGATGAACCGCCAGGAGGGCGACAGCCTGCCGGTGTCCGTTATGAAGAAGTACGGTCTGGAGGACGGTACCTGGCATGCGGGCTCCACCAAGTACGAAAAGCGCGGCGCGGCTGTGGACGTTCCCCAGTGGGATATGACCAAGTGCATCCAGTGCAACCAGTGTGCGCTCGTCTGCCCCCATGCCGCCATCCGTCCCGTGCTGCTGGACGAAAACGAGCAGCAGCACGCTCCCGCCGACTTCGAGACCAGGAATGCCACCGGTCTGGCTCAGTACCAGTACCGCATGCAGGTCTCCCCCTATGACTGCACCGGTTGCGGCAGCTGCGTCAACGTCTGCCCCGCCAAGGAGAAGGCACTGACCATGCAGCCGCTGGAGAGACAGCTGAATCAGGCGGAGAATTGGGAATACGCCGTGGAGAGCGTCACCATCAAGAAGGACGCCGTCAGCGACAAGACCGTCAAAGCCTCCCAGTTTGCCAAGCCCTATTTCGAGTTCTCCGGCGCCTGCGCCGGCTGCGGCGAGACGCCCTATATCAAGCTGGTTACCCAGCTGTTTG
>OGQK01001054.1_pt1 | contig 15904 bp, 10 predicted proteins | sample 1553221 | NCBI WGS metagenome assembly OGQK01 (sample SAMEA2579996, study PRJEB22360) | human gut metagenome | biome: human gut; feature: human-associated habitat; material: faeces | place: Denmark | collected 2008/2010 | reverse complement strand
CACGGTGGTGTGAGAGGTCGGGAAAATTTATTTAATTTTCCCTCCTACTCGATTGGGAGGAAAACATGAAGGTTACGAATGGAAAAGATGTGGCAAGGCTGCTGGTAGATGAATACTTGAACTGCCATCCCACCGGACACAAAAAATTTATGGAGTCCATGGCAAAAGAGCAGCAGGAAATAAAAGACAATTACACTTATCTTGGGTTTGCCTGGCTAAAAGGTCTTTCAGAGGTCAGATATTACGACCTTCGAAACGAAGCATCGAAACTGATGGCCGATGATCTGTGTCTGCATGTAAAGGAACAGCCAGAAAGGGTGCGCCTGGTATATGAAGGTGCAGAGGAAATGGAGATCAATCCTTCAGATGAAGAGCAGATGGCAAAAATGTTTACCTGCTACCTGCTTGCAGGAAGTATGGACGGATATGGGGAATTTGTGGATTATGCCCTTGATACCCACCGGACACTGCAGCAGAACCTGACACGGTTTTTTGTGGAATGGTTTGCAAAAGCAGAAAAAGGCTCTGCATTTTTAAAACGGGCAAAGATGGTGTATTCCAGGTATTCCCTGCCATATATCTAAATTACGGAGGTATGTGATGGATAGAAAACTTCCGGACTGGTTAAAAGAGAGCAGGGAGGCAGAAAAACTGATCGCATGGCTGAAATCGCCGGATTGTGAAGTAAAAGAATTTTCCGGACAGCTGTTTATAAAGGCAAGATATGGAAACTGTTTCTTTTTCTTTGACTGTTTAAAGGAAAACAGAAAAACAGACCGGAACTGGTGTGCCGTGATCCACATGCCGAAGTATTCCCTTTATGAAGCAGAAGATCTTTTTCTGAAGCCGATCGGGATACCGGATGATTTTGGTTTTCCTGTGCGTGAGGATCTGATCCCGAAACTGGAAACACAGATAAGCCGCATTGGAAAGAAACTTATCCGGGAACAATGGGATGAACTTTTGTTAAAAGGCGGGTATGCAGCTGCACAGATGATCCCGGAGATCAGCAGGGTTTATATCCAGCTAAATGCAGACCGTTTTATTAAAAAAGGAAAGCGGCCGGAGGATCTGATCTATCAGCCGCAGTTTCATTTTGCGGATATGAAGTGGGAATTTTCTGACTGGATGTTTCTGGAATATTTAAGCAACCCGCAGCGGGCAGCAGAGCTTTTCGCCCAGAAGTGGCTCCTTGAAAAACTTCCGGAGATCTCAAAAAAGAAGATCTGTATCGGATGTATCCGGGAGGAAATGGAAGAAATGTTAAAAAAGACTGGGACAGGGCCGGAGGTAAGCCTTCCGCGTTCTGCTTAGTATAAAAAATGAAAAAATCAGGAGGAAACGAATAATATGGGTAAATACAATTACATGAATCTGAACCAGAAGATGATCAGGATCCGGAAGAAAGTGCCGAAGCTGATCCGCAAAAGGTACAGTGAGGACGTTACTTATGATTTTGTAAAACTGGATGATATTTATGAATGCCTGACACCGGCCCTTAATAAATACGGGGTCGATTTTGACATCTTAAGTGAAAGGCCGACACAGATGGACGAACAGGGCAATTCCGTGTTTTTAAAGGAAATGGGAGCACTCTGGAGATATGAGGCTGACCTGGAGCTGTGCTGGACCAATGCAGACCGTCCGGGAGACAAGGTACGGAGCTTTTTGCATGTCATTGGAACCAATGAAGCACCGGATAAAGCAAAAGGTGCGGCATGGACGTATGGCCTGAAGTATTATTTCTTAAATAAATTCAACATCATGCAAGCATCTGGAATAGACGATCCGGACATGCGTGGGACGGAAAAAGAAGAAATGCCGAAGCAGGAAGCTTCCGTAAAACCGGAAAAGCCGAAAAAGAAACAGGAAAAGACAGAAAGAAAAGAAACCGCAGCAAAGCAGGAGCAAACGGAACCGGTCAGGGAAAAGAAAACGGACCGTAAAAAACTGCGTGATGGAAATGCCATATCAGAAGATCCTGTAAAAGTGGAATATGCAGTGACGGATACAGAAGAAAACTTTCCTGGACAGATGACTTTTGGAATGGAAGAAAGTGAAAGCGGACTGGAAAAATTTTCCGATGAAGAAACAAAAGCGGAAGATCCGGTTCAGACCGAGGAAATCTCCGTAGATGAGGAAATTACTGCCGAGACGGATGCAGACGGTTTCCGTGCAGTAGAAGAAACGGATGAAGTTCCATTTGATGAAGATGATGAGATTTCTTTTGATGCAGAAGAAGAGGAAGAAACACCAGAAGAGACTGCAGAGGAAGTGTTGGAGGATGGGATTACCGGGACAATGTATATAAGGAAATGCTCACTTTTCTTAAGCTTAAGGAAACACACCGGAGGAACCTTCTCCTACGTGGGCTGACGTTAAATGAGGTCAGACAGATGGAAGAACGAGGTTTTTTAAGTACGGATGAGGAGAATTCCGTGGCCATTGCCAGAAAGCTCTTAAAAAAGGGATTTCGCCTGGATGGGGTTCCTGGATTTTTCATCAACCGGGATGGTGACTGGGAAGCTGCTTTTTATAGGAAGAATAACGGGTATCTTTGCCCGGTCCGGGATGGGAAGGAACGGATCATAGGATTCCAGATCCGGCTGGATGTTCCTTTAAAAGAACGGAAGTACCTCTGGTTTACCAGCAGCGGCTTAGAAAAAGGCACATCAAGCGGCAGCCCGGCAGGAATGTTTGGGAAAATAAAGGATGGCACGGTTTACGTAACAGAAGGGATCTTAAAGGCAGAGATCGCATGGATGTGTACAGGAAATCCTTATATTGGAGTCCCTGGAGTTTCCAATCATAAAGGACTGGAAACTGTCTTGCGAAAACTGAAAGAGCAGGGGTTAAAAAGAGTTTACGAATGTTACGACATGGATAAAATGATGGAATTGTCCTGTAAGCACGATGAAAAAAGTGCGTGCCGGCAATGTGAACATGGAATTCATCTGTATCATGGAGAATGCCCCAGAAAGCGCAGAAAGCGGGACATGATCCGAAAAGGCTGTATAAAACTATATGAGATCTGTGAGGAACTGAACGTATCCTGCAAAAGAGTCACCTGGGATACCGATGCATCCGGTACCTGGATGGAACACTACAAAGGCGTGGATGACTGGATCCTTCGAAAAGAGGAAAAAGGAAACTGTAAGACGGCATAAATGTTTGGTCAGATAAAAGGGAAACTGGAATTTTTTCAGTTTCCTTTTTATCTGGCTGAAAAAGCCGGAAGAAAGGAGAAAGTGATGCAGATAAGAGACGGACCAAAAGAAAACTGCAGGGAAAAAAGCGATCATGAAAGGAGAACGTGCACTTGGAAAAAAACTGGAAGAAAAGATGGATGGCGGGTGCGATGGCTTTTGCTCTGTGCTGCACTACGCTCTTGCAGACGGGAGCTTCTGCAGTATCCGCCGCTGAGGTGGGAGGCGTTTCCGCACAGAGCGAGACGCAGATCGAGGTACAGACAGAAACACAGACAGAAACGCAGACGGAGAAAAGCGAGGAAGAACTGATCGAGGAAACCGTTGCTGATCCGGAACTTGCGCTTATGGTTACCGAAGGGGAAGCCTTTGATATCCAGAATGATTTTACAGGACTGAAACTCTCTGAAGGAGACCATGTGGAACTGAAAAAAGCAGCAATGGAAGACGGGACTGTATTTGATTATAACCATGCGGGGACCTATAAATGCGTATATCTTGTTACACCCGCATCCGGGGAAGCCTATCTGGTTGCCAGAAACATTACTGTGACACCAAGGGAAGCAGAAACAGACGGATCCAATGGCGGCCAGGAACAGGAAAGCGGCGATGACGAACCGGAGGCAGACCCCGTCCTCCCGACCATAAGCCCGGAAGATGCCCCGGAAACTCTGGAAGAGCCGGAAGAAACGGAGGAACCAGAAGAAGAGGAAGCAGAAGGATTTTCCGATGAGGAAACAGAGGATGGAAGCCATCAGGTTGACATTGTACAGGGAAATGAATTCAATATTGAACTGGACCACGAGGACGGACGTTACCAGACGGGGGAGACGGTCAACTTTTCCGGTGATATCCCTCAGGGAAGCCTGATCGCAGTGGGAACAAGTCTTGTCGAAGCAAACCAGACAGAGAATACCGAAGATCTTCTGTATGCAGAAGTAAGCTACGATGAAGGAACAAATTCCTTCAGCTTTGAGATGCCGGAAGATGATGTTGCATTAAGTGTGCTATATGACCAGGCTGAGGGCGGTATTAGTACCATGGCAGCTTCCGATGGAGACTTGTGGGATGATTCAACAGACATTGAAGCTAATACCTATTACTATTATTCAGATGGAAAACTGCATCCTTTTGATTCCGTTATGGGACAGGGCGGAAATGATTCCTATAAGTATATCCGTTACAAAGCAGGCGGAAAGACTTATACCGTCTATGCATACTGCATGCAGCACAGTAAACAGTCCCCGCCAAGTGGAACGACTTATAAAAATATGGTCGAACTGGATGAAGGCGGCGATGACCGTTATTTAAGGAAGGCCATGTTCTATGGATATGGCGGTCCCGGATGGGGCGGCACATTCAACGGCTATAATATCAAATCCATCATGGAAAAATACGGCTGTTCCTCCGAGACCCGTGCAATGCAGCATTATCTGGTCGATTATTTATATGACGGGGAATCCGGATTTGGAGGATCCCTTTCGACAACTGCCAAAAACATGTTAAAAGAGATCAAGGCAGCCCTTGCAAAGATGCCGGATCCAACGACCATGGAGCTGACACCTGGGCTCAGTGCTTCTGCAAATGGAAACCAGAGCCCGACCTTCACATGGAAGGCAAACGCAGCTTTTGTGATCACGATCCATCTGGAAAACGGGGTCTCCCTTGTAAATGAGACGACAGGAAAAACCGGGATCGGAAATGTGAGCGTAAAGGGCGGTGAAAAATTCCATCTGGAAGCAACCACCCAGAATATTGGAAGCCTGAAAGGAAAATATGCGATCACATCCAACTATCCGCTTAATTTCCATGCCATGCTCTTAAAGCTGGCGAACAGCCAGGATATCGGCTTTGGATATTATACCGATACACTGGAGTTGAACCTGGAGGTAGACTGGCCGGATGAAGCAACGGTCAAGATCATCAAAAAAGATAAGGGAAGCAACGCACTCCTTGCAGGTGCCGTTTACGGCATCTATGCAGATGAAGCCTGCACGAAACTTATCAAAAAAATGCCGGCAACAAATGCAAAAGGGGAATCCGAAGTAAAGATCACCAAAACACAGGATACCGTTTACCTTCGTGAAATCTCAGGCCCATCCGGATATGTGCTGGATACGAAAGCCTATGGGGTAAAACTGGTCGTGGGGCAGACCGCCTCCAAGAACTTAACGGATAAAGAGCAAAAAGGTGCACTCACCATTTATAAAGAAGGAGAAGTGCTTACCGGAGCGACCGTCACGGAAGATGGTGTGACCTTTGCCTACGAAAAACGGAAATTGAAAGGAGCCGTTTATAGTGTTTATGCAAGTGCAGATATCAAGGCGGCAGATGGAACCCTCATCTATAAAAAAGGTGCACTTGTCAAGGATAATCTGGTTACCGGAGATGACGGAAGCGTTACGTTAAAAGATCTCTATCTTGGCACCTACACAGTAACCGAGACAAAGGCTCCGGATAATTATGTATGCAAAGGAGAATCTAAGACTGTTGAGCTTGTGTATGCAGGCCAGACCGTAGAAGTGCAGACTGGCAGTGCAACATTTTTAAATGAACGCCAGAAGGCAGCAGTCCGTGTGGAAAAGCAGGACGAAGAGACCAAAAATCCGCTTTCTGGAGGTATTTACGGGCTGTATGCAGCAGAAGATATCAAAGTTGATGGTAAGACCGTTGTTCCCAAAGGAACCCTGATCGAAAAAGCAACGACCGGAGCCGATGGAAAAGCTTCTTATAAAGCGGAACTTCCGATCAATTACAGCTACAGCATCCGGGAGATCCAGGCACCGGAACTTTACCTTAGAAACAGTGAGGATACTTACACCTTCACTTTTAAGTTTACCAATGATAAGGAAGAAAAGGTAAACTTTAGCCATACCTTTACAAATAAGCGTGTAAATGCAACAATCGACCTGGTAAAAGAAGACAGCGAGACAGAAAACAGCGCACAGGGAGATGCCGTATTTGAAGGAGCCATTTACGGGCTCTATGCAAGGGAAGACATTAACCATCCGGATGGCAGGAGCGGAGTCCTTTATAAAAAGGACGAGCAGGTAGCTACCCTGACGACCGATAAAGAGGGAAAAGCAAGCGTAAGCAACCTGTATCTTGGAAAGTATTATTTGAAGGAGATCACGCCTCCAGTAGGTTATCTTCTGGACGAAGAGGAGCATGATGTAAACTGTGACTACGAAGGAGACCAGGTAGAGACGGTAAAACGAAATACCGTTTCCAAAGAAGACGTGATCAAACAGCCATTCCAGTTGATCAAAGCAGCGGATAATGATAAGACCGATGCGGATCTTTTAAAAGGTGCCGGATTCTCTGCTTATCTGATCAGCAGCCTGACTGTAAAAGACGATGGAAGCTATGACTTTACAAATGCGACCCCGATCGTTCTTACGGAAGACGGAAAAACAGAAATGTTTACCGATGAACGCGGCTATGCGTGCAGCATCCCGATTCCTTATGGACGCTACATTGTCCGTGAGACTACAACACCGCATAATTTCATGCCGGTAGATGATTTTATCGTAACCGTAACCGAGAACAGCACCACACCGCAGGTATGGAGAGTCCTTTTGGACGATGAGTTCAAAGCAAAGCTTAAGATCGTGAAACAGGATGATGAGACCAAACTGCCGGTCCTCCTTGCCAATACAGAATTCAAAGTGTACGACCTGGATGCGAAAAAGTATGTGGAACAGGTAACGACCTATCCAAATACGGTTGTCCATAAATCCTATTTTACGGACGAAAATGGTTACCTGATTCTTCCGGAATCCTTAAAATGCGGAAATTACAGGATTGAGGAAGTGAGCGCGCCTGATGGCTACACCCAGAATACCCAGTATGTGGAGATCAAAGTTGATAAGAATACAGCTTATCAGATGGATTCCGTCAGCGGGGATGCCATCATTACCGTGACCTATGAAAACCATCCGGTCAAGGGAAAACTTGTGATCCATAAATCCGGTGAAACCTTAAAATCCTTTAAAAAGGATTTTGTATACGAAGAAACTTCCCTGGAAGGGGCAGAATTTGAAATCTACGCAGCAGAAGATATTTTCACACCGGATCATCAGGTGGACGAGCAGGGAAACCGTCACGTGATCTATGCAAAGGATACCCTGGTAAAAACAGTGACCACTAATAAAAATGGGGAAGCTGTTATCAAAGACCTTCCGCTTGGAAAATACCGTGTGAAAGAAACAAAAGCACCGGCCGGATTTGTCTTAAATCCAGACAGTCAGGAAGTATCCTTTATCTATAAGGATCAGAACACACCGGAGATCGAAGAAAAACTGGAATTTTCCAATGAACGCCAGAAAGTAGAGCTGAGTGTGGAAAAACAGGATGCCGAGACCGGAAAGGCTTTAAAAGGTGCAACCTTTGGATTATACAATAAAGAAGCAATTTCTTCCGGCGACAAGGTGGTCGTAAAAGCAGATACACTGCTTCAGGAGATCACAAGCAACGAAAAAGGTAAGGCAGCGTTTACGCTGGATCTTCCGCTTGGCAGATACTATGTGAAAGAACTGCAGGCGCCGGCGGGTTATGTATCTTCCGATGAGATCCTGGAATTTGATGCCACATACCAGGGCCAGGACGTAAAAACGATCAAATTAAAATCCGTGAAGAAAAACCAGCCGACAACGGTAGAAGTAACAAAAGCAGATATCACGACCGGAACAGAACTTGACGGGGCTTCCATGAGTGTACTGGATAAGGATGGCAACGTGATCGATTCCTGGACATCCGTAAAAGATTCCCCACATGTGATCAAGCGACTTCAGGTTAGAAAAACTTACATTCTGCGAGAAGAGCTTGCACCATACGGTTACTTACGTGCAACAGACGTAGAGTTTACGATCTCTGATACTGCAGAAGTACAGAAAGTCAAAATGGAAGATGAAGTCCCAGTAGCAAGACTTCTGGTAAACAAGAAAGGGGAATTCTTAGACAGCGTATCCCTTCTTGACAATGCAAAAGGCATGATCGAGCACCTGTTCAACTATGTGACAGGAAACCTGACTGATGTAACCTTCAATGTTTACGCGGCAGAAGCCATCCGTGCAGCAGACGGGGTAAGTGCAGATTATTATGCGGCAGATGAACTGGTCGGCTCCATTACAACAGATGGAAATGGCATCGCCCAGATGGATAACCTTCCGCTTGGACGTTATTACATCGTGGAAAAAGAGACCGCACATGGCTACGTTCTGGATAATGAACCAAGATATGTGGATCTTACATACCGTGACCAGGATACACCTTTGGTTACTTATAGTGCCGACTGGCAGAATGCGCGCCAGAGGGTACAGGTGGAAGTCCTGAAAAAAGAAAAGGACAGTGACAAAGTACTTTCCGGGGCAATCTTTGGCCTCTATGCAGCAGACGACATCGTATCTTCAAAAGGAAAAGTACTCCTTGCGAAAGACACTCTGATCGAACTGAAGACCACAGATGAGGATGGAAAGATCCAGTTTGTTGCAGATCTCCCGGTTGACAGCAGGTACTACATTAAGGAACTTGCCGCCCCGGATGGCTATGTGACAGACCAGGAACCGCAGGAATTCACTTTTGAGTACCAGGGCAGTGGAACCAGTGTTGCAGAGTATGCGTTCACCTTTGAAGATGAACAGACTACGGTAGAACTTTCCAAAGCAGACCTGACGGACAAAAAAGAACTTCCGGGAGCATCCTTAAAGGTAACAGATGAGGATGGAAATACGGTGGATGAATGGGTATCCAAAGAGGAAGCACATATCATCAAGGGTCTTATCGTAGGAAAGAAATACAAGATGACAGAAACAAAGCCGGCAGATGGTTATGTGACTGCGGAAAGTATTGAATTTACCGTCGAAAACACAAAAGAAGTACAGAAACACCAGATGCTTGATGATGTGACCAAAGTGGAAATCAGCAAGAAAGACATTACGGATTCCAGTGAGGTACCGGGAGCAAAACTGATCATCCTGGATAAAGATGGAAAGAAAGTTGAAAGCTGGACGTCCAAGGATAAACCGCATATGGTCGAAAAACTTCCGGTAGGCGAATATACCCTTCGTGAAGAGCAGGCCCCGGATGGATACCTCATTGCGGAAGATGTGAAATTTACGGTAAAAGATACTGGAAAAGTCCAGAAAGTCAAAATGAAGGACGCACATCCGTATGGAAAACTGGTCATCAAAAAGACCGATTCCACCAGTAAGGCAGCCCTTCCAGGAGCAGAATTTGAACTGCGTGAAAAGGAAAGCGGAAAAGTCGTAGAAAAACTGGTAACGGATAAGACCGGAACAGCGACAAGCGGCAAGCTTCCGATTGCTACTTATAAAAATGGAAAAGTAGAGAAAACCGTGGAATATATCCTGGTAGAGACCAAAGCACCAAATGGTTATGAATTAAGCAGCAAAAAAGAAGAGATCCGCTTTGAATACAAAGACGGAAAAACCAAGGTGATCGAGATCGTAAAAGAGATCAAAAACACCAAATCCCCTTCCGGTAGCACACCGACAGGAAACAGCCCGAAAACAGGGGACAGCACCAACATCTGGCTTCCGATCCTTCTGGCAGTCCTTTCTGCCTGCGGCATTGGCGGCGTGATCTGGTATAAGAAGAAAAAAGGAAATTAAGGAATACGGTTCAGGGCTGCTCGATTTACCGGCAGCCCTTTTTCCAGGAAGAATAATCGGAGGTTTGTATGAGATACATAAAAGAAATCATGATCGTGGCAGTCTGCCTGATGGTACTCAGTTTTTGCGTATGTACCGGTTTTGGCATTTACTTTATGTACCGGGAAGGTGTGCAGGAATATGAAGACCTGCGTACATACGTCAAGGAAACAGATGAGGATGACCACACAGAAGGAACAGACGGAAGCGATGGGAAACAGACCGTGGTTGATTTTAAGGCATTAAAAAAGATCAATCCGGATATCGTTGCATGGATCCGGATCCCAGATACCAGCATTGATTACCCGGTAGTTCAGGGAAACGATGACTCCTATTACCTGACACATACTTTTAAGAAGACAGAACATGTGGCAGGGGCCATTTTCCTGGATTCCGATAACAATGCCGATTTTTCTGATGACAAGAACATCATTTATGGTCACAATATGAAAGATGGCAGCATGTTCCGCGGACTTCGAAATTTCCTTGGCGATAAATTTTTAAAAGAACACCATATCCTCTATCTGTATCTTCCGGATGAAGGGGTATGGATCTTTGTGATCGTAAAATGCGAGTATACACCGGCAGATGGAGATGCTTTTTTACTTGGAACGCAGGAAGAAGTCCCGACGCTTCTGCTTTCCACCTGTGGAACAGATGCCTCCAAACGTCTGGTCATATGGTGTGAAAGGCAGGAAGAGAAAGGTGGGCAGATAGAATATTCTGACGAGGAAGCAGAAGTACAGGAAGCTACGGATGATCTTGCTTTCTTAGATGGGGAGTTTGTAGAAAACGAAACCCATGATTTTATTTAAATGTTTGCAGAAATTTAATGGATAATTTCTAAAAAATATAACATTTTAATTTTCAGGTCTTTCTGGATGGACAGGAACAATAATAGTCTATCCGGGAGGACCTTTTTTTTATTGCAAGAATGGCGTAAAATGGCACTTTTGATGGAAATACGATTGCAGAAAAATGAAAAAAGAAATATTAGTTCTGACTATCATGTCCAGTATGCCGCAAATCATTTGGAGAAGGCGAAGGACGTGTTTATGAAAGCGATGAAGATCCTCTGGATTTATATAGCCCAGTGGAAGGAAAAATAGAAATTAAACTGAGATGATAAAAAAATATAGAAAAAAGAATTGACAATTGTATTCTACAGTTGTAGAATACAATTAACTTCTACAGATGTAGAAAATAAAATTCTAGGAGAATCCACGATGAAGACAAAATTTATGACACTTATGACGGTAGCAACACTTGGGATTTTTTCAGCTGCAACGGTTATGGCAGCAGGAAATAACGATTTCTATACACAGCCGCCGGCTGGATCTGAATGGGAAAAAGCAGATACGGAAGGTACCTATGCAAGCTATACGAACGGAAATGATTATGTAAATATCTATAAATATTCACTGGAGGATGTCAAAACAGGGATTGCCAAATGCAATGACACATACGATGCCTGCTATCAGACAATTTATTCAGAAGGAAACAGCCTGTATATGGCAGTGGGATATGCAAAAGATGCAGATGACATCAGTGACGTCAGAAAATTTGTAGAATATATTTCGTATCCTGGAAATCCTTCACTTACCAGACAGGAGAATGAAAACCAGACCGATGATTCTTCTGATGATTCTGATAAGGCAACTACAGATACTGCCAGTCAGAAGTCAGGAGGAGATTCAGATTCCTCCGATACAGAAGAAAATGCTTCTGCAAAATCCTCGGACAGCAATGATGATTCCGATATCCTTTCTACTTCACCAATGACATTAGTTGACAGTGATGGAAATACCATTGAGATTAATTACATTCTTCACAAAGATTATTCTTGTGAATATCGTGGAGATGATGGAATGAACTATACCGATAATGGGGATGAGACTTATACCGACGAAAATGGAAATACCTACTCAGCTCTGAATGATGATACTCATCATCTGGGACATACGTTGGAACAGCATGACCTTCAGGATGCAAACGGTAATACTGTGACGGTTACGGAAACTACAAATGGTGATTATTATTTCCAGGACGAAAATGGTACAGGATTTACGGACAACGGAGACGGGACATGGAGTGATGAAAATGGCAGCAGTTATACAGAAATAGACTGATAGTGGTCAGTAGCTGCAGGAATGGCAAGGGCATTTGCAAATTGTGCAAAAGCCCTTGCCATTTCCGTGAACCGTGGTAAAATAGAATTATTCCTACATTTGTAGAAAATATGTAACAGGAGGTATGAAAAAGTGAAAAAAACTTACCAGAGACTTCCGGAATCAGAGCTGGATATTATGCTCGTTCTTTGGAATAATACTCCGCCGATGACCAGACCGGAGATTGAGAAAGTGATCAATATGAAGAAAAAGCTTGCATCAACAACAATTTTGTCATTGCTGACCAGATTGGAGAACAAAAATTTCGTGGAAGTGACGAAACAGGGAAAAATGAATCTGTATACACCCCTGGTTTCGCAGTCAGATTATCAGGCACATGAAAGCCAGAGTGTTCTTGAGAAACTTTATGGGAATTCACTAAAAAAGTTTGTAACTTCACTTTATCATGGAAAGAAGATCAGCTCAGAAGAAGTCCAGGATCTCAGTGAATTTCTTAAGAACCTGGAGGACAGGGAGGAATAGCAAATTATGGAAGTTCTTATTCTGCACATTCTGAAACTGAATATTATTGCAGCAGTAGTAATTTTACTGGTAAAAGTGCTTGCGACTCTGTTTAAAGGACGTGTATCAGCGAGATGGAAGTACTTTATCTGGCTGTTGATTACGATAAGCCTTTGTGTTCCGGTGCGCCTTCCGGAGAATCTGGCACTGGTGGATTTCAAAGTACTTAGAAGCAGTCAACAGAATACGCAAAACCCGAAGATAACGGATTACGCAGTCAGACCAGAGGAAAGTCAGAAGATAACAGAAACCGTATCATCTGCGAGCAATGACATGAAAAATCTGACAGAAATCCCGGAACAAAAGAGAACTGTCAGGTACGAATCAGATAAATGGCTGGGAATTGTGGCTTTGATTTTTGCTGCTGTCTGGCCGAGCGTAGCGGTACTTAAACTGACAGGAGAATTGCTGGCATATTATTTTTCTATAAGGAATCTGGAACGGATGAGTCTACAGGTAAGTGATACGGTGAGTATTCAGATGTACCGTGCAGCGTGTCAAAAGAAGCACGTACGCAGAATACCGGAGCTCAGGCAAAACGCAGGTCTTACCACACCGCTTCTTGCAGGACTTTTACATACAAAATTGTATCTACCAGCAACCGGGTATTCAGCAGAAGAAAGAAAACTTATCTTTTACCATGAACTTACACATTATTGCCATCGGGATCTCTGGTATAAGATGCTCCTTCGAATCTGTGCATCGATATACTGGTTCAATCCCTTTCTTCTTATCATGCTGAAAGAAGCGGATAAGGATATTGAAAATCTGTGTGATACAGCGGTTGTTCGCAGAGTTAATAAAAAGGAACATAAATTATATCGACAGCTGCTTCTCAGGACAGTGGCCATGGAAAATCAGATTCCATATGTGACAGCAAGTCTTAATGACAGCGAAATGGTGTTTAAAGATCGGATTCTGTATATGGTGAACATTCGGAAACTCCGCAAAGGAATTCTTCCGGGAATTCTTGTGACGCTGCTGCTTGCAGGCGGTAATCTGGTATTTAATGTCTCTGCCGGGACAGATACAGTTTCAGTAGAGACGGAGAAGTCTGGTATTGAAAAAAATGCAGATCCAGAGAAAAATAATGTACCGGATTATGCACCGTTTTCTGAAATGGTAACTATGCAGAAAGCTGCTGAAACACAGGACGAAGGAGGAGTGACAGAGAATACAGATACAGAGGATTCTGTAGACGAAGAGGAAAAAGCGGATGCGGAAACAAATGATGAACCTGCCATGGAAAACAGCGGACAGGTAAGTGAAACGACCGATGATGGAATTACCTCTGACAACAACGGGTCTGTTTCATCTTATGAAAATCTGCCAGCAGGCGTACCATATACCAGTGGATTCACTACTACTTCCGGTGTAGCATCAATTGTAGCACCGGGTGGAGGAGATGAAGAATCCAGAGTTCTTTACGATAACGGAGATGGGACCTATTCTGATGCTTATGGGAGCCGATACAGTTATCAGGGAGATGGAAACTGGGCAGATGCCAATGGAAATTCATATCGTACCTGGAATGACGAAGGTTATCATTTCGGAAACCAACTGGAACAGCATGAACTTCAGGGCAGTAACGGTACTGTTAATGTAATAGAAACAACAAACGGAGATTATTATTATTGTGACGCAGATGGGGTCGGATACACAGACAATGGTGACGGCACTTGGACGGATGAGAATGGGAACATCTATACAGAATAAAAGAAAGCGTTTTTCGAAACCAAAAGGAATCGAAAAACGCTTTTTCATATATGACATATAAAAAAATGGGATCATAAACGATAGCATATTATTTGCGAATATCTACCAGTCCCTTTTTCAGTATATATTCAGAGAACTCATATGAAGCTCCGTCTCCAGTCACATTCAGATACAGATTTTTGAGGTCGTTTTCATTTACGATCCAGGCCATGTTCAGTTGTACACTTTCGCCTGGTTTTATAGAGGAAATATAGTTTCCACCGTTGCCATAATTTTCAGAGACACTATAATATACCATTTCTCCAGTCTTTGCCACGCCGGTCCAACTAATGTAGTCATAACCATCGCCGGCCTGTTCTGTTGGAATGTAAAGCTGTGCTTTTCCATTTTCCTTAGTCAGGGTCAGTAAAGCACCAAGATAAAGCATATGGTCGATTTCCTCATTTGAATGATTGGTATAGGTAACTGTAACATAGACCAGTTTCTGATTCACTTCCTCTGACTTCACAATTTCATCCAGGGAATCGATTCCGTCGCCAGATTTCACATAATTCAATGTGTTTGTAGATAGCTTTCCATCAGCATCAATGGCTTCCGCCCATTCTTGTGGTATTTTGTCCGGATCGAGAAGCTGAAGATCATCAGAAATTTGAACAGAATCTACCTTTGCAGAAATCGTTTTTTCCAGATATTCACCATTTGTGTTTTCACCAATCACATCCAGATCAAAGGTGTCACCAATTTGGTAAATGGGTAGTTTTTTCTCATTTACAGAAGTACTTATTTCATCATTATCAGCTTCTGTCTTTTCAGATATCATCTCTCCGCTCCATGTAGGCAATCCGGCGGTCTTTACCATAGTCGTGTTTCCCTCAATCACCAGATTTTCTGCAACTTTTATGGCTTCATCCTTTGACACATCATCTCCGATGTAGATCATAAGGACACGATATAAATCCGGGCAGACAAGATAAATTCTCTGGTTAAGAGCCCCGCTTTCGGTAATGCTATTATATTTGAGATATATCCCCTGGTATTTCCCAAATGTACGCTCTTCACTATCAATAACATTCTGATCCTGTACTACCTGTCCCAGATCATTTTTATCCAACAGGACAAATGAAAAACTGAACCCGCCAGTCATGTCATGCTCAGGATACTGGAGATGGTACTCGTCAATCCAGCTCATGCCCTCCGGAACATATTTAGCAGACAGATCTACCTCTGGGACCTCATCTGGAAGCACGGTCTTCTTTGCTGCATCACCAGCATCAATTTTGACTGAAACACCATAAGAACCCTGTTTTTCCAAAAACCAGTGATACAGATTTGCTCCTGCATATACTGCTGTGGAAACTGCCAGCGCGCACGCAGCTGCCACTGCGGCAACTTTCGGAGCTGTCCATCGTTTTCTTCTTCGCAGATTCGCCACTTTATTATCCGCCAGCTGCTTTGCCACCTCGTTTTGAATCATATTATGGATAAAATCCGGTGTTTCGGGAATATCGTTTTTCATATCTTCTAATCTCATATTGACACCTCCTGTAATTCCTGCCTTAATTTTCCTCTTGCCCTTGCAAGTCTCTTTTGAACGGCACCTTCCGATATTTCAAGGATCTGG
>OGQK01001047.1_pt1 | contig 15949 bp, 9 predicted proteins | sample 1553221 | NCBI WGS metagenome assembly OGQK01 (sample SAMEA2579996, study PRJEB22360) | human gut metagenome | biome: human gut; feature: human-associated habitat; material: faeces | place: Denmark | collected 2008/2010 | reverse complement strand
CCTGTTTACCTCTTTCTCAGGAAGTTTAGTCTCCAGGATTCCCGGGGCGGTTCAATAAACAGGTGACCGGAGAAGGGGTTATCATCCAGCACATGCTGTATCTGCTCCCCCAGACCGTTGAAGGATTTACGCATATCAGTAACGCCGGCAACGAGCCAGATACGGGTACCTGATGGGAGTGAAATCATCGTCCCCTCCCGGTCAGCTCACGGATCAACACCGTGAGCAGCTCTGGTGAAGGATTTTCCAGCATCATTTTACCGTAATGGAATTCCACATGGCAGGAAGCTGCACAAGCAACTGATAATGCCTCCGGAGCAGGAGCATCTGTAGCACAGCGCGGGGTGTCGATAAGTTCCACTGGAACCAGAGTCGGAGAGGCCGGAAAAGATTGTGATACTGTAGGGCCTACAATAGTTGGAGGCATTCTACGAGAAATACGTCCTTCTCTTTGCCAGAGGCGTAGCCATTTAAAAATCAGGTTGTTATCAACGCCATGTTCCCGGGCCAGTTGTGCAACATTGGCATTTGGTTTCGAAGCCAGTTCAACCATATGAAGTTTAAATTCATTAGAAAATATCCGGCGGGTTCCGGAGCGCCAGTCTGTAGGTTTATCCATCAATAGAACTCCGTCTAATTTAGAAGGAGCTCTAATTTAGTCTGCAAGGAGCAGGTGTTACAGACGGCATTGGCTTTACGCTTACAAACGATAAAGCGTGACTACATAAGTATCATACCCAAACCAGACGGGTTAACGGCAGCAAAGAACCTTGCAGAGGCGTTCGAGCATTATAACGAATGGCATCCGCATAGTGCGTTGGGTTATCGCTCGCCACGGGAATATCTGCGGCAGCGGGCCTGTAATGGGTTAAGTGATAACAGATGTCTGGAAATATAGGGGCAAATCCAGGCGGGGGCAGCAAGCCAGAACACTGCCTGACATGCTTTCATCAGACGCAGGTCCTCTCTCATATCCTCTGATTTACTCCAGTAAGGTGATGATCATATCTTTATTTGATAGTACGGTAATGCCAGATAAATACAGACACAATGGTAAATAATATAGTTGCAAATAATGCTGCCATAATCAGCGCGATTGCGACACCTGTTTTCGATACCAGCGGCACCAGCAAAGCGCACAGTCCATAGCCAAGTGTGTGACTGGTAGCGAGCCAGCCCGCGCCTGCGCCATCAGCCAGCTTATCATTCAGTAGAAGTTGATAAGCGGGTGTTGCCAGAGCTGCTCCAAATGACAGCACTGCACAGCCCGGGTAAAACAACCATAGCTGTTCGGAGAGCATGATAGCCAGACCACCACTCATCAACACTCCGGCACTCAGGAGCAGGGCCACCGGAGTCAGGCGCTGCGGACGGAGTACCCCGAACTGCGCGATAAGCGCAGCTACTGCGGACAGACCCAACAGCCAGGCCACCTGTTGGCTAATGGCGGTGGTATCCGTGGCGAACTGGCGAGTAAGGGCAGGCGAAAGTCCAAGCTGCATCATGCTCACCGCCGCAGCCAGTAATATTGCGCAAAGCAGATAAGGCAGACAATCCCGCTTCAGACTGACGCTCTTGCACTCCGGTGTGGGCTGTGGTGGTGTGCCGGGCAACCGCAGCAGCATCAGCAGCGCCAGCACTGGGGCTGCCATCAGCAGCCCCAGTGGCGCCAGAGGATGAATGGCCAGCATTGCTGCCGCGCACAGCGGCCCGAATAGCCTGCCGCAACTCAGGCCGGAGCTGATGGTTGCCAGAGCGGCCATGCGATTCCCTTCTCCAGCTCTCTGCAATGCCCAGACCTGACAGGCTGGCACCATTGCCGACACGGTCAGCCCGTAGGCGATCCGGGCGATGATTAATATTCCCAGTCCCACCGCTGTTGTTATGGCGCTGGTAGCCATCAGCACGCTTCCCAGCCCTAGCAGGGTAAAGCTTATGCCATATCCTCCCAGAGCCCACAACACCACAGGTTTACTGCCAGTACGGGAAATTTGCTTTCCCCACCACGGGGACGATGGCAGAAACAGCATTGAGCCAAGCATCAGCAGGGCAGCCCATACAGACAGACTCAGATTTGTCTGTATGACCAGAACAGGGAGCACAACCAGCAGACCGTTCTGTCCGATACCGAGAAGCCCGGCACTGAACGCAAGTGGCCAGCAGGACAGTGGTTTTTGGGGCGTATCTTCGATCCCTGGTGACATTATAATGTTTCAACTCCATGTATTAATTGTGTTTATTTGTAAAATTAATTTATCTGACAATAACATTTATTGTTGATAATGAGAATCATTATTGACATAATTGTTATTATTTTGCTGTGTGGGAGCTGTTTGACTATGACCCTGCCCTCTGAAAAACCAGCCACAGATGTGGCTGCGCAGTGCTTCCTGAATGCACTGATTCGTGAAACCACAGACTGGAAACTGACAGAATACCCGCCAGACGAATTGCTCATCCCGCTGGATGAGCAGAAATCGCTCCATTTCAGAGTGGCTTATTTCTCCCCAACCCAGCATCACCGCTTTGCATTTCCTGCACGTCTGGTCACGGCATCAGGCAGTTATCCTGTCGACTTTACCACTCTCTCCCGGCTTATTATTGATAAGCTACGCCATCAACTGTTTCTGCCCGTTCCCCTCTGCGAAACTTTCCACCAGCGCGTGCTGGAAAGCCATGTCCATACGCAACAGGCAATTGATGCCCGTCATGACTGGGCCGCTCTGCGTGAAAAAGCGTTGAATTTTGGCGAGGCTGAGCAGGCGCTGCTGACAGGACACGCTTTCCACCCTGCGCCTAAGTCTCATGAACCGTTTAACCGGCGGGAGGCTGAACGCTACCTGCCTGATATGGCACCCCACTTCCCACTGCGGTGGTTTTCGGTGGATAAAACGCAAATCGCCGGTGAAAGTTTGCATCTCAACCTTCAACAGCGGCTGACGCGATTTGCCGCAGAGAATGCGCCTCAGTTACTCAACGAATTAAGTGACAACCAATGGCTGTTCCCGTTGCACCCGTGGCAGGGGGAATATCTTTTGCAGCAGGGGTGGTGCCAGGCACTTGTTGCTAAAGGGCTGATTAAAGACTTAGGTGAGGCCGGCACGTCGTGGCTGCCGACCACCTCTTCCCGTTCCCTCTACTGTGCCACCAGCCGCGATATGATCAAGTTCTCCCTGAGCGTACGGCTGACCAACTCCATCCGTACTCTGTCCGTGAAAGAAGTGAAGCGTGGGATGCGCCTGGCACGCCTGGCTCAAACCGACGGCTGGCAGATGCTACAGGTCCGCTTCCCGACTTTCCGGGTAATGCAGGAGGATGGCTGGGCCGGGCTGCTCGATCTTAACGGCAACATCATGCAGGAAAGTCTGTTTGCCCTGCGTGAAAATCTGCTGGTGGATCAGCCGAAAAGCCAGACTAACGTACTGGTCTCCCTGACTCAGGCCGCACCTGATGGCGGTGATTCGCTGCTGGTTTCGGCGGTAAAACGCCTGAGCGATCGCCTCGGTATCACTGTGCAACAGGCCGCCCATGCATGGGTCGATGCATACTGTCAGCAAGTGCTAAAGCCGCTGTTTACGGCTGAAGCGGATTACGGCCTGGTGCTGCTGGCGCATCAGCAAAATATTCTTGTCCAGATGCTTGGGGATCTGCCGGTCGGATTTATTTACCGTGACTGTCAGGGCAGCGCTTTTATGCCTCACGCGACAGACTGGCTCGATTCTATTGGCGAGGCGCAGGCGGAAAATATTTTCACCCATGAGCAGTTGCTGCGCTATTTCCCTTATTACCTGCTGGTTAACTCCACTTTTGCTGTGACCGCTGCGCTGGGGGCTGCCGGGCTGGACAGCGAATCGAATCTGATGGCTCGTGTACGAGCATCGCTGGCTGAAGTGCGTGATCAGGTGACTCATAAAACCTGTCTCAACTACGTGCTGGAAAGTCCGTACTGGAACGTAAAAGGTAACTTTTTCTGTTATCTGAACGATCATAACGAGAACACCATTGTTGACCCTTCGGTGATCTATTTCGATTTCGCTAACCCGCTGCAGGCTCAGGAGGTCTGAATGTCTGAGGCAAACATTATTCACAGCAGATATGGACTGCGCTGTGAAAAACTCGACAAGCCCCTGAATCTTGGCTGGGGACTGGACAATAGCGCGGTGTTGCACTGTCCCGGGGAGCTGCCGACAGGGTGGCTGTGCGATGCGCTGGATCAGATATTTATCGCCGCACCACAACTGTCAGCAGTGGCTCTCCCCTGGGCCGAATGGCGTGAGGAGCCACAGGCGCTGACGCTTTTTGGGCAGGTAAAAAGCGACATTATCCATCGTACTGCCTTCTGGCAGTTACCGTTATGGTTGAGTTCACCGGCAAACCGGGCCTCCGGTGAAATGGTTTTTGATGCAGAGCGTGAGATTTATTTCCCGCAGCGCCCACCCCGTCCACAGGGTGAGGTTTACCGCCGTTACGATCCACGTATTCGCAGGATGCTGAGTTTCCGCATTGCCGATCCCGTTTCTGATGCAGAACGTTTCACCCGCTGGATGAATGATCCGCGCGTTGAGTATTTCTGGGAGCAAAGTGGCTCACTGGAGGTACAGACCGCCTATCTGGAGCGCCAGCTCACCGGTAAACATGCATTCCCGCTGATTGGGTGCTTCGACGATCGGCCATTCAGCTATTTCGAAATCTACTGGGCGGCGGAAGACCGCATTGGTCGTCACTATTCGTGGCAGCCCTTTGACCGTGGCCTGCATCTGCTGGTTGGTGAACAGCAATGGCGCGGGGCCCACTATGTGCAAAGCTGGCTGCGCGGGCTGACACATTACCTGCTGCTGGATGAGCCCCGTACGCAGCGCACAGTACTGGAGCCACGCACCGATAACCAGCGCCTGTTCCGCCATCTTGAGCCTGCGGGATACCGGACAATTAAAGAGTTCGACTTCCCACATAAGCGCTCGCGCATGGTGATGGCGGATCGTCATCACTTCTTCACGGAGGTCGGTCTGTAATGAATCACAAGGACTGGGATTTTGTTAACCGTCGGCTGGTGGCAAAAATGTTGTCTGAGATGGAGTATGAGCAGGTTTTCCACGCGGAATCTCAGGGCGATGACCACTACTGCATTAACCTGCCGGGAGCACAATGGCGCTTCATCGCTGAACGTGGTATCTGGGGCTGGCTGTGGATTGATGCCCAAACGTTGCGCTGCACGGACGAACCAGTACTGGCGCAGACGCTGCTGATGCAGCTAAAGCCGGTGCTGTCAATGAGTGATGCCACTGTTGCAGAGCATATGCAGGATTTGTATGCCACGCTACTGGGCGACCTGCAACTGCTGAAGGCCCGTCGCGGACTGAGTGCCAGTGACCTGATTAATCTTGATGCCGATCGTCTGCAATGCCTGCTGAGCGGTCATCCTAAATTCGTTTTTAATAAAGGTCGCCGTGGCTGGGGCAAAGAGGCGCTGGAACGATATGCGCCAGAGTATACCAACACCTTCAGACTGCACTGGCTGGCGGTAAAACGTGAACATATGATCTGGCGCTGCGATAACGATCTGGATATTCAGCAGTTGTTGACTGCCGCAATGGATCCGCAGGAGTTTACACGCTTCAGTCAGGTCTGGCAGGAAAACGGGCTGGATCACAACTGGCTGCCGCTGCCGGTACATCCGTGGCAGTGGCAGCAAAAAATCGCCACAGACTTCATCGCTGATTTTGCCGAAGGCAGGATGGTGTCTCTCGGCGAGTTTGGCGACCAGTGGCTCGCCCAGCAGTCGCTGCGTACCCTGACCAACGCCAGCCGCCGGGGAGGGCTGGATATCAAGCTGCCGCTGACCATCTACAACACCTCATGCTACCGGGGGATCCCTGGCAGATATATCGCTGCCGGACCACTGGCTTCACGCTGGCTGCAACAGGTTTTTGCGACCGACGCCACCCTGGTGCAAAGCGGCGCAGTGATCCTTGGTGAACCGGCTGCAGGCTATGTGTCCCATGAAGGCTATGCCGCGCTTGCCCGGGCTCCCTATCGCTACCAGGAAATGCTTGGTGTTATCTGGCGGGAGAATCCGTGCCGCTGGCTGAAACCGGATGAAAGTCCTGTTCTGATGGCAACACTGATGGAGTGCGACGAAAACAATCAGCCGCTGGCAGGCGCATATATCGACCGCTCCGGACTGGACGCTGAAACCTGGCTTACGCAATTGTTCCGGGTGGTTGTGGTTCCGCTGTATCACCTGCTTTGCCGCTACGGTGTCGCGCTTATTGCACACGGACAAAATATAACGCTCGCCATGAAAGAGGGGGTACCACAGCGTGTTCTGCTGAAAGACTTCCAGGGCGATATGCGGCTGGTGAAAGAAGCGTTTCCCGAAATGGACTCTTTGCCTCAGGAGGTGCGTGATGTCACATCCCGTCTGAGTGCGGACTACTTAATCCATGATTTGCAGACGGGTCACTTCGTGACAGTACTGCGTTTTATTTCGCCACTGATGGTTCGTCTTGGCGTACCTGAAAGGCGATTTTATCAACTGCTGGCAGCAGTGTTGAGTGATTACATGAACAAACATCCACAAATGGCAGAGCGTTTTGCGCTTTTCTCACTCTTCAGGCCACAAATCATTCGCGTGGTGCTGAACCCGGTAAAACTGACCTGGCCGGACCTGGATGGCGGCAGTCGCATGCTGCCGAATTACCTTGAGAATCTGCAAAATCCGCTGTGGCTGGTAACTCAGGAATATGAATCATGAAAAAAAGTGTCGATTTTATTGGTGTCGGGACAGGGCCATTTAATCTCAGCATTGCTGCATTGTCACATCAGATCGAAGAACTGAACTGTCTCTTCTTTGACGAACATCCTCATTTTTCCTGGCATCCGGGTATGCTGGTACCGGATTGTCATATGCAGACCGTCTTTCTGAAAGATCTGGTCAGTGCAGTTGCACCTACAAATCCCTACAGCTTTGTTAACTATCTGGTGAAGCACAAAAAGTTCTATCGCTTCCTTACAAGCAGGCTACGTACAGTATCCCGTGAAGAGTTTTCTGACTATCTCCGCTGGGCTGCTGAAGATATGAATAACCTGTATTTCAGTCATACCGTTGAAAATATTGATTTCGACAAAAAAAGTCGATTGTTTCTGGTTCAGACCAGTCGGGGAGAATATTTTGCCCACAATATCTGCCTTGGTACAGGAAAACAACCTTATTTACCACCCTGTGTGAAGCATGTGACACAATCCTGTTTCCATGCCAGTGAAATGAATCTTCGTCGGCCGGACCTGAGTGAAAAACGGATAACCGTGGTTGGTGGAGGACAGAGTGGTGCAGACCTGTTCCTTAATGCATTACGCGGGGAATGGGGAGAAGCGGCGGAAATAAACTGGGTCTCACGGCGTAATAATTTTAACGCACTGGATGAGGCTGCTTTTGCTGATGAGTATTTTACACCTGAATATATTTCAGGCTTCTCCGGACTGAAGGAAGATATTCGCCATCAGTTACTGGATGAGCAGAAAATGACATCGGATGGCATCACTGCCGATTCTTTACTGACCATTTATCGTGAGTTGTACCACCGTTTTGAAGTTCTGAGAAAACCAAGAAATATCCGTCTGCTACCCAGTCGCTCGGTAACAACTCTGGAAAGTAGTGGTCCGGGCTGGAGGTTATTGATGGAACATCATCTGGATCAGGGCAGAGAGAGCCTGGAAAGTGATGTGGTGATTTTCGCCACAGGTTACCGTTCTGCATTGCCACAAATACTTCCCTCACTGATGCCCTTGATCACCATGCACGATAAGAACACCTTTAAAGTGCGTGATGACTTCACTCTGGAATGGAGTGGCCCGAAAGAAAATAACATCTTTGCGGTCAACGCCAGCATGCAAACTCATGGCATCGCCGAACCCCAGCTCAGCCTGATGGCCTGGCGATCTGCACGTATTCTTAATCGCGTACTGGGGCGTGATTTATTCGATCTCAGTATGCCGCCCGCACTGATTCAGTGGCGCAGCGGCAGCCGGAAAAAACCGCAGCCGGAGGCTGCTTCTTTAACTCACTATACAGCAAATATTCAGGAATAACGATGATGTGCAAAAAGTATATGCCCCGGGCTCTTGGTCCGCTGCTTCTTGTCGTGCTGTCACCAGCTGTCGCCCAGCAAAACGATGATAATGAGATCATAGTGTCTGCCAGCCGCAGCAATCGAACTGTAGCGGAGATGGCGCAAACCACCTGGGTTATCGAAAATGCCGAACTGGAGCAGCAGATTCAGGGCGGTAAAGAGCTGAAAGACGCACTGGCTCAGTTAATCCCCGGCCTTGATGTCAGCAGCCAGAGTCGAACCAACTACGGTATGAACATGCGTGGCCGCCCGCTGGTTGTCCTGATTGACGGTGTGCGCCTCAACTCTTCACGTTCCGACAGCCGACAACTGGACTCTGTCGATCCTTTTAATATCGACCATATTGAAGTGATCTCCGGCGCGACGGCCCTGTACGGTGGCGGGAGTACCGGAGGGTTGATCAACATCGTGACCAAAAAAGGTCAGCCGGAAACCATGATGGAGTTTGAGGCTGGCACAAAAAGTGGCTTTAACAGCAGTAAAGATCACGATGAGCGCATTGCCGGTGCTGTCTCCGGCGGAAATGACCATATCTCCGGACGTCTTTCCGTGGCATATCAGAAATTTGGCGGCTGGTTTGACGGTAACGGCGATGCCACCCTGCTTGATAACACCCAGACCGGCCTGCAGCACTCCAATCGGCTGGACATCATGGGAACCGGTACGCTGAACATCGATGAATCCCGGCAGCTTCAACTGATAACGCAGTACTATAAAAGTCAGGGAGACGACAATTACGGGCTTAATCTCGGGAAAGGCTTTTCCGCCATCAGCGGGAGCAGCACACCATACGTCAGTAAGGGGCTGAATTCTGACCGCATTCCCGGCACTGAGCGGCATTTGATCAGCCTGCAGTACTCTGACAGTGATTTCCTGGGACAGGAACTGGTCGGTCAGGTTTACTACCGCGATGAGTCGTTGCGGTACTACCCGTTCCCGACGGTAAATGCGAATAAACAGGCGACGGCTTTCTCCTCGTCACAGCAGGATACCGACCAGTACGGCATGAAACTGACTCTGAACAGCCAACTGATGGACGGCTGGCAAATCACCTGGGGGCTGGATGCTGAGCATGAGCGCTTTACCTCCAACCAGATGTTCTTCGATCTGGCTCAGGCAAGTGCTTCCGGAGGGCTGAACAACCATAAGATTTACACCACCGGGCGCTATCCGTCATATGACATCACCAATCTGGCGGCCTTCCTGCAATCCAGCTATGACATTAATGATATTTTTACCGTTAGCGGTGGCATACGCTATCAGTATACTGAGAACAGGGTAGATGATTTCATCGACTACACGCAGCAACAGAAGATTGCTGCCGGGAAGGCGATATCTGCCGACGCCATTCCTGGTGGTTCGGTAGATTACGATAACTTTCTGTTCAATGCTGGTCTGCTGATGCACATCACCGAACGTCAGCAGGCATGGTTCAATTTTTCCCAGGGGGTGGCATTGCCGGATCCGGGGAAATATTATGGTCGCGGCATCTATGGTGCAGCAGTGAACGGCCATCTTCCCCTGACAAAGAGCGTGAACGTCAGCGACAGTAAGCTGGAAGGCGTGAAAGTCGATTCTTATGAACTGGGCTGGCGCTTTATCGGTGACAACCTGCGGACTCAAATCGCGGCATATTACTCGCTTTCCAATAAGAGCGTGGAAAGGAATAAAGATCTGACCATCAGTGTGAAGGACGACAGGCGCCGTATTTACGGCGTGGAAGGTGCGGTGGACTACCTGATCCCGGATACTGACTGGAGTACCGGTGTGAACTTCAATGTGCTGAAAACCGAGTCGAAAGTGAACGGTCAATGGCAAAAATATGACGTGAAGGAATCAAGTCCATCGAAAGCGACAGCTTACATTAACTGGGCGCCGGAACCGTGGAGTCTGCGTGTACAGAGCACCACTTCTTTCGACGTAAGCGATGCAGAGGGTAACGATATTAATGGTTACACTACCGTCGATTTTATCAGTAGTTGGCAGCTTCCGGTGGGAACACTCAGCTTCAGCGTTGAGAACCTCTTCGACCGTGACTATACCACTGTCTGGGGACAGCGTGCACCTCTGTACTACAGCCCGGGTTACGGCCCTGCTTCACTGTACGACTACAAAGGCCGGGGCCGAACCTTTGGTCTGAACTACTCAGTGCTGTTCTGACGGGGATGCTTTTGCAACAAGGGTATGCTGTAAACAACATGGTCCTTGGTGGCCATGTTGTTTACAGCCAGTATAATATACAGCCTTAACAAGATATTCCGTCTCCGGAATGGACTGTTCACCACTGAATAACATTATGTCTGTTTTATGGATCTTTGACTGAAATTTATCGCATATCCTCATTTCATTGTCCGTCTGAAAACTAACCTTACAAGTAAGCGTCGTCTCAGCACCGTCTGGCAGATCCTGAAATTCCTGAGAGGATGATCTGCGCCCAATATCCTGAGCCGGAACTTTGCTGCAATGAAGGCCAACGAAAAATGGGGGAGTATGTTATAGAGTACTTGCTACAGGGTAAAAAGAGGTACCTGTCGCTGGTTCTCCGTTCAGTTTAACCGGGAGATTTTCTCCTGCGCCTGTCATAAAGTCCGGTAATGGAGATTGTTAATACGATGGTGCACGATGCATTGTCAGTGCCCGGCCCGGAGGATGCCCCGTAGCTACATACGGATCAGGGTTGGCAATATCGAATGGCAGGCTATAGGCAAAGTTAAAGCCCCATGGAGTAGCACAAAATATGCCGCACAAAGGAAACGGTCTGAATAACGCAGCGATGGAGAACTTCTTCGGCACACTGCAAAATCGCATCGTGGTCGATCGCTAATTCGTCGTGAATCACTGAACGATGTTCCATGCGAACAGATATTCGATCATATCGAAATATTAAACATTACCCCTCCCCACATTGGGCAAAAAAAAAACAAAAAACGATCAATTAACGATCAATTAGTATTGATTCACATAATCTCTCATCATTAATGAGAACATTGTCACATATTTACAATATAGAACTGTTACTTTTAGCAAGCTGTTAGTAACCAACCGTTACTAATAATTTTAATTCTTAATACTTTGTTCATTCAATAAATGAGTTGAGAGAATATATGAATAAAATATACTCCCTTAAATATAGTGCTGCCACTGGCGGACTCATTGCTGTTTCTGAATTAGCGAAAAGAGTTTCTGGTAAAACAAACCGAAAACTTGTAGCAACAATGTTGTCTCTGGCTGTTGCCGGTACAGTAAATGCAGCAAATATTGATATATCAAATGTATGGGCGAGAGACTATCTTGATCTTGCACAAAATAAAGGTGTTTTCCAGCCCGGAGCAACAGACGTAACAATCACTTTAAAAAACGGAGATAAATTCTCTTTCCATAATCTCTCAATTCCGGATTTTTCTGGTGCAGCAGCGAGTGGCGCAGCTACCGCAATAGGAGGTTCTTATAGTGTTACTGTTGCACATAACAAAAAGAACCCTCAGGCCGCAGAAACTCAGGTTTACGCTCAGTCTTCTTACAAGGTTGTTGACAGAAGAAATTCCAATGATTTTGAGATTCAGAGGTTAAATAAATTTGTTGTGGAAACAGTAGGTGCCACCCCGGCAGAGACCAACCCTACAACATATTCTGATGCATTAGAACGCTACGGTATAGTCACTTCTGACGGTTCAAAAAAAATCATAGGTTTTCGTGCTGGCTCTGGAGGAACATCATTTATTAATGGTGAATCCAAAATCTCAACAAATTCAGCATATAGCCATGATCTGTTAAGTGCTAGTCTATTTGAGGTCACCCAATGGGACTCATACGGCATGATGATTTATAAAAATGATAAAACATTTCGTAATCTTGAAATATTCGGAGACAGCGGCTCTGGAGCATACTTATATGATAACAAACTAGAAAAATGGGTATTAGTCGGAACAACCCATGGTATTGCCAGCGTTAATGGTGACCAACTGACATGGATAACAAAATACAATGATAAACTGGTTAGTGAGTTAAAAGATACCTATAGTCATAAAATAAATCTGAATGGCAATAATGTAACCATAAAAAACACAGATATAACATTACACCAAAACAATGCAGATACCACTGGTACTCAAGAAAACATAACTAAAGACAAAGATATTGTGTTCACAAATGGGGGAAATGTCCTGTTTAAGGATAATTTGGATTTTGGTAGCGGTGGTATTATCTTTGACGAAGGTCATGAATATAACATAAACGGTCAGGGATTTACATTTAAAGGAGCAGGAATTGATATCGGAAAAGAAAGCATTGTAAACTGGAATGCATTGTATTCCAGTGATGATGTTTTACACAAAATAGGCCCCGGTACTCTGAATGTTCAAAAAAAACAGGGGGCAAATATAAAGATAGGTGAAGGAAATGTTATTCTTAATGAAGAAGGAACATTTAACAATATATACCTTGCAAGCGGAAATGGTAAGGTAATACTAAATAAAGATAATTCCCTTGGCAATGATCAATATGCGGGGATATTTTTTACTAAACGTGGTGGCACGCTAGATTTAAATGGACACAATCAGACTTTTACTAGAATTGCCGCCACTGACGATGGAACAACAATAACTAACTCAGATACAACGAAAGAAGCCGTTCTGGCAATCAATAACGAAGACTCCTACATATATCATGGGAACATAAATGGCAATATAAAACTAACGCACAATATTAATTCTCAGGATAAGAAAACTAATGCAAAATTAATTCTGGATGGTAGTGTCAACACAAAAAATGATGTTGAAGTCAGTAATGCCAGTCTTACCATGCAAGGCCATGCAACAGAGCATGCAATATTCAGAAGCACAGCGAATCATTGCTCCCTGGTATTTCTTTGTGGAACGGACTGGGTCACCGTTTTGAAAGAAACAGAGAGTTCATATAATAAAAAGTTCAATTCTGATCACAAAAGTAATAATCAGCAGACCTCATTTGATCAGCCAGACTGGAAAACCGGGGTGTTTAAATTTGATACATTACACCTGAACAATGCTGACTTTTCAATATCACGCAATGCCAATGTTGAAGGAAATATATCAGCAAATAAATCAGCTATCACAATCGGCGATAAAAATGCTTACATTGATAATCTTGCAGGGAAAAATATTACTAATAATGGTTTTGACTTCAAACAAACTATCAGTACTAATCTATCCATAGGAGAAACTAAATTTACAGGTGGCATCACTGCACATAACAGCCAAATAGCCATAGGTGATCAAGCTGTAGTTACACTTAATGGTGCAACCTTTCTGAATAATACTCCTATAAGTATAGATAAAGGAGCAAAAGTTATAGCACAAAATTCCATGTTCACAACAAAAGGTATTGATATCTCCGGTGAACTGACTATGACGGGAATCCCTGAACAGAATAGTAAAACTGTAACGCCGGGTCTCCACTACGCTGCTGATGGATTCAGGCTGAGTGGTGGAAATGCAAATTTCATTGCCAGAAATATGGCATCTGTCACCGGAAATATTTATGCTGATGATGCAGCAACCATTACTCTGGGACAGCCTGAAACTGAAACACCGACTATATCGTCTGCTTATCAGGCATGGGCAGAGACTCTTTTGTATGGCTTTGATACCGCCTATCGAGGCGCAATAACAGCCCCCAAAGCTACAGTTAGCATGAATAATGCGATCTGGCATCTAAATAGCCAGTCATCAATTAATCGTCTAGAAACAAAAGACAGTATGGTGCGTTTTACTGGTGATAATGGGAAGTTTACAACCCTTACAGTGGACAACCTTACTATAGATGACAGTGCATTTGTGCTGCGTGCAAATCTGGCCCAAGCAGATCAGCTTGTTGTCAATAAATCGTTGTCTGGTAAAAACAACCTTCTGTTAGTCGACTTCATTGAGAAAAATGGAAACAGCAACGGACTGAATATCGATCTGGTCAGCGCACCAAAAGGAACTGCAGTAGATGTCTTTAAAGCTACGACTCGGAGTATTGGCTTCAGTGATGTAACACCGGTTATCGAGCAAAAGAACGATACAGACAAAGCAACATGGACTCTGATCGGCTATAAATCTGTGGCCAACGCCGATGCGGCTAAAAAGGCAACATTACTGATGTCAGGCGGCTATAAAGCCTTCCTTGCTGAGGTCAACAACCTTAACAAACGTATGGGTGATCTGCGTGACATTAACGGTGAGTCCGGTGCATGGGCCCGAATCATGAGCGGAACCGGGTCTGCCGGCGGTGGATTCAGTGACAACTACACCCACGTTCAGGTCGGTGCGGATAACAAACATGAACTCGATGGCCTTGATCTCTTCACCGGGGTGACCATGACCTATACCGACAGCCATGCAGGCAGTGATGCCTTCAGTGGTGAAACGAAGTCTGTGGGTGCCGGTCTCTATGCCTCTGCCATGTTTGAGTCCGGAGCATATATCGACCTCATCGGTAAGTTCGTTCACCATGACAACGAGTATACCGCAACTTTCGCCGGCCTTGGCACCAGAGACTACAGCTCCCACTCCTGGTATGCCGGTGCGGAAGTCGGTTACCGTTATCATGTAACTGACTCTGCATGGATTGAGCCGCAGGCGGAACTTGTTTACGGTGCTGTATCCGGGAAACAGTTCTCCTGGAAGGACCAGGGAATGAACCTCACCATGAAGGATAAGGACTTTAATCCGCTGATTGGGCGTACCGGTGTTGATGTGGGTAAATCCTTCTCCGGTAAGGACTGGAAAGTCACAGCCCGCGCCGGCCTTGGCTACCAGTTTGACCTGTTTGCCAACGGTGAAACCGTACTGCGTGATGCGTCCGGTGAGAAACGTATCAAAGGTGAAAAAGACGGTCGTATGCTCATGAATGTTGGTCTCAACGCCGAAATTCGCGATAATCTTCGCTTCGGTCTTGAGTTTGAGAAATCGGCATTTGGTAAATACAACGTGGATAACGCGATCAACGCCAACTTCCGTTACTCTTTCTGATAACAGCCCGGGCCGCGTTTGCGGCCCTTCTTCTACCGGAGAGAATATGTATTACCCTGTGACAGACTATATCGCTCTTGCTCTCATTATTAGCTTTCTTTTTCTGACATTATTTATCTGCCTGTTATGCCTTAAACATGAGCGAATAAAAAAAGAAACTATCAGGCAAAAAAATGCACATATTCTGGATCATGGCTGGAATGCAACTGAGTTCTCATGGTTCCGATACGGACAGTATAACGAAACGGGTATTTACATCTCGATCGAGAAGACCATTATCATTACAATCACCGTTTCTGGTGGGGGCTTTAAAAAAGAATACAGCATTGTCTCCCACATGCTGGTCACTGACACCATAACAGAGGCCACCCTGTACGAAAACGGGCTGTATACGCGCCACATCAGACTCAGTCGCCCAGTATCTGACAGCAAATACCCCTTGCCACCCGGATCTCAGCTCATTAAAAATATGACTTTACGACTGCGCCTGCAGGATCAGCAGGAAGAAACATCCGTGACATTATTTCAGGGAAAAATGAGTACCGACGGAAATAACTATTCCATCATCAAAGGTAAAGTAAGCTCAGTACTTCTGTTATTAAAAATGCTGCAGATTAATCATGCCTGATCTCTGTCCCGGTATTTTAGCCCGAGGTATATTCTGAAATATCATTCATCATGACCGGCGTTTATACAAACGCCGGTCATTCGCTAACAGCTTCACCGTTCCTTCCCCCATCCAGGTTCCGCATGAGCGTGTTGTAATGTTCATAAGTGAACCGCCCCGGGTTTCCTGGAGAGTGTTTTATCTGTGAACTCAGGCTGCCA
>OGQK01001046.1_pt1 | contig 15956 bp, 7 predicted proteins | sample 1553221 | NCBI WGS metagenome assembly OGQK01 (sample SAMEA2579996, study PRJEB22360) | human gut metagenome | biome: human gut; feature: human-associated habitat; material: faeces | place: Denmark | collected 2008/2010 | reverse complement strand
TGGACAACAACACCTTGGACACTTCCAAGTAACGTAGCTCTTTGTGTAAACCCAGAAGAGACTTACTGTAAAGTAAAAGCTGCTGACGGTTATGTTTACTATATGGCAAAAGCATTACTGGATAAAGTTCTTGGTAAGCTTGGAACAGAAGAAACTCCAGCTTACGAGATTCTTGAAACTTACAAAGGAACAGACCTTGAATATAAAGAGTATGTTCCACTATATGAAGGTGCTGCAAAGTCCGCAGAAAAACAGCATAAGAAAGCACATTTCGTAACATGCGCTGACTATGTAACAATGTCCGATGGTACAGGTATTGTACACATCGCACCTGCATTTGGTGAGGACGATGCACAGGTTGGAAGAAAGTACGATCTTCCATTTGTTCAGTTCGTAGATGGAAAGGGTAACATGACAGAAGACACACCTTATGCTGGATTATTTGTAAAAGATGCAGACCCTAAGGTACTTGTTGACTTAGATAAAGAAGGCCTTCTTTTCGACGCGCCTAAGTTCGAACATGATTATCCTTTCTGCTGGAGATGTGATACACCACTGATCTACTACGCAAGAGAATCCTGGTTCATCAAGATGACAGCAGTAAAAGATGACCTGATCCGTAATAATAATACGATTAACTGGATTCCAAAGAGCATCGGTAAAGGCCGTTTTGGTGACTGGTTAAATAACATTCAGGACTGGGGTATTTCCCGTAACCGTTACTGGGGAACACCATTAAACGTATGGCAGTGTGAAGGCTGCGGAAAGATGGAGTGCATCGGAAGCCGCCAGGAATTAGAGGAAAAGAGCGGAAATCCAGAAGCTCAGACTGTAGAACTTCACAGACCATATATTGATGCGATCACTCTGACATGTCCAGATTGTGGAAAGACAATGAAGAGAGTGCCAGAAGTTATCGACTGCTGGTTTGACTCAGGAGCAATGCCATTTGCACAGCATCACTATCCATTTGAAAATAAAGAACTTTTCGAGCAGCAGTTCCCTGCACAGTTCATTTCTGAGGCAGTAGACCAGACAAGAGGATGGTTCTATTCCTTACTTGCAGAGTCCACACTGTTATTTAACAAAGCTCCTTATAAGAACGTAATCGTTCTTGGCCACGTACAGGACGAAAACGGGCAGAAAATGAGTAAGAGTAAGGGAAATGCTGTAGATCCGTTTGATGCATTAGAGCAGCATGGAGCAGATGCTATCCGCTGGTATTTCTATTCTAACAGTGCACCTTGGCTGCCAAACCGTTTCCACGCAGATGCAGTAACAGAGGGACAGCGTAAATTCATGGGTACATTATGGAATACTTATGCATTCTATGTACTTTACGCAAATATCGATGAATTTGACCCAACGAAGTACAGCTTAGAGTACGACAAGTTATCTGTTATGGATAAATGGTTATTATCAAGACTGAACTCCTGCGTAAAAACAGTAGATGACTGTCTTGCCAACTATAAGATTCCTGAAACAACAAAGGCATTACAGGCATTTGTAGATGATATGAGTAACTGGTATGTACGTCGTTCCCGTCAGCGTTTCTGGGCTAAAGGAATGGAGCAGGATAAGATTAATGCATACATGACTCTTTATACTGCACTCGTTACATTCATCAAAGCTTCTGCACCAATGATTCCATTTATGACAGAAGACATTTACCAGAACCTTGTAAAGAGTGTTAATCCAGATGCACCAGAAAGTATCCATTTATGTGATTTCCCAGCAGTGGATGAGGCAATGATTGATGAGAAACTTGAGCAGGATATGGGTGAAGTACTTGACATCGTTGTACTTGGACGTGCTGCACGTAACGCATCCGGAATCAAGAACCGTCAGCCAATCGGCCAGATGTTTGTAAATGGAGAGGCTGCTTTAACAGATTACTACAAACAGATCATCGAAGGTGAGCTTAACGTAAAAGACGTTATTTTTAAGGATGATGTATCTGACCTCACAGATTACACATTTAAACCTCAGATGCGTATTCTTGGACCAAAATACGGTAAAGACTTAGGAAAGATTCGTAATATTTTAGCAAACCTTAACGGAAGTGCGGCTAAGAAAGAATTAGACGCAAATGGCTTTTTGACAATAGAGTTAAACGATGATAAAATCAAGTTATTGCCGGAAGAGTTATTAATTGATATGTCACAGAAAGAGGGATACGTTTCTCAGGCAGATCATGGAGTTACCGTAGTACTTGACACTAATCTGACACCGGCACTTTTGGAAGAGGGATTCGTAAGAGAAATCATCAGTAAGGTACAGACAATGAGAAAAGAAGCCGGCTTTGAAGTGACAGACCACATTACTGTATACGAAGAGGGTAATGACAAGATTAAAGAAGTCATGACCAAATACACTGATGAAATCAAGAATGATGTATTGGCAGACGATATGTGCTTAGACGCAGAAGGCGGATATTCCAAGGAATGGGATATTAATGGAGAAAAAGTAAGATTAGGTGTTGAGAAAAAAATGTAATCTTAAAACCTTTTAAACACTTGTTTTTAGCGAATGGTTTTTGATCAGAGGCACTCAGATTTTGCGGCGAATGTACTACGTACGTCTCAAAATCTGAGGCTGGCTGATAGAAATCTTCTCACGAAAGCAGGCACGAAAAAGATTCCAGGATTACACGAGATAATTTAGGAGGATCAGTTCATTGATTAAAAAGGATACTTTCGACAAAGAAAAATTCAAAAAAGAGTTAGAGTCCAATGTCCGTATGCTGTTTCGTCGTAAACTCGAAGAAGCAACACCACAGCAGATTTATCAGGCTGTTGCATACTCCGTAAAAGACGATATTATTGACAACTGGATCGAGACACACAAAGCATACGAAAAACAGGACAAGAAGATGGTTTACTACATGTCCATGGAGTTCCTTATGGGTAGAGCTCTTGGAAACAACATGATTAACCTTCTTTGCTATGATGATGTAAGAGAAACATTAGAGGAGTTAGGACTTGACCTTAACCTCATCGAAGACCAGGAGCCAGATGCAGCACTTGGTAACGGTGGTCTTGGCCGTCTTGCAGCTTGTTTCCTTGATTCTCTTGCAACACTTGGATATCCAGCTTACGGTTGCGGAATCCGTTACCGTTATGGTATGTTCAAACAGAAAATTGAGAACGGTTATCAGGTAGAAGTCCCAGATAACTGGTTAAAATACGGAAATCCTTTTGAAATCAAGAGAGATGAGTATGCCGTAGAAGTTAAGTTTGGCGGTTATGTAGATGTTGAGATGCATAACGGAAGACAGAAGTTCGTTCAGAAGGGATACCAGAGTGTACGTGCCGTACCATACGATATGCCAATCGTAGGTTATGGCAACCATATCGTAAACACACTTCGTATCTGGGATGCAGAAGCAATCAATAACTTTAACTTAGATTCTTTCGATAAGGGTGAATACGAAAAAGCAGTTGAGCAGGAGAATCTTGCAAGAACAATCTGCGAAGTATTATATCCAAACGATAATCATATGGCAGGTAAAGAGCTTCGTCTGAAACAGCAGTATTTCTTCATTTCTGCATCTGTTCAGCGCGCAGTTGCAAAGTATAAACAGACACATGACGATATCCGTAAGTTCCACGAGAAAGTAACATTCCAGCTGAATGATACACATCCTACTGTAGCAGTAGCAGAGTTAATGAGAATTCTCGTTGACGAAGAAGGTTTAGAGTGGGATGAGGCATGGGAAGTTACAAGAAAGACTTGTGCTTATACAAACCATACCATCATGGCAGAAGCTCTTGAAAAGTGGCCTATTGAGCTTTTCTCAAGATTACTTCCACGAGTTTACCAGATCGTAGAAGAGATTAACCGCCGCTTCGTAATTGAAATCCAGAACAAATATCCTGGAGATCAGGAGAAGATCCGCAAGATGGCAATCCTCTATGATGGACAGGTAAGAATGGCTCACCTTGCAATCGCAGGAAGTTATTCCGTAAACGGTGTTGCCCGTCTTCATACAGAAATTCTTAAGAAACGTGAGTTAAGAGATTTCTATGAGATGATGCCTGAGAAGTTCAACAACAAGACAAATGGTATTACACAGAGAAGATTCCTTCTTCATGGTAACCCATTACTGGCAAGCTGGGTAACAGACAAGATTGGTGATGACTGGATCACTAACTTAGATCATCTTAAACATTTAAAAGTATATGTAGATGATGAAAAGTGCCAGCAGGAATTCATGAACATCAAATACCAGAACAAGGTACGTCTTGCAAAATACATCAAAGAGCATAATGGAATTGATGTAGACCCACGTTCCATCTTTGACTGCCAGGTTAAGAGATTACATGAGTACAAACGTCAGTTAATGAACATTCTTCATGTAATGTATCTTTACAATGAAATCAAAGCACATCCAGACATGGATATCGTTCCAAGAACATTTATCTTCGGAGCAAAAGCAGCCGCTGGTTATTACACAGCGAAGCTTACGATCAAGTTAATCAATGCAGTAGCAGATAAGATTAACAACGACCCATCCATCAATGGAAAGATCAAAGTTGTATTCATCGAAGATTACCGCGTATCCAACGCAGAGCTTATCTTCGCGGCAGCAGATATCAGTGAGCAGATTTCTACCGCAGGAATGGAAGCATCTGGAACAGGAAATATGAAATTTATGATGAATGGTGCATTGACGATCGGCACTATGGATGGAGCCAATATAGAGATCGCAGAGCGTGTAGGTCAGGAGAATATCTTTATCTTCGGGGACAGCGCTGAGGGTAATTACAATAAAAAAATGTACCATACATACAATCCAGGGATTATTTTCGAGAATCATCCAGGAATCCGTGATGTATGTAATTGTCTGATCGAAGGAAATCTGTTACGATACGGAAACAGAAAATATTCAGAGATTTACCAGAATCTTTTATTTGGGGAATATGGAGAGGCAGATCCATACTACATACTTGCAGATTTTCCGTCTTATATTGAAACATATGAAAAAGTATATCATTTGTATGTCGATCATAAGGATGAATGGATTAAAAAAGCAATTGTTAATACAGCAAAATCCGGATATTTTTCATCAGACCGAACGATTGAACAATATAATGAAAAAATCTGGAATCTGAAACCAGTAAAATAAGAGTTACAAAAAAGATGAGATTAAATTATGATTCATAACGCGTCAGTAGAAAAATACAGAACTCCCGTAGGTGCAGTCACATGTGGAAGCGAGATGATGATCCGCCTGTATGATGTAGGGCAGGAAGTCAATAAGGCAGAGATCATCATGTATTCTGAAAGTTTTCACCGGGAGTATGAGATGAAACGAAAAAAAGACTGCATGGAAGAACACATAAAGATGACCAGTGAAGCAGGTGTTGTCTGGTATTATTTCAGAATCTGGGAACATGGGAAATGTTATTTTTATGGAGCCAGACATGGGAAGACACAAGGAGAAGGAATGATCGTTGATGACAACCCGGATAGTTTTCAGATCACCGTATATGAAGAAAATTTTGATACCCCAAGGTGGATGTCAAAAGGAATCATGTATCAGATTTTCCCAGATCGTTTCTGCCAGGGAAACAAAGAAAATATGAAACACGGGAAAGCATATCATGAAAATATGGGAAGAACGGTCTATCTGCATGATGACTGGGAAGAACAGCCAGTATTTGGACCACTTCCAGGAAAAGAATTTTATGATCCATGTGATTATTTTGGTGGAGATATTGAGGGAATCATATCCAAACTTGATGATCTGAAACGATTGGGGATCAGTTGTATTTATCTGAATCCGATCGGAGAAGCAGCATCAAACCACCGCTATAATACATCAGATTATAAGAAAGTCGATCCATTCCTTGGAAATAACGAAGATTTTAAGCGGCTATGCCAGCTTGCCAAAGAACGCAGGATTCATGTGATCTTGGATGGGGTATATTCCCACACTGGGGATGATAGTGTCTATTTTAACAAAAAGGGAAATTACGAAGAACCAGGGGCATATCAAGGGGAAGAGTCAAAGTACTATGATTGGTATGACTTTAACGAAGATGGAACTTATAAGAGCTGGTGGGGGGTTGAAACACTGCCGGAAGTCAATGAATTAAATGAAAAGTTTGTTGATTACATTATCACAGGAGAAGATTCGGTGATCAAGCATTGGTTAAAACTTGGAGCATCAGGATTCCGTCTGGATGTTGCAGACGAACTTCCAGATGAATTTATATTTAAATTGCGAAGCGAATTAAAGAAGAAATTCAAGAATTATGCACTGATCGGTGAGGTATGGGAAGATGTCACAACCAAAGAAAGTTACGGAACGAAACGTAAATATGCTTTGGGTAAAGGCTTAGACAGCGCAATGAACTATCCGCTGAAAGTCAACGTTACAGATTATTTACTCGGCAATCAAAGTGCCAAAGATATGAAGACATTTTTGATATCCCAACAGTGTAATTATCCAAAACCATTGTATTATGCACTGATGAACCTGTTATCTTCTCATGATATTCCAAGAATTCGGACAACACTTGCAACTGGAATGAATGAGAATCTGCCATCGAGAGAGCAGCAGGCAGAATATGTTATAACATCAAAGATGGATCAGAAAGGAAAAGCACTCACAAGACTTGCAATGGCAGTTCAGTTCTTTGTCCCAGGAATGCCATGCATTTATTATGGAGACGAATATGGAATGCATGGACTGATGGACCCATTTAACCGAGGAGCATTTTTTGAAAATGACAAAGAAACCTATCAGGAAGTTTTGAGACTGACTAGCCTTAGAAACCGTGAAAAAGTCTTACAGACAGGATATGCATTATATATGGCACCGACTGAAAATGTCCTTGCGATCTTAAGATTTATCAGCGAGAAAAAAGATGTCTTTGGAGAAGCAAGTGAGAACAAAGCAATATTACTTCTCGTCAATCCGACGATGAAAAAAGAAGAGATCAATCTAGATCTCAACAAGGTCAAAGAAGGGGTCAATGAGAATGCATTACAGGCGCTGTTAAAGAACTTGAGCAACGCTGTGATCAAGACAAATGTAGCACCTATAGATTATAAAGTGATAGAGTTATAAAAGAAAAAAAGAAAAAGGATCTGCAGATCAAAGATACATAAAGTATCAAAAGGGTTTGCAGATCCTTTTCTTATATTCTAGGTTCAACTCAAATTTAATTTTTAGCAGTGAGGGCTTCATTCTCAGCAGCAAGTATTTCATCTTCATCTTCATCACTCATGGAATAAGCAATATTCACACTATGATCAGCAATACGCTCTAATTCAGAAAGCATATCGGAGAACAATAAACCAGCTCTTGGCTCACATTCGCCTTTGGCAAGACGTTTGATATGGTGTTTTTGATATCTGCGTTCCATTTTGTCAATCGAAGCTTCCAGAATTGCAATCTCAGCAAGCTTTTCTTCAGGTTTGTTGACACCATCTTGTTCCATGAAACACTCCAGGGAAAGTTTTAACAGTTTGGAAACAGCAGTGTACATCTTTTTGATTTCTTCTTTTGCATCTCCAGTAAGTCCAGTGTTATGTTTGATCTCTGTTTTTGTAAAATCAGCAAAATTTTCTGCGTGATCACCGATACGTTCGATATCATTAACAACATAAAACATGGAACCTAAGATCTTCTGATCGGCTAAAGGCAGTGATAGCTGGTTGGACTTTACCAGATAATCAGTGATCGCATGACTGACATTATTGATATCTTCCTCGCGATGATAGATTTTATCAACAAATTCATCGGATTGATTTAGAAATCCGTGGATGGCATGGTCTAAATTCTCCTGTGCCATATTAGCCATACGTCTTAACTCATTCTTCGCCTGAGGGATCATTGTTGCAGGAGATTTTAAGGAAATCTCTGTAATATACTGCAGTTCATTATGGTGAACTTTTTCATCTTTTCCACGGATGATCTTCTCTGTTAATGCAACAACTAAAGGTGTACATGGGAACATAAATAATACTTCAATGATCTTAAATGTTGTATGAGCATTTGCAACACTTCGTCCAAGATTTCCACCGGAAATACTTAAGAAAAAGTTTGTGATAGGAGTAAGTGCAAAGCTAAGTCCTGTAAAGATGATGATACTTCCAAATACATTAAATAAGAAATGGATCATCGCAGCACGTTTTGCACCTTTGTTACCACTTAAGCTGGCAAGCAATGCGGACACACAAGATCCCATATTACATCCAAGAATAATAAAGAAGCAGATTGGAAGATGTAATAATCCCTGAGATGCCATCAAAAGAACGATACTTACAGTAACAGAAGAACTCTGTAAGATCGCAGTCATGATAAATCCAAATAAAACACCAAGGAAATGGTTATCCAGCGTCTGAAGGTAAGATGTGATCAAAGGTGAATCCCTTAACACAGACATAGCACTTGACATGGAAGTTAATCCCATAAATAAAACACCAAATCCAAGAATAACTTCTCCCACTTTCTGAACGGTAGGATTATTCATAAATAATACCATAATAACACCCGCCATTAAAAAGACAGGGGCAATCTCAGAAAGGTTAAAAGAAACAAGCTGGGAAGTAACAGTAGTACCAATGTTAGCACCAAGGATAACTCCAGCAGCCTGAGACAGGTTCATAAGCCCTGCATTTACAAAGCTGACTACCATAACAGTAGCAGCACTAGAGGACTGAATAACAGCGGTAAAAAAGATTCCGACTAACATACCCGTTAAACGGTTTGTAGTAAATATTTCAAGAATCCGGCGAAGCTTCGCACCGGCAGCTTTCTCAAGTCCATCGCTCATCAGTTTCATCCCATAAAGAAAGAGGCCAAGGCCTCCCATCAGAGCAAGTATGATAGTATAGTTCATACGACAGTTCTCCTTCTTAACAATAACTTAACATAAATATTACTTATATTTTACTTTAAACGAAGCAATGTGACAAGAAAAATATCGAAAAATTTGGTTGAAGAGTAGTTGCCACAAAATTAAAATTGTCTAAGCAGAACATTCATGTTATAATCAAAGATACTGTAAAAATAGAGATGAATTATATAAAGTAGGAGAAATAATAGAATGGAACAGTTAAAGAACGAGTCGTCAAGACAGTATGAATATATGGAAGAAATGAAAAAATGGGTTCAGAAAAAGTCTGGAGAATTGGGAAGGAAGCTCACATGCCATGTAACCACATTTGGCTGCCAGATGAATGAAAAAGACTCTGAAAAGTTATTAGGGATCTTAGAAACGATCGGATATGAAGAAGTTGAAACAGAAGAAGCAGACTTTCTGATCTTTAATACATGTACAGTTCGTGAGAATGCCAATACAAAGTTATATGGACATTTGGGGCAGGTTAAGAAGATGAAAGAGAGAAATCCACAGATGATGATCGGGTTATGTGGATGTATGATGCAGGAAGAGCATGTGATCGAGAAGATTCGTTCAAGCTATAAATTTGTAGATATCATCTTTGGAACACACAATATCTTTAAATTAGCAGAATTATTAAAAGCAAGAGTAGACTCCAAGGGAATGATCGTTGATATCTGGAAAGATACAGACCAGATCGTGGAAGATCTTCCAAGTGACCGTAAATTCTCATTCAAATGTGGAGTTAATATTATGTATGGATGCAATAACTTCTGCAGTTACTGTATCGTGCCATATGTAAGAGGAAGAGAAAGAAGCCGTAAGCCAGAAGATATCATCAAAGAAGTAAAGCAGGTCGTATCAGAAGGTGTCAAAGAAGTGATGCTTCTTGGACAGAATGTAAATTCTTATGGAAAGACATTAGAAGAACCAATGTCATTTGCTGAATTATTAAGAGAAGTAGAGAAAGTCGAAGGACTAGAAAGAATCCGTTTTATGACACCACATCCAAAGGATTTATCGGATGATCTGATCGAAGTGATGGCAACAAGCAAGAAAGTATGTAAACATATGCATCTTCCAATGCAGTCAGGTAGCAGCCGTCTGTTAAAATTGATGAACCGTCATTATACAAAAGAACAGTATGTAGCACTTGCTAAGAAGATTCAGGAGAGAATCCCTGGAGTGTCTTTTACAACAGATATTATCGTAGGATTCCCTGGAGAGACAGAAGAAGATTTCAAGGAGACATTAGATGTTGTAAGAGAAGTTGGATTTGACAGTGCATACACATATGTATATTCGAAACGTTCTGGAACACCAGCAGCGAGCATGGAAGATCAGGTGGACAAAGATGTGATCAAAGATCGTTTTGACAGACTTCTTGCCTTATTAAAAGAGACATCTGCAAAGAATTGCAAGAAGAAAGTCGGAGATATCGAGAGAGTTCTGATCGAAGAAGAGAATACGCACGAAGAAGGAATGTTAACAGGAAGATTGGAAAATAACCTGTTAGTTCATTTTAAAGGATGCAAAGAACAGATTGGTACAATGGCAGATGTTAAATTAGTTGAGGAAAAAGGTTTCTATTATATGGGAGAGCAGATCCATGGCTAAAAAAGGAAAACTGACACCAATGATGCAGCAGTATATGCAGATCAAAGAAGAGAATAAAGATTGTATCTTATTTTATCGTCTCGGAGATTTCTATGAGATGTTCTTTGATGATGCACTGACAGCATCCAAAGAATTAGAGATCACATTAACAGGGAAGAACTGTGGACTTGAGGAGCGCGCACCAATGTGTGGCGTTCCTTATCATGCTGTGGATTCCTATTTAAATAAATTAGTAGAAAAAGGATATAAAGTCGGGATCTGTGAGCAGGTTGAAGATCCAAGCCAGGCAAAGGGAATCGTAAAACGAGAGATCGTGCGTATTGTAACGCCAGGAACGAATATTTCCCAGCAGAGTCTTGATGATGAGAAAAATAACTATCTGATGTGTATTTTTGCAAATGATGGAAGTTACGGAATTTCATTTGTTGATGTTACAACGGGGGATTTTAGAACAACATCAATGGATAGTTTAGCGAAAGTCAGAGATGAGATCTTCAAGTTCGAGCCGGCAGAGATCGTTTGTAATGATGCATTTTTGATCAGTGGCATGGATTTTGATTACTTAAAAGACAAGATGTCGATCGTGATCTCAAGCATTGAGCCATACCATTTTGATGAAGAACAGGCAGAGGAAAGGATCAAGCGTCAGTTCAAAGTAGGAAATTTAGAAGGTCTTGGACTTTTGGATCATCCAATGGGAGTGATCGCAACGGGTGCATTGCTTGGATATCTTCATGAGACACAGAAGAGTTCTCTGGATCATCTGATGCATATTGAAGCTTATGAGACAAGTGAATTTATGATCATCGACAGCTCCAGCCGTAGAAATTTGGAACTTTGTGAGACATTACGTGATAAACAAAAAAAAGGGTCACTCTTATGGGTATTAGATAAGACAAAAACAGCCATGGGTGCCAGAATGCTAAGAAACATGGTTGAGCAGCCATTGGTGGACAAGAAAAAGATCGAAGAGAGATACGATGCGATCACAACACTTACGGATCAGACGATCGTAAGAGAAGAATTAAGAGAATACTTAAATCCGATCTATGATCTGGAACGTTTAATGACAAAAGTAAGTTATAAGACAGCGAATCCAAGAGATATGATCGCATTTAAAACATCGTTGGAATTGCTGCCTGCGATCAAAACAGTTCTTGAAGAATGCAAAGATCCATTATTGTCTGGATTAAGAGAAGATTTAGATCCATTGGAAGATATCCACAATCTTTTGGAAGATTCCATCATTGAAGAACCACCGCTTGCGATCAAAGAAGGTGGGATCATCAAGGAAGGATTCAAGGAAGATATAGACAAATTAAAACGTGCTAAAACAGAAGGAAAGCAATGGTTGATGGAACTTGAGGAACGGGAACGTGAAAAAACAGGGATCAAGAACTTAAAGATCAAGTTTAATAAAGTATTTGGGTACTATTTAGATGTGACAAATTCCTACAAAGATCTTGTACCTGATCATTATATCCGTAAGCAGACACTGGCCAATTCCGAGCGTTACACAACCGAAGAATTAAACCAGCTGGCGGATACGATCCTGGGTTCCGAAGACCGTCTGTATGCGTTAGAATATGAAACGTATGTTATGATCCGTGAAACATTAGCAGGAGAGATGGAACGAATCTCAAGAACAGCGAATGTGATCGCGCAGATCGATGCACTTGCCTCCCTTGCATATGTCGCAGAACGCAATCATTTTGTACGTCCGAAGTTAAATGTCAGAGGGACGATTGATATCAAGGATGGAAGACATCCGGTTGTAGAGCAGGTGATTCCAAATGATATGTTTATTTCTAATGATACATATCTTGATAACAAGAAGAATCGTGTAGCGATCATCACGGGACCAAACATGGCAGGTAAATCAACTTATATGAGGCAGGTTGCCCTGATCGTATTAATGGCACAGATTGGTTCCTTTGTACCAGCGGCGAAAGCAAATATCGGTATCGTAGATCGCATCTTTACAAGGGTTGGAGCATCAGATGATCTTGCTTCTGGACAGAGTACATTTATGGTTGAGATGAGTGAAGTTGCCAATATTTTAAGAAATGCAACGAAAAACAGTTTGTTGATCTTAGACGAGATCGGACGTGGAACGAGTACATTTGATGGGTTGTCCATTGCATGGGCAGTTGTGGAATATATCAGCAATTCCAAGCTCCTCGGTGCAAAAACTCTGTTTGCGACACATTATCATGAACTGACAGAGTTAGAAGGTAAGATCGACAGTGTACATAACTACTGCATTGCTGTCAAAGAACAGGGAGATGACATCGTGTTCCTGCGTAAGATCGTAAAAGGTGGTGCAGATAAGAGTTATGGAGTGCAGGTTGCAAAACTTGCCGGAGTCCCAGATGCCGTGATCAATCGAGCAAAAGAGATCGCAAGAGAATTAGAAGAACATGATCTGACGTCAGGAGCGAAGGATATCATGCCATATGGAGAGGCACAACAGTTAAGTTTCTTCAGAGAAAGCGATGAACCAACGATGGAACATCCATTTATGGCAGAACTAAGAGAAAAAGATCTTTCTGACATGACACCGCTGGAAGCGTTGAATTATTTATATGTGTTACAGGAGAAGTTAAAGAACGAGGAGTAATTTTATGGCGAAGATACAATTACTAGATCAAAAGACGATCGATAATATTGCAGCAGGAGAAGTTATTGAACGGCCAGCTTCTGTTGTCAAAGAGCTTGTGGAAAATGCAGTGGATGCAAAAGCAAATGCAGTGACTGTGGAGATCAAAGACGGCGGAATGACATTGATCAGGGTAACTGACAATGGGATCGGAATTCCAAAAGATCAGGTAAAGACTGCATTTTTACGTCATGCGACAAGCAAGATCCGTTCGGTTGAAGATCTGTTAAGTGTATCTTCGCTTGGATTTCGAGGAGAGGCATTATCAAGTATCAGCGCAGTTGCACAGGTTGAGCTGGTAACGAAGACTGCAGAAAGCTTCAGTGGAGTATCCTATAAGATCTATGGAGGCGAGGAAGAAGCTTTTGACGATATCGGAGCACCCGATGGAACAACATTTCTGGTAAAGAATCTGTTTTATAATACGCCAGCAAGAAGAAAATTCTTAAAGAGTGCGACAACCGAAGCAGGGTATGTAGAACAGATGATGGTACACATTGCCCTAAGTCATCCGGAAATTTCATTTAAATTTATCCATAACAATAAAAATAAGATTTATACTTCTGGAAATGGTAAGGTAAAGGACATCATCTATCATATTTATGGGCGAGATGTGGCAGGAGCATTGATCCCGCTAGAAGCACAAAATGAAGATGTGAAAGTCACGGGATTTGTCGCAAAACCGTATGTTTCCAGAGGAAACAGAAACTATGAGAGTTACTTTATTAATGGAAGATATATCAAAAGCTCGATCATTTACAAGGCAATCGAAGAAGGATACCGCACCTTTACGATGAAACACAGATATCCATTTGTGTGCCTTGATTTCAAGATCGATCAGGAACTGCTGGATGTGAATGTTCATCCGACAAAGATGGAGATCCGTTTCCGAAATGGAAGAGAAATCTACGAGCTTGTAGTAGATGCAGTCAGAGCGGCATTACTTCAGAAAGATCTGGTGCAGGATGTATTAAGAGAGACACCGAAGAAGAAAGAATTGCCGAAGACAAAAGAAGTGAAAAAGCCTGAGCCATTTGAGGTGAACCGAAGGAAAGAAGAGGTTCAGAAGGTAGATCAGCAAGGGCAAGGTGTACAACAGCAGGTTGAAAAGCAAAGGCAAGCTGTACAACAACAGATTGAAAAGCCGTCACATCCTGTAAAGAAAACACCAACAGCCAGCGAATCATCAAAAAATACAAAGAAACCGACTTATGCAGGCTTAAACTACAATACTCAGAAAAAAGAATTTCCACAATACAAGACCGATGAATTAAGTAGCAATCAGATGACACTAAGAGAAGATCCAGTATTTTCAGTTCAGGCAAGACCTGACCGCAAGATCTTAGGTCAGCTCTTTAAGACATATTGGCTTATTGAGTACGAAGACCAGTTATTTATCATGGACCAGCATGCAGCACACGAAAAAGTCAATTATGAGAGGCTGATGAAGAATTTCAAAGAAAAAGAAATATACAGCCAGAGATTAGAACCGCCAATGGTTGTGACGGTTTCTATGACGGAAGCAGAAGCGTTAACAAGATACAAAGATGCATTCGCAGGTTTAGGATTTACGATCGAATCTTTTGGAGGGAATGAATATTGTATCCGGGAAGTTCCAGCCAATCTCTATGGGATCGGGGAAAGAGACTTATTTATGGAACTTTTAGATGCGGTAAGTCAAGAAAATGGTACCTTGGATACAGAAGTGATCGCATCAAAGATTGCGACAATGGCATGTAAGATGTCGATCAAGGGAAATCAGAGAGTATCGTTAATGGAAGTAGAACATCTTTTAGATGAACTGATGAAGTTGGAAAATCCATACCAGTGTCCACATGGAAGACCAACGATCATCAAGATGAGTAAGTATGAGATAGACAAGAAGTTTAAGAGAATCGTATAGTGAAACCAGACAAGGAGGGAAGACTATGACAGATCAGGAATTATTAGATTTTGCAGATAAAGCAAAAGAGAAAGCATACGCACCTTATTCCAGATTTCAAGTAGGAGCAGCAATTCTTACCAAAGAAGGAAAAGTATTCACCGGGTGTAATGTGGAGAATTCTTCTTATGGAGCAGCCATTTGTGCAGAGAGAACAGCGGCAGTCAAAGCTGTCAGTGAAGGATATCATGACTTTGAAATGATCGCGATCGCATCCAATGGCAGTGACAAAGAAACGGTTTATCCATGTGGGATCTGCCGCCAGTTTCTACATGAATTCAATTCAGATCTGAAAGTAATCTGTCAAAGCCCAGATGGATTTGAAACATATCGATTATCAGAACTTATGCCGAAAGGATTTTAAATAGATGAAACCAATGGTAATTTTAACAGGACCGACAGCAGTTGGAAAAACAGAACTGTCGATCCGATTAGCAAAGATCTTAGATGCAGAGATCATTTCCGCAGATTCTATGCAGGTTTATAAGAAGATGGATATCGGAACTGCCAAGATCATGCCGGAAGAGATGGAAGGGATCAAGCATTATCTGGTGGATGAACTTGATCCTAAAGAAGAATTTCATGTAGCGAGATTTCAGCAGATGGCAAAAGATGCCCTAAAGGAAATCTATGCAAAAGGCAAGATTCCACTGATCGTTGGTGGAACAGGATTCTATATCCAAAGTCTTTTATATGATATTGATTTCACAAAAGAAGATGGAGACCAGGAATACAGAAAACAACTGGAAGAAAAAGCTAAAAGAGAAGGAAACGACAGTTTATACGAGATGTTAAAACAAGTCGATCCAAAATCTATAGAAAAGATTCATAAAAATAATGTAAAGCGGGTGATCCGTGCATTAGAATTTTATAAATTAAA
>OGQK01001043.1_pt1 | contig 15979 bp, 16 predicted proteins | sample 1553221 | NCBI WGS metagenome assembly OGQK01 (sample SAMEA2579996, study PRJEB22360) | human gut metagenome | biome: human gut; feature: human-associated habitat; material: faeces | place: Denmark | collected 2008/2010 | reverse complement strand
GGGAAGCGATACCGATACGGCCGCCGTCCAGCGTCTTCATGGCGATCTTGAAGCCCTCGCCCTTCTTGCCCAGCATACGATCCTTGGGGATCACGCAGTCCTCGAAGATCAGATCGCAGGTAGAGCTGCCGCGAATACCCATCTTCTTCTCGTGCTTGCCCTGGGAGAAGCCCTTGTCGTCCTTCTCCACGATGAACGCGGAGATCTCCTTCATGGAGCGGCCGCGCTTGTCAGTCACCTTGCCGGTAACAGCGATGATAACGAAGGTATCCGCCACGTTGCCGTTGGTGATGAAGCACTTGGAGCCGTTCAGGATGTAGTTCTCACCGGACTCATCCAGCACAGCGGTGGTCTGCTGACCCTGGGCATCGGTACCGGCACCGGGCTCGGTCAGACCGAAAGCACCGATCTTCTTGCCGGAGCACAGGTCGGGCAGATACTTCATCTTCTGCTCCTCGGTGCCGTTCTCGAAGATGGGAGCGGCGCACAGGGAGGTGTGAGCGGAGACGATAACAGCGGTGGTACCGCAGACCTTCGCCAGCTCCTCAACGCACATGGCATAGGACAGCACGTCGGCACCTGCGCCGCCGTACTCCTTGGGGAAATAAATACCCATCATGCCCAGCTTGGCCATCTTTTCGACGGTCTCCATGGGGAAACGCTCTTCCTCATCGATCTCGGCGGCCAGAGGCTTGACCTCGTTCTCCGCGAACTCGCGGTACATCTTGCGAACGAGCAGTTGTTCCTTCGTCAGATGGAAATCCATACTCTTTTCTCCTTTTTCTGATTTTACTTGTTGTAGTTGAAGAAGCCTTCGCCGGACTTAATACCCAATTTGCCCGCACGAACCATCTTCCGGATCAGCACGTTTGCGCGATACTTGCTATCGTGAGTCTCGTTGAACAGCACGTCCATAATGTTCAACACCACGTCCCAGCCGATCAGGTCGCCCAGATGCAGGGGGCCCATGGGGTGGTTGCAGCCCAGCTGCATAGCAATATCAATATCTTCCGCAGAGGCAACGCCTTCCTGCAGAACGCAAACGCCTTCGTTGCAGTAGGGGATCAGGATCTTGTTGACCACAAAGCCGGGGGCCTCGTTGACCACCACGGGGGTCTTGCCGATCTCCACAGACAGGTTCTTGATGTAGTCCACCAGGTCAGCGGGGGTGTTGCCGCCGGCGATGACCTCCACCAGCTTCATAGCGGGCACGGGGTTAAAGAAGTGCATACCGATGAGGCTGTGCTTCAGACCCTGACCCATCTCGGTGATGGACAGAGAGGAGGTGTTGGAGGCAAAGATGGTCTCCTCCTTGCAGATGGCATCCAGCTTGCCCAGCAGCTCCTTCTTGACGCCCATGTTCTCGGCAACGCACTCGATGACCAGATCGGCATCGGCGGCAGCGTCGAACTCCTCGACCAGCACGCGGCTCATGATGTCGTCAGCCGCTTCCTGGGTCATCTTGCCCTTGGCGACCTTCTTGTTCAGGGAGGCGGCCAGCTTGTCCTTATGACGCTGTGCGCTGGCGGTGCTGGATGCATACATCAGGGCGGTGTGACCCTTCGCTGCGAAAACCTGGGCAATACCGCTGCCCATCGTACCTGCGCCGAATACTGCTACTTTCATGATTGTTCCTCCTACTTAAAAATTTTACATGAATTGCTTAATTATCAGGCTTGCGCCTGTCAATTAACTTACTTGTTCTGGTAGGGCTCGTGCTTGCGCTTCTCCAGGAAAGCACCCATGCCCTCCTTCTGATCCGCCGTCTCGAAGCAGCTGCCGAACAGCTCCTCCTCGATGACGATGGCGCGATCCATGTCCACCTGCAAGCCGTCGTTGATGGCCTTCTTGCAGGCACGGACGGCGATAGGCGCGTTCTTGGCGATGGTCTCGGCGAGCTTCTCTGCGGCGGGCAGCAGCTCCTCCAGCGGGTAGACGGCGTTGACCAGACCGATGCGGTACGCCTCGTCCGCCTTGATGTTCTTAGCGGTGTAGATCAGCTGCTTTGCCATGCCGGGGCTGACCAGACGAGCCAGACGCTGGGTGCCGCCGAAGCCGGGGGTGATGCCCAGACCGGTCTCGGGCTGTCCGAACACGGCGGTGTCGGCGCAGATGCGAATGTCACAGGCCATGCTCAGCTCGCAGCCGCCGCCCAGCGCGAAGCCGTTCACGGCGGCGACGGTGGGGATAGGCAGCGTCTCGATGGCGCGGAACACGTCGTTGCCGTGCTTGCCGAAGGCCACGCCGCCCTCCTTGGTCAGCGTGCTCATCTCGCCGATGTCGGCGCCGGCCACGAACGCCTTCTCGCCTGCGCCGGTGATGACCAATGCGCGGATGTCCGCGTCAGCCTTCACCGCTTCCACCAGCTCGCCCAGATCGGACAGCACCTCGGAATTGAGGGCGTTCAGAGCCTTCGGACGGTTGATGGTCGCCACGGCGATCAGTCCTTTTTTCTCCAGCAGAATGTTGGTCATGTCAACTTCCTCCTTACGATTCCCTTCCGCCGGTGCGGTGCGCCGGCGCGCAGACGGAGACATTCGCCCGCACAAAACCGGCGGGCGGACATACTCCTCCTCATACACATGACATTATAGTGGTTCGTTAGGAATTTATCAAGTGCAAGACACATCCTTTTTGCTTTTTTAGCAGTTCTCACAAAAGTGAGCACCCGATTTTGCACACTTTTTCGGGGGAGGGGGGAAGCCACAGGAAAAAAAGAGAATTTGCCGCTTGTGCCGCCGGAAAAAAGATGGTATGATGGACGCGAGTTTACAAGAGGAGGGTCGCGGGATGCAGAACGAGGAGCGCATTTTAGGCTTACTGGAGCATCTGGTGCAGGATGTCTCCGGGCTGAAGCAGAGTGTTTCGGGGTTGGAGCGGGAAACCGCCGGGCTGAAGCAGGAGATGGCGGAGCTGAAGGCGGACGTCTCTACGCTGAAAACGGACGTAGCTGAACTGAAAGCGGACGTCTCCGGCTTAAAGGAGGACGTTTCCGGCTTGAAGGAGGACGTCTCTACGCTGAAAACGGACGTGGCTGGACTGAAAGCGGACGTCTCCGGCTTAAAGGAGGACGTCTCCGGCTTGAAGGAGGACGTCTCCGGCTTGAAGGAGGAGACTGCCTCCCTCAAAGCCCAAATGGGGCAGATGGACGAGCGTCTGCGCCGGGTGGAGCTGACCCAGGAGAACTTGGTCCTGCCGCAGCTGCGGCTGCTGGCGGAGGGGCACGACGCCCTCCTGACCCAAACCGTGCCCGTTCGGCGGATGGAGGCGGTGGAAAGCGATGTGGATATGCTGAAAACCGTCGTCCACGTCCACTCGCAGGACATCCGTGCGCTGAAAAAGGCGCGGTAATACCCTTTAGAAACACCGGGAGAGATCGCATATGCGAATGCGTAAAAAGAAGAATCTTATGCCGCGCATGGAGGCCTGCGGCGCGTACCTCGTGTCCGACCCCTTTGCCCAGCGGGGCAGATGGCGGGAGCTGATGCCCGGTGCCAGAGAGCTCCGCGTGGAGCTGGGCTGCGGCAAGGGCGGCTTCACCGTGGGCACGGCGGCGGCGGAGCCGGAGGTGCTCCTCATCGCCGTGGAGAAGGTGCCGGACGCCATGGTGGTGGCGATGGAGAAGGCGCGTGACGCCGGCGTTCATAACGTCTGGTTCGTGGACGGCGACGCTGCGCTCCTGCCGGATATGTTCGCCCCCGGCGAGATCGACCGGCTGTATATCAATTTCTGCGACCCCTGGCCCAAAAGCAACCAGAAAAAACGCCGCCTGACCCACGGGCTTTTCCTGCAAAGGTACCGGCAGGTGCTGTCCCCCGGCGGGCAGATCCACTTCAAGACCGACAACGACAAGCTGTTTGAGTGGTCGCTGGAGGAGATCCCCCAGTTCGGCTTCGTGCTTTCCCAAGTCACCCGCGACCTCCACGCCCACGGTGCCGTAGGCGTGATGACCGACTACGAGCGCAAGTTTTACAGCGAGGGTAAGAGCATTAACCGCTGCGTCGCCACTATGGTGGACTGGACGATGCCCGCCCCGCCGCAGGAGAAATAGAATTCTTCGTTATTTATGAACCCCCGCCGTCCGGCGGGGGTCTTTCTCTGTTTGCCTCCGGCGGGGAAAAATAATGCTAATAAACCTATTGACATTGTATGTTTTGTGTGCTACTCTCTAATTACCTACAAAAAAGATATGTTAAAGGAGTGATCCTATGCAGGTCTATGCAGATAACGCCGCTACCACGCGCATGAGCGACAGGGCTGTGGCGGCAATGACCCCTTATTTTCAGCAGCTTTACGGCAATCCCTCCAGCCTGCACACCATAGGGCAGCTGGCGAATCAGGCTCTGACGGACGCCCGCCGCCGGGTGGCGGACTGTCTCGGCTGTTCCTTCCGCGAGATCACCTTCACCTCCGGCGGCAGTGAGGCGGACAATCAGGCGATCATCTCCGCCGCCCGTATCGGGCAGCGCAAGGGCAAAATGCACATTATCTCCACCGCCTTCGAGCACCACGCGGTGCTCCACACGCTGAAGAAGCTGGAGAAGGAGGGCTTCGACGTCACCCTTCTGGACGTGGGCAGTGTGGGCACCGTCACGCCGGAGCAGGTGGCAAAGGCGATCCGGGAGGACACCTGTCTCGTGACCGTCATGTACGCCAACAACGAGATCGGCTCCATCCTGCCCATCGCTGACATCGGCAAGGTCTGTCGGGAAAAGGGCGTTCTTTTCCACACCGACGCGGTGCAGGCGGCGGGTCACCTGCACATCAACGTGCAGGAGCAGAACATCGATATGCTGTCCCTCTCCGGTCACAAATTCCACGGCCCCAAGGGTGTGGGTGTGCTGTACGCACGGCGGGGCATCCCTCTGACCAATATCATTGAGGGCGGGGCGCAGGAGCGCGGCAAGCGCGCCGGCACGGAGAATATCCCCGGCATCATGGGTCTGGCGGCGGCGTTGGAGGAATCCTGCGGCCACATCGACGAGGACATCCCCCGGCTGACGAAGCTGCGGGACAAGCTGATCGCGGGGCTGCGTGAGATCCCTCACTCCGCGCTGAACGGCGACCCGGTGCACCGTCTGCCCGCCAACGTGAACTTCTGCTTCGAGGGCATCGAGGGCGAGAGCTTGCTGCTGCTTCTGGACGCGGAGGGCATCTGCGCCAGCTCCGGCAGTGCCTGCACCAGCGGCTCGCTCGACCCCAGCCACGTGCTGCTGGCGATCGGACGGCCCCACGAGGTCGCCCACGGCTCCCTGCGCCTGAGTCTGTGCCACGACACCACGGAGGAGCAGGTGGACTACATTCTGGAAAAAGTCCCCGGCATCGTGGCGTACCTGCGGGGGATGTCCCCCATGTGGCGGGATCTGGAATCCGGCAAGCGGAAATTCATTCTCTGAGCCTATATTATTGTAATGTAAAGGAGCGTTGACTATGGCTTTATATACCGATACTGTGATGGATCATTTCATGCACCCCCGGAACGTGGGCGAGATCCCCAACGCCGACGGCGTGGGCGAGGTGGGCAACGCCAAGTGCGGCGACATCATGCGGATGTACCTGAAGATCAAGGATGACAAGATCGAGGACGTGAAGTTCGAGACGTTCGGCTGCGGCAGTGCCATCGCCTCCAGCTCTATGGCGACGGAGATGATCAAGGGCAAGACCGTGGAGGAGGCACTGTCTCTCACCAACAAAGAGGTGGTGGACGCACTGGGCGGACTGCCCGCCCACAAGCTCCACTGCTCCGTGCTGGCGGAGGAGGCGGTGAAGTCCGCCGTGAAAGACTACTACGACAAAAATCACATCGCCTACGACAAGAGCGAGTTCCCCGACTGCGACAGCTGCGAGGGCTGCCACATGGTGTAAACGAAGCAGCGTAAAAATGCGGCAGAAAAAGCGGAGACACGGCAGGCGCACAGCGCGCCTGCCGCGTCCCCGCCGTGACATCCGATTGTACAAGGGGTTGTACAACCGGATGTCACCCTTTTATATAGGTATGTTTTCCACTGGACACGCCCTGCGGACGCGTACAAATTTCCGATTCTTCTTGCTTTTTCCACCGAAATAATTTATACTGTGTACACCAAAAAAGGGAGGAAAAGCCATGGCGTATGTTGCCCTGATCGGATTGTATTTTGTGCCCATCCTCTGCCTGCTGGGCGCGGCGTGGAGCTATGTCCGCTGGAAAAACGAGCACGAGAATGAGGAGCTTTCCCAGCGCGCCCGCAGGAATTGCAAGCGGCTCCTGATCGCCTTTCCCATCACGATCGTTGTGTTCCTGCTTCTGAAAATTGTATTCCCTGTAACATAAAAACGGCGAAAAAGCCCCGTATTCCCGCCAAGCATAACGAACGGAGCACCCAAAAGGGTGCTCCGTTTACTGCTTGGTTGCTCCGCTTACTGCGGGAAATGGGGGATATTTACACGGTTTCCAGGAATTTGACGATGAAGTGGAGGGCACTCCCGGCGGCGATAGCCTCGGTGCGGTAGTGGCAGGCGTGCAGATAGTCGGCGTTGGGCTCAAAGGGATCCAGTGCCGCGGTGCGCCTGCGGATCTCATCCATATAGGGCGCGATGAACTCGCCCACATAGCCGCCCAGAATGATGGGGCAGTCGAACAGCATGTGGACGTTGTGGTTGGTCAGAGCCAGATCGTCCAGATAGGTGTCCCAGCAGCGCACGGCGCGGGGATCCTTCTGCTCCAGCAGGGCGAAGAAGTCGATAAGGCGGCCATCGGTCAGGTCGGACAGCTCCGTGGCGGCGAGGTAGCGATCCACGCATCCGCGCTGCCCGCAGTAGCACTGGCGTCCGTTGCGCTCAATGCAGATATGCCCCACCTCACCGCTGTGGTGGTGGTAGCCGCTGTACGGCGCGCCGTCGATGATGACCGCGCCGCCGATATTGTTGGAGAGCATGAGGTAGAAGGCGGTTTTGATCTTCTTGTTGATCCACGTTTCCGCGAAGCCGGCGGCGTTGGCGTCGTTCAGCAGAGCCGTGGGGTAGGGGATGTACCGGGACATGTTGGCACAGGTCTCACCGGTGAAATGCAGGATCTCGCCGTAGAACACCGTCTGATTGTCCGCAGTGACCAGACCGGGGACGCCGATGCCCACGCCCAGAATACGCTCCTTGGGGTAGTGCAGCTGGTCGATGCAGTGCTGGACGACCTCGCCCAGATAGCGGTAGTATTCGTCGGTCGCCTCGAACTTTTTCCGCACACGCTCCTTATAGAAAACGGAGCCGCGCAGATTCACCGCCACGATCGCCACATGGTTGCGGGTGATGTCCACGCCGATGGCGATGCGGGCATCGTCGTTGAAGGAATAGGTCATGGCGCGCCGCCCGCCGGTGTTGCCCAGTGTCCCCGCCTCCCGCGCCAGACCCTGCTGGCACAGGGCGTTGATGTTCTGGGTGACGGTGGGCAGGCTCAGGTGCAGAGCGGTGACGATATTTTGCTTTGTCAAGCGGTCATTTTGCATAAGGAGCTGGAAAATGTCCGTGAAATTCTTCCGCTGAATCTCCATGTTGGCTGTGGTTTTGATATACGCCATCCCCTTTGTTTTATATAGTCGTTTTCAAAATCGCTTAATGGATATATGCATTATACCACAAAATGGAAAAGGTACAAGGGGTTTTGGCAAATTTGACAAATTGGCTCCATCCATTATGTGAGAACTGTTACTTGACAGAGAAAAAAGGATTGCTATAATTATATTATAATCTGTTTTTGCAATTAACTTTCGAAAACGGGTTGACTTATTAGAAAGATGAGAAAGGACGAAGAACATGAAAAAAGTACTTGCACTCCTGCTGTCCGCAGTTATGGTGCTGGGTCTGCTGGCAGGCTGCGGCGAGAAGAAGCAGGGCGACACGGAGGATCCCTCCGCCAAGAAGCTGACCGTGGGTCTGGCTCTGACCGGTATCAACAGCAACGCCGTGTTCATTGATATGCGTAAGGACATCGAGGCACGCTGCAACGAGGCGGGCTACAAGCTGATGACCGCTGACATCGAGGGCGGCGCCAGCCAGATCGTCACCGCGCTGGAGAACTTCATCAACGGTGGCTGCGACATCATCATCCTGCAGAACTCCGCAGAGGAGGCGTATGCCGATCTGCTGAAGCAGGCTGTGGAGAAGGGCGTCATCGTCGCTTCCTACGACTACGAGTCCGATATTGCACAGTACGCCTGCATCTGCTCCAACTACGAGGTCGGTAAGGTCATCGGCCAGGAGATGGGCAAGTTCTGCAACGAGAACGAGGGCAGCGGCAAGGTCGCTATCTGCAGCTACTCCGCACTGGATTTCCTGGTGGAGCGTGAGCGCGGTATGCGCGACGGCTTCGCCGAGGTCTGCCCCGACGGTGAGATCGTGATGGCACAGGATGCCGGCTTCGCCAACGAGGGCGTGATCGCCGGTGAGAACTTCCTGCAGGCGATCCCCGACATTCAGGGCGTTATGGGCATCAACGACGGCGGCGTGCTGGGCGTGTACGAGGCGTTCAAGGCTGCCGGCAAGAGCTTCGAGAAGGACGGTATCGCACTGGTCGGCTGTGACGCCAGCGTGGACGGTCTGGCTGCCATGAAGGAAGGCGACATGTTCTACTGCACCATCGATCTGGACCTGGTCAACCAGGTGAGCCAGATGTACGAGCGTTGCGTCAAGGCGGCTCTGACCGGCGAGATCGACGAGTCCATGGCGTGCGTGACCTATCCCGTCAATCCTCTGCACCAGGCTGACGTTCAGTAACGGAACGACCGGCTGAAATAGATCGTCAACAGGGAACATCTATGAATGGAGCCGGCAGTGACTTGTCGCTGCCGGCTCGTTCCTATCAGTCAAATCGTGAAAGGATGAAGAGCCAATGGAAGAGCGGAACATTCTGGAGCTCAAGCATATCAGTAAGCAGTATACCGGCGTAAAGGCTTTGGACGATGTTTCCATCAGCTTCCGCCGGGGCGAGGTACACGCCCTGATGGGCGAAAACGGCGCGGGGAAGTCCACCTTGATCAAGACGCTCTCCGGTGCCATCCAGCCGAATGACGGCGAGATCGTCTTTGAAGGGACGACCTATACCCACATGGAGCCGCACCAGGCGATGGAGCTGGGTATCCATGTGATCTATCAGGAATTCAATATGATGCCGGAGCTGAGCGTTGCCGAGAATATTTTCATGGGGCAGCAGCTTGGGGGCGGCGTACTGTTTAACAAGTCGATTACGGAAGAACGCGCCCAGAAGATACTGGACGGTATGCACGTGAAGATCAACGCCAGAGAGACGGTCAAGAACCTGTCCGTCGCCAATATGCAGCTGGTGGAGATCGCCAAGGCGTTGACGCGGGACGTGAAGGTGCTGGTCATGGACGAGCCCACCGCGCCGCTGACGGACGCGGAGGTGGAGACGCTGTTCGAGATCGTGCAGATGCTCAAGAGCAAGGGCGTTACCATTATATATATTTCCCACCGTATTGCGGAGGTCTTTCAGATCTCTGACCGGGTGTCGGTGCTGCGCGACGGCAGGTTTATCAAGACGGTGATGACAAACGATGTGGATCGGGATGAGCTGATCCGCCTGATGGTGGGGCGCGAGGTCAGCGACACCTATCCCAAGCGGGATTTTGCCCCCGGCGAGGTGGTGCTGGAGCTGCGGGACGTCTGCGGCAACGGCGTGGAGAATGTGTCCTTCGCCGTGCGGAGCGGCGAGATCTTCGGTCTGTCGGGACTGGTGGGCGCGGGGCGCACGGAGACCATGCGTATGATCTTCGGCGCGGATCCCATCGACAGCGGGGAGGTGCTGCTGAACGGGCAGCCCGTCCATCCCAAGCATCCCGCCGAGGCGGTGAAGCTGGGGATCGGGCTGATACCGGAGGATCGGAAGCAGCAGGGACTGCTGCTGGATCTGCCGATCTTTACGAACATCAGCATGGCCACCATGCGGGACATCTCCCACTTCACCGTGGTGAACAGCCGCGCAGAGAAGGAGAACGTGAACCGGCTGGTGGAGGCGGTGACGATCAAGACGCCTTCCATCGCCCAGCTGGTGCGGAATCTGTCCGGCGGCAACCAGCAGAAGGTGGTGCTCGCCAAGTGGCTGGCCGCCAACTGCAAGGTGCTGATCTTTGACGAGCCTACCCGCGGTATCGACGTGGGAGCGCGGCATGAGATCTATAAGCTGATGAACGAGCTGTGCCGCCAGGGCATCGCTATCGTGATGATCTCCTCGGATATGGAGGAGATACTCGGTATGTCTGATCGCATTATGGTTCTGTGCGAAGGGCACCAGGCGGGGATACTGGAGCGCGAGGCGTTCTCTCAGGAGACGATCCTCTCTCTGGCGTCCGGTCAATACTGATTTTCTTGAAAGTGTGAGGTGATCACTATGCAGAAAAAGAAGCTGAACTTGAAGGAATATGCGGTGTGGATCATGCTGGTGGTTCTTGTCGCCGTGTTCTCCCTTGCGGTGCCCAATTTTGCCACCACCGGCAATATGGTCACCATCCTGCGGCAAGTTGCCAATATCGGTATTTTGTCCGTGGGCATGACCTTTGTGCTGATCTCCGGCGGCATTGACCTGTCCATCGGCAACCAGATGGGTCTGGTGGGCGTTATCGCCGCGCTGCTGATGGTGCAGTATAACGTCTCGCCCGTGCTTGCCTGTCTCGTGGGTCTGGTGGTGGGCGTGGTCGTGGGTCTGATCAACGGACTGCTCATTACCTATACCCAGATGCCTCCGCTGATCATGACGCTCGGCATGAGCTACGCCACCAGAGGCATGGCGTATATCATCACCGGCGGCTATCCCGTTTACGGTCTGCCGGAGAGCATGAAGTGGATGGGACAGGGCTATCTGTTCGGCGTTATCCCCGTGTGCGTGCTGGTCATGGTCATCGTGATCGCCATCGGTGCGTTCATTATGAACAAGACCTATGTGGGACGCCAGTTCTACGCCATCGGCAGCAACGAGGAGGCCGCCCGCCTCTCCGGACTGCGGGTGCAGCGCATCCGTGTGCTGGGCTACGTGATCGCGGGCTTCCTGGCCGCACTGTCCGGCATTGTGCTGATGTCCCGTGTGAACTCCGGCCAGCCCATGAACGGCAACGGCATGGAGATGGACGCGCTGATCGCCTGCGTGGTGGGCGGCATCAGCGTCACCGGCGGCGAGGGCAAGGCCACCGGCATGGTCGGCGGTATGCTGGTCATGGGTATTCTCGCCAACGGTATGGCGGTGGCGGGTATGAGCGAGTATCTTCAGATGCTGGTCAAGGGTGCCGTGCTGGTCGCCGTGGTCGCCATCGACTGCTTCAGCCGTCACCACTCCCTGAAGTCTCTGCTGAAGAAGTAAGGAGGAGAGCATATGGGCTTTTATAACGGTTCTTTTTACGCTAAGTCTCTGAATATGGACACCTCCATAGGGGTGATCCTGCCCCACGACAGCCGGAAGCATCTGGGTGTGGAGCCGCTGCACGCGGGGATCACGCCGTCGGAGAAGCCGAAAACGCTGATCCTGCTCCATGGGCTGTCCGACAACTGGGCGGCGTGGATGCACCGCACGTCCCTCCTGCGCTACGCGGAGAGCTTCGACATCGCCGTGCTGGCTCCGGAGGTGCAGCGCAGCTTCTACATGGACATGAGGAACGGCCCCGCCTATTATACCTACATCACCGAGGAGCTGCCGGAGCTGGCGGCCAAGCAGTTCAATATTTCCGTGGCTCCGGAGGATCTGATGATCGCGGGGCTGTCCATGGGCGGCTACGGCGCGCTGGCGTGCGGGTTGAGCCATCCCGAACGCTTCATGGGCATCGGCGCGTTTTCCAGCGTGGCGAATCTGCGTAAATTCGTGCTGGACGACGACTACGCCGGGCGGAAGGAACTACAGGGCTGGCTGAAGGATCGCACCGGTATCTACGGTGAGGGGCTGGACTATCCGGAGGCGTTCGATCCGTATCATTTGGTGGAGCGTGCCGCGCAGCGGGAGAAGCTGCCGAAGCTGTACATGACCTGCGGTACGGAGGACTTCATGCACGTGGACAACGTGGCTCTGCGGGACTATATGCGGGAAAAGGGAATGGACTTCCGCTATGAGGAGTGGCCCGGCGAGCACGAGTGGGGCTTCTGGGATGTGTCTATCCAGAAGATGTTGGAGTATTTCCTGATTGGATGAAAGGAGAAAAAATATGATCCCTAAGACGATGAAGGCACTTGTGGCGTATGGCAAGCATGACTATAAACTGGAGACGAACTATCCGGTGCCGGAGTGCGGCCCGGATGACATTCTGATCAAGACGGAGGGCTGCGGCATCTGCGCCGGTGACCTGAAATGTATGCACGGCGCGGAGCGGTTCTGGGGCAACGAGACGGAGCCCTCGTGGGTCAAGCCGCCGTTTATCCCCGGACATGAGTTTCTGGGGCGCATCGTGGCTGTGGGCGAGAATGTGAAGGAGTACAAGCTGGGCGAGCGCATTACCGCCGACCAGATCGTGCCCTGCGGCGAGTGCCGCTTCTGCAAGAGCGGGCGGTACTGGATGTGCCAGCCCCACGCCACCTTTGGCTTCCAGGCCGCCAACAACGGCGGCATGGCGGAGTATGTCCGGTATCCCAAGACGGCGGTGCTGCACCGCGTGCCGGAGGACATGCCGCTGGAGAAGGCTCTGCTGGTGGAGCCCTACGCCTGCTCCAAGCACTGCGTGGATCGCGCACAGATCACCAATGAGGATGTGGTGGTCATCTCCGGTGCCGGTACGCTGGGGCTGGGCATGGTCACCTACGCCCGCATGAAGAACCCGGCAAAGCTCATCGTGCTGGACATGATGGATTCCCGTCTGGAGAAGGCGAAGGAGTTCGGTGCCGATCTGGTCTGGAACCCCTCAAAGATGGACGTGACGGCGGAGATCATGGAGCTGACCGACGGCTACGGCTGCGACATCTACATCGAGGCCACCGGGCACCCCTCCTCCGTGACGCAGGGCATGAACATGATCCGCAAGCTGGGACGCTTCGTGGAGTTCTCCGTGTTCGGTGCGCCCACCACGCTGGACTGGTCCGTTATCGGCGACGGCAAGGAGCTGGATGTGCTTGGCTCCCACCTGTCCCCCTACTGCTTCCCCTTTGTTATTGATCATATCCATGACGGCAGCCTGAAAACCGACGGCATGATCACCCAGACCTTCGCGCTGGAGGATTGGGAGAAGGCTTTCGATTACGCCACCGGCAAGTACGGTCACTTCAAGATCGCGTTTGTATTCTGAACGGAGGCTGTCCATGAACAGTAACGACAAGATCCGCTGGATACGCTCCGGCGAGACGGCACTGGGCATAGAGCTGGGCTCTACCCGGATCAAATCCGTGCTGATCGGCCCGGATCATGCCGTGCTGGCCAGCGGCGTCTACCAGTGGGAGAACACGCTGGAGCACGGACTGTGGGGTTACAGGCTGGAGGACGCCATCGCCGGTGTACAGGCGAGCTTCCGCGATCTGGACGAGGCGGTCTGCCGTGACTACGGGGTACATCTGGAGACTATCGGCGCCATCGGCATTTCCGGCATGATGCACGGCTATCTGGCTCTGGATCGCGACGGAAACCAGCTGGCTCCGTTCCTCACGTGGCGCAACACCAACACGGTGGCGGCGGCGGAGGAGCTGACCAACCTGTTTAATTTCAACATCCCACTGCGCTGGTCCATCGCCCAGCTGTACCAGGCTATTTTGGAAAAGCAGCCCCACGTGCCGCAGGTGGCGCATATCACCACGCTGGCGGGCTATATCCACTACCGGCTGACGGGTCGCTTTGCCATGGGCGTGGGGGACGCCTCCGGTATGTTCCCCATCGACCCGGATACCTGTGACTTTGACCGGCGTATGCTGGGGCAGTTCGACACCCTTGTGGCTCCCTACGGCTTCCCGTGGCAGGTGCGCGACCTTCTGCCGGAGGTGCTGACGGCGGGGACGTGCGCCGGTGCGCTGACCGAGGAGGGGGCGCGGCTGCTGGATCCCACGGCGGTGCTGCGTCCCGGCATACCGATGGCACCGCCGGAGGGCGATGCCGGAACGGGCATGGCGGCGACCAACTCCGTGGCGGTTCGCACGGGAAATGTCTCCGCCGGCACGTCCATCTTCTCCATGGTGGTGCTGGAGCGATCCCTGCGGCGGCTGTACCGGGATATTGACATCGTCGCCACGCCCTCCGGCCATGCGGTGGCGATGGTGCACTGCAACAACGGAACCACGGAGATCGACGCGTGGTGCAGGCTGTTCCGGCGTTTTGCCCAGCTGCTGGGCGCGGAGGCCGACGAGTCTACGGTCTACCGGCTGCTGTTTGAGGAGAGCTTGCAGGGCGACGGCGACTGCGACGGCGTGCTCTATTACAACTACATGGCGGGCGAGCCGGTGGTGGGGCTGACAGAGGGTCTGCCCATGCTGCTGCGCCTGCCGGAGAGCTCCTTCACGCTGGCGAACTTCATGCGCTCCCAGCTCTGCGCGGTCATGGCTGCGCTGGCGGTGGGGATGCGAATTTTGGAGGATGAGGAGGTCAGGATAGACCGCCTCACCGGCCACGGCGGGATCTTCAAGACTCCCGGCGTTGCCCAGCACTATTTGGCTGCCGCCATGGGCGCGCCTGTCTCGGTCATGACCGGCGCAGGCGAGGGCGGCCCCTACGGCATGGCACTGCTGGCGCAGTACCTCAAGGTACACGACGGCGGGCGCACGCTGGAGGATTTTCTCCGGGAGGACGTGTTCCGGGCGGAGGAGAGCAGTATCTATGTTCCCACGGACGAGGAATGTGCGGCGTACCGCCGCTATCTGGAGCGGCACAGCCGCGGTCTGGCGGCGGAGCACGCCGCGGTGGGAGCGTTCTTAAAGGATACGCGTATACTCTGAAACAGGATATAGCAAGGGGCAGGGGCACTATGGATTCCATAGTGCCCCTGCTCTTATGCCGCGTATTTACTTTTGGGAGAGGGAGAGTATCGCTCGAAACGCGGCAGGCTCAAAACTCCGGGTAGCCTTCCTTCAAGGTCTCGTCGTAGTGGGCGCGGTCGCCGCCGATGAATTTGGGGCGCGTTCTCGCCGCCAGCAGAATGGCGTCGCCGATATGGCTCTGCGCCAGACGCACGGGCACCGCCACCTTCTTCAAGTGCATACCGATCAGCGTGCCGCCGATGTCCAGCCCGGCGTCCGCCTTGATCTCCTCCACCGCCACAGGATGCTTGCAGGCGTTGTAGGCGGCGGTGGCGAAGGAGCTGCCCGCCTTCGGCTGGGGCACGACGTTCACGATCTCCAGACCCGGCACCGCCTCGTGCTCCACGATGATGGCGCGGTTCAGATGCTCACAGCACTGGGCGGCGATGTACACGCCCATGGGCGCGAAAACGCTGTGCAGCCCGCTGAAAATGGCGTCCGCCACCTCCGGTGTGGACCAGCTGCCCACCTTTCTGCCTACTACCTCGCTGGTGCTGCACCCCACCACCACGATCTGTCCGCGGTGCAGGTGGGCTTCGTCCGCCAGCTCGCGGGCGGCGGCGGCGGACTGCCGGCGCACCTCCTCCAAGCAGACTCCTGGTCTCTACATCATGCACGGTACCTGCCATAAAAAACACCTCGTTCACACGTAAAATTCAAAAGCTATGGCGAGTCGTTGACCGACTCGCCATATAGTATATCACACGCAGAGCTTTTCTTCAAGATGGGTGCGGCGCGCCACCTGCAGCAGCAGGAAGCCAGCAGACCCACGGCACCCTGCACCAGATTGCCGGGGATGCTGGCTGCGGCACCGATGCCCTTGCCCAGCAGCAGTCCGGCGTAGCCGAAGTAGCCCGCCACCATGATGATCTCGGCGACGACGCCGCTGACCAGCGCGCCCGCGCCGTTCTTGCGGAACGCCTTGAAGATGAGAGCCGCCGCCAGAGCCATGGCACCCTTGATGATGAGCGTGCCGGGGGCGTAATGGCCGTAGCCCAGCAGCAGGTCAGCCAGCATGGAGCCGATA
>OGQK01001039.1_pt1 | contig 16057 bp, 17 predicted proteins | sample 1553221 | NCBI WGS metagenome assembly OGQK01 (sample SAMEA2579996, study PRJEB22360) | human gut metagenome | biome: human gut; feature: human-associated habitat; material: faeces | place: Denmark | collected 2008/2010 | reverse complement strand
CCGCCAGTATCGGGGCCGGTCTGGGCACGAGCATATCCTTCGCCCGCAGCGCGGGACAGCAGGTCGCAATGGACGTCGTGCGCGGCGTGATGAGCGGCGGATCGCAGTACCTCGCCTCGAAGATGCGGGAAGCGAAGGTATCGGTCAAAGCCGGGTACGGCGTTCTTCTGATTTCCGAACAGTAAACCGAATCGATATTATGAAACGCCTATTGTTTGTAGTGGCACTGACTGTTTTATTTTTTGCGGGCGTACAAGCACAAGATACTGTCCGTACATTTCAGCAACGTCAGGTTGTCGAGCCTTATCGGGTGGAGGTAGCTTTCAATAAAACGCTCCACATCCTTTTCCCCTCGGAGGCGGTTTATGTCGATCTGGGGAGTCTCGACCTGATCGCGGACAAGGCGGACGGGGTGCAGAACGTCGTGCGCGTCAAAGCCGCGAAACAGGGCTTCGAGGGAGAGACGAACTTTTCGGTCATCACGGCCGACGGATGCTTCTACTCTTTCACGGCGGTCTATTCCGAGAATCCTTCCCGGCTCAACATCGAGATGGAGGACTGGCTGCACAAAGATCCCTACTCGGATTTTGCAAACCGGCAGACGTACATACGTCTCGACGAACTCGCCGGGGAGACGCCCCTTACGGTCAACCGGATCATGTACACGATTCTCAGGCGGAACGCCCGGGACATCCGAAGCGTCGGCAGCAAGCGTTTCGGAATGGAGGCACTGCTGTGCGGAGTCTACGTGCGCGGCGATCTGTTCTACCTGCACGTGCTGATGCGAAACCGCTCCTCTACGGCTTCCCTGCGAACCGCCATGTGAAAAGCATTGTCCAACCCGTAGGAGTCGGTATTGTCGTTTCGCCGCATTACGCCTTATACAGCGATGACTATTACGCGGTAGACGAAAAACACCGGCACGTTCCCGGAGCTTTCAGCGAGTTCTCGAACGAGATCGCCCAGATAAACCACTATCAGACCAAAAACTTCGAAGAGTGGCTCGACAAGGTGAAGCGGGGAATCGCGGACTCCAACTTCAACCGCCGGAAAGTCGAAGACTTCTGGCATTTCAATTCTCGGATGCTGGATAGAAAAGAGGAAATCATGTACCGGTATAGACATCAATCGAACTCTAATACCTTCTTAAAAAGCAAGTAAGTCATCCACGCGGCAGTAACGTTGCCAGAGTAGACCGCAACGAAGCGGGAATTTAAGATTAGGGATAGAATTTTGAGGACAAAAATCCCGACGGTCTGATAGAGATGTCTTTGCACTACCGGTTAACCTAAACAAAGAGAAAATTTGCTGGAATAATATGATAACAAAAAGAACCTTGTCAAATTCTTGCGTTTACACTTTCATCTTTTGAAACGGTGCCGTTTTTTTCGAGTGGTTTTACCCGGACTACAACTGTGTTTTCTTGCATCACATACTTATGGTGCAAGTCTCAAATCCTGAAATTTGTTATGAATTTATCGGGTTTCAGGCCCGACCGAGTTCATAAAGAGACTGGGTTATTTTAGTTTGAACTGATGTTCTGTATTTAATGGGAATATGTAACTCCTCGATTTCGGACCTCATCTCTTGCAGTTTGTTATAATAGATTGTTTTCGCGTCGGGTGCGTCGGTTAGTGTTGTTTTCGCGTCCTCATACTTTTGATCGATCGCTTGGAGCCGGTTCAGCTTACCATAGCGGTCAAGATATGATTTGCTCCACCCCAGCATTTTGTCCTTGGAGAAAATAAACTCGATATCATGTCCTGCGCTAAGGCTGTCGAGTAAAAGCTGTCTCGTTATGCCGGGATACTCGCCGCCTCTGGATTTCGAGTCTATGAACTATTTGTATGCAGCTATGTTTTCGTATTCGTAAACCCGGAGAAGTTCATCGATATGAGTTTTCGTTACCAATCTGGCGATATATGGGCATTCTTTTGTTGGATAAAATATATGTAATCAACATTTGCTTATGGATTAAAATATGTTAAATAATTATTGTTTTATTGAAAAAAATATTGTAAATTCGTAATTATTATGCTTATTTGATGTTCTTTGTTGTATTTTGGCCGAAAATCAATATTAACTAAAAATATATTTCCCATGAAAAGCAATCGAAAAAAATGCAATCTCGACCAGTTGGCGGGGATTATGCCAATTATCGGAAAAGGAGAATTGGAAGTCTCATTATTATTATGACACTTTGGGGAATAAGTTAGGAAGTACAGAAAATGGAAATGGTGTTTATATTTTGCCTATAGGTTCTGATATTCATTCAATGACCGAATATCAGTTGTTGTAGGAGCAAAAACCCCTTGGTGTGCAGCCTGATTATATAAAGGAGCGAGTTGTTCGCTGGATAGCAGAAGATGCAGGCATACCCGGTATGTTAATTCAATTTGACCGTTTTACAGGTGCTGAAGCAGGCCTAGGCGCATACACTGATATGCAAACGGGAGTAGTTACTTTTAATTTAGCAAGTCCATCATTTGAGTATTCTACTTATAGGGATCTCCAATTTACCGTACGTCACGAGATGAGATACATTTGCAACAGTATGCAGATCCAGACTGTAAGAATTGGTCGGTACAACAATTGGAATATGCGGCTTATACATGGATGATAAATCAGCCGGAGTTTAAATATTGTTCATCCGATTATCAAGAAAGAATGAAAGAAATGCAAAGAAAGTATGCTTACTGATAAACCAATTGGGAGGAATTTCGATGAAACGTTTATTATTCGTTCTATGTATTTTATCAGCGGTAACTGCCGTATGCGGGACTCAGTCTTCAGAAAATAAAAGACGTCCGAATGTGCATACGTCGGATGAACTTTATTGGGAAGGGGAACGCTATGTTATTTCGGATTCTCCGCTTGCTTGTTTTGAAGGATACCGATCGATATTCCCGCAGATGCCGCCTCTGAAAACACATATTCTGGGCAACCCTATTTTAGAGTCTCCCCCGACCGTTCAGGATAAAAACTATGAGGCAATCTGGAAAATAGTAGACAATCGGTTGTATCTAAGCGATATAAAATTCAACTCTATTAACCGGTACGACTATTCAAAATATCTTAAACCGGATGAAAATGTCCGATTCACGATTGTGGAACGATTGACCAAAAAACAATTTAATCGCCATGAGGATGCATCGGCTCAAAAACCGGTAAGCCCTTACGGAACGATGGCTGCGACTTGGTTTAGTGATACTCTGGTTATTAAATCGTATCCGGACTGGGTTTTGACGGATTATGATACGTGGGTAAAGACGAGTGATACGCAACTGATTTTTAAAGATGGAAAAATCATATCAATTAAAAAAATATGAAACCAAATATTTTGACATTACTATTGTGCGCTGTGTTTCCGGCGATTAGTTCTTATAGTCAGGTGAATACGATTATTCGCTCTTGCGATGAGTTATTCTGGAATGACAAGTCCTATTTTATCAGTAAAAGTCCGATAGAAGGATTCCCTCGCTTCCGTGAATTTTTTCGAGAGATTCCTATGGAAAAAGGCGACGATTGGATTAAGTTTTTCGAAATAGATTCGGATAGAAGGGATAAGAATTATTCGATCCAATGGAAATTGATTGATAGTACGTTGTATTTAAATGATATATATTTTTACACATTAAAAGATCCTAAAAAGGATTTGCCCTTGTTTTTTGTTGATGAAAACGAGCCGTATCGAAGAATGGAAAAATATATAAATCAAAAATTCGACCAGCGTAGTCCCGTTGGTCGGGTGAAACCCATTAGTACCTATGGAGTTATCGCTGCTACTTGGTTTAGTGGGTCTATCTTGATAAAAGCACCGTTTCCGTCAGGTAATATTACGTTTGACAAGTGGTTACACGATCCTTTTACCAAACTGACATTTCTATCGGGAAAACTAACCGAGGTTGAAAATTTGGGAGATTTAAATGCAAAATAAAAAGGCTTTGAATCCGGTCTCGTGAATATGATCCCAGAAATTCCGTGATTACGCGATCTGCATTACGTGTTGATATGTGGAAAAAACGGCAAAAGAGCCCCCTTTGCGACGGAGGAAAATGCCCCCCCTAAAGTTGGAGCTTAGAAGGAGTTAAAAGTTGTTGTCCGGAATGGGATCTAAATAGCGATGATTTTGTCCGGGTTCAACAATGTTTTTTGCAGGTCTTTTATCCCGGTTTTATGCGAAAACCCTACTTTGTTCTCGCGGATAAAAACGGTCGGGATTGTGTCGACCAACACTACAAATATAGTGATTTGTCTTAAAAGTGTAAACACACTTTCTCCTGATGCATTCTCTGCTTCTACTCATAAGCATTTTCTGGTTTTGTTTTACGTTTTCTAATCGATTCACCGAATAGCTCGACACGCGGTGCATGGTGCACAATGCGGTCGAGCACGACATCGGCGACGGTCTTCCCGCCGATCACGTCGTGCCAGCCCTTGACGGGCACTTGCGAGGTGAACATGGTCGAGCGCTTCTGATGCCGATCCTCGATAATATCCATCAGGATTCCTCGCGATTGGGAGTCGAAGGTCTGCATGCATAAGTCGTTGAGAATAAGCACTCAGGCGCGTTCGATACGCTTGAGTTCGGTGATTATATTTCCTTTCGCTTTGGCGATCTTCAGCAGGCTCATCAGCCTCGCGGTGCTTGAGTAGTAGATCCTGAAACCCTCCTGGCAAGCTTTGTAGCCGAGCGCCGTTGCCAGATAGCTTTTCCCCGTCCCCGTCGGGCCAGTGATGAACAGGTCTTTGCTCTGGCGGACAAATTCCATCGATGCGAGTTGCTCGGCCTGATTGCGATCCATACCGCGTTCAAAGTGTAGTCCATCTCTTCTATCGAAGCGTTGTAACGGAACTGAGCCGCCTTTATGGCACGTTTTATGGCGTGGTTGCGGCAGTTGTCGAACTCGCTGCATATCAAATGGGCGACGAACTGGTCTTGGGTCATCTGCTCCTTGATAGAAGTCTCCAAAGAGGTTTTGAAGGCGTCGTGCATGCCGAATAGCCGCAGGCTGCGCATCTTCTCTAATGTCTGATTGTTGTTCATTGTATTGGGTTTTAAGATGATTATTTATAATACTCTCGTCCACGGATATTCTCTTGTTCGGGGATGGTTGCTGTTTCTTCCGGCAGGTCGATCTGTTCGGATTTGTTTTTGAGGATATCTTCGATCTCTACGAAGTTATATTTATCATAACTGTCGGCCAGGCGGCACGCAGCGGCCAAGCGATCCGAACCGACCTTGCGGGCGAAGTTGAGTATGCCTGAGCACATTTTGTTGGCCTTGTCCTGGTAGCGGGTCTTCTCAAGCACTTTGCGGATGTAATACTCGACATCTTCATGCAAAGAGGCTGCCTGTTCGATGAACTTCTCCGGAGCCCATTCGGCCACTGCGCGATGCTTGGGACACAGGTGTTCCGTGTCGATGGTGTAGCCATAGTTATGGCGGTTGCGGGTATGGTGCGCAATAAGGTCGTAGTTGTAATAGACCTCCTCGTCGGTAGCCGTATAATGCAGCTGCACTTTCTTCCCGATATAGGTATGAGGAACGCTGTAGTAATGGATATCTTCATGAAGACGCGCATTGCCATACTTATTAACCGTAGTGACGATATGTTTCTTGATCTGATAGCGGATTGGATTAAGCGGACTCAAGGCTTCCTGTTCCACATCTTCGAAGTAACTGCGGCGCGAGTAGTTGCGACGTGCAAGATTCTAGTTGTTGTGACGCTCCGATGCCGAACGGATGGCAAAATTAAGCGTTGTAAGATCCGGACAGTGCAGTGGTTCGATGACTGTGAAGATATCTTTATAAGTCAACTTAACGGCGTTCTCGACATGAGCCTTATCTTTGGGTTTACGCGCTCGCGCTGGAAGAACCGTAATTCCATAGTGCTCCCAGAAACGTTTGAACCCCTGATTGACTGTAGTCTCATGCCGGCTGGCTTTCGTTACTGCGCTTTTGAGATTGTCCGGAACGATGGCTTTGGGAACTCCGCCGATATAGTAAAGCGCATTCTTGCAAGCCGAAATAAAGTCCTCCTTGCATTGACTTTCCACAGCCTCCACACAAATCAGCAGGCTGCAACCGAGGATGGCTACGAATACCTCGACTTCACGAGGTGCCTTCCTCGGAGGATAGATCCACAACTTATTGCCCGTATAGTCGACGAACAGTTTGTCGCCAGCCTTGTGTTCCATACGCATCGACGGATTGCTGATGCGTTGGTAGCACCGAAGAGCTACCCGAAACTGCGTGATGCCATAACCATCCGGATGCAAGGCGAGGTAGCGCTCCCATTGCTTTGGGCTGGTCATGCCCTTTTTGCACAGCAATTTGCAAACAGAAGGTAAAAGGGATTCAAGGAGTTCCAAACGGGGATTGGGTGGGGGCGGTGGATCAACGACACAAAATAACTCGTAGAGCTCTGCATCGCTCTTCGTAATAAACTCGTCGTAGCTTAAGTTCAGCGTATTCCACTTGGTGACGTACTTCTTAACCGTGTTGCGCGACGTACGAGCCAACTCGGAAATTGCCCGAAGACCGACACGGTCCGTGTACAAGCGAATAATAGTCCTTAATTTGTTCATTTTTAATGGTATATTAGGCATCATCTTAAAATTTTGGTTTTTAGTAGTTATACTAAAAACCAAAATTTTAATCCTTTTTATTCCATCACGAACAACTTTGTAGCGCAAAACCCGAACAGGGTCAATTTGCTCCGTTTTAGGTGGGTCAATTTGGTCGTGTTTTCCAGCGGGAGATCTTTTCGCTGCGGACGCTGCGCGTACCGAGGCACGAGAGGGCCAGAAACAACAGACAGAACAGTTTGGTGTAAAGGGGCGACGAGAAGAGTCCCGACGTCCGCTGGAAGTTCATCAGGATCTTATCGACGAGGGCCGTATTCCAACCTACGGCCGTAATCCACGAATAGGCGTACCAGTAAAAATGAATGAGCGCGAACAGCAGGCTGAGCGCCCGCATGAACTGCATGACTTTGGCGAGACCCCGCAGGTCGTCTTCCTGTTGCATGGTTTTCCGGGTTTACGTTCATCCGTTCAACGGAAAATCCTGCGGGATATGTCGGTGCGGCCGTCCGGGGCCGAGTATGGCCGGAAAAGAAGCGCAATGAATCGATTTTCTCAGAACAATAATATGATCGTCAACTTCAAGAAAATCCGTATCGATTGAGATTTTCAAAGTATCTTTGGGTTCAGATAATAGAAATCCGTAATTTTATTGGAGAAAGTGACCTGCCTACCGGAACCGTTTCCGAAGCGCATCTTTCGGAACTGTTCGAAGAATTTATCCAAGAACTTACAGCTTATTCTTCCGATGACCGTAGGAGCGTTATTGAGCGTCTGTGCTGCATGAACTTTACGCACAAACAGCTATCCCTGCTCGAAGAGCAGAAACATACGGCGTTCGAGCCCTTAATAACCGACTATATGGTAAGAACCTTGTTTCTGATCGACATGGAAGTCCGGTTGCTTCATCTTCGCCTGCGATATCCCCATTCCGATATCTTGGCAGAAACGAAAAGCGAGTCTCCGCTGTATTTATCGAAAGAATTGACCGTAACGGATCTAGCCGAACTGCTGTACGCCCTGCATCTGATCAGGACATTCCGTAAGAACAACGACTCTAAGGCCGAATTCTCCGTCGTCGCCCGTACTTTCGGGAAATTGCTGCATGTTCGAATCAAAAACGTCGAAAGCTGGAAAAATTATACGATTAATCGCAAAATCCGCCCGACCGGTTTTCTCGACCGACTCAAGTCGGCACTGACCGAACGCAGCCAGCGATAGGAACGATCTGCTCTGCATGATAAACAAAACGAGGATCCCTAGGGAGCGCTTTTCGTTCCGGCTTTACTACACCTCTCACAGAGACGACCGACAGACCGTGGATGTCTATATCGAGGACAATATGGGCAAGGTCGTACAACGCTCGTTCTCTTTCTGGAACGAGAACGTTGCGGATGAACAAAGAACATTTTAATAATCAATCCCGAATGCCCGGTATTTCTTCCGGACGTTTCTTTCAGCAACGGCTTGCTGTTTCGCAGCGCAATTCCATACCGACCATGGTTTGTCGCGGTCTTTGTACGGGATGCGGGCCCGTAGCCGCCAAGCCTTGCCCGGTCCTATTTCGTAAAAGCGTGAGATCTCCCGTTGCCGTTCCGGTCGATCTGGCGCACCATCCAGGAAGAGACATGTATATTTGCATAGAATATTTTTCAATATGGAGGTTTTCAGGTTTGCACAGGGGGGTGTCTGAAAATACTTACATAAATTCTAAGTTATTTTGCGCCCGTTTGTATATTATTCCTATTTCGCTCGGATAGACGGATTGTATAAGAAAATATAATTTTTCTATCAATTTCCGTTTAGATGTCGTTTGTCGCAGAGCCTAACGGGAAGGCAAACATCAGGGTATTGAGATGCTTGAGGGGAACAGAATTGTCTGTTCGGTGCATTATTATCCCGGCCAAGGCTAGAATGTAGAATATGCATAAAGATAAATTTAACGAAGAGTTTAGTTTCCCGATCTACGAGGATATCGCAGACCTGCCTTTCGGAGAGCATCCTTCCGTTTTGAAAGAAGGAGTAGCGGGGATCTGTCTCGAAGGATCGGCCACCGTGGAGATCTTCGAACGCCGGTGTCCGGTCGTAAAAAACAATCTACTCGTCTTGTTTCCCTATGTACAGACTAGTCTGAAAGACGTGAGCGGCGATTTTCGCATCCGTTTTTTCAAAGTATCCGCGGATTTTTTCAATGACATCATGAGCGGGCTGGTCAACATGACGCTGGAATTCTATTTCTACATGCTGTGCCACTGTACTTATCCGCTCAACGAAAACGAAGTAGAGCGTTTCCTGCATTTTCTGGAACTTATCCGTATACGTGCCGGATATCCTTTGGAATACCTGCGCAAAGATGCGGTGCTCCAGATGCTGCGCCCTATGTATTATGACCTTTACGCCGCTTATCAAGTATCTCTCGGTAGCGGGCAAAAGAGAAAGTATTCGAATAAGGAAAGAATCGCGTTCCAATTCGCCCACCTTGTGATCGAAAATTATACGGTCAGCCGCGAGCTTTCGTTTTATGCCGATAAGATGAACCTTTCGAGTAAATATCTCAGTCAGGTGGTCCTGTCTGTTACCGGGCGGTCGGCACAGGAGTGGATCTCCCGTTACACGATCCATGCCATCAAGACGTACCTGCAAAATTTCTCTCTCGATATCAAAGAGATAGTCGCATTGGTCAACTTCCCCTCCCAGAGTAATATGAGCCGTTATTTCAAACATTACACGGACATGTCGCCCACTCAGTACAGGAACAGCCTTTGCGGGCAGTACGACCCAGAACAATAACAGGGTACCGTATTATCGGCAAAAAGCTATACCATTTTCATACGCGGCAGGGTAAGGTTGTAAAACATTATCCTGCCGTTCGTATTGCTGGATCCGTTTGAGTCCGGTCACCACGTATTCAGCATGTATAATGTGGACAAATCCCGCCGTATTGTCCTTATCTGTGCTTTATTTCGTACCGACAACAGTACAAACCATTAAAGCACACAACGTATGAAAACATCCGTCAAAGCATTGCTCAACTTTCGCGCCGACAACCGTCAGCGTCATTCATTGGTCATTCAGGTCATACACGGCCGCCGTCGCAGCCTTCTTTTTTCTGAATACCGCCTGTTGTTTTCCGAGTTCGATACCGCGCGACAAATAGCCGTTCCCACTAACCGCAGCCCTTCTTGCCGCCGTTTTGTCTGCGAGGTAAACGGCTACATTGCCGATGCCAAAAAGGAACTGCTGCGGATCGTCGACTCTTTCCGGAAGCAAAACACCTCCTATACCGCCAGAGACATTACGGACGTCTATCGCAGGCGATGCGACAACCGTTATATAGAAACGTTCGGCCGCCGGGTCGTGGACGAACTCAACGAGGCCGGACATTTCGGAACGGCACGAACCTATCGGTCCCTGCTGAGCGCCTGGGAGAAATTCACCGGAGGCGAGCGTTGCGCTTTCTCCCGGATCGACCACGACATGCTCCTCGCTTTTCAGGAACATCTTGAATACGGCAACAACCGGCGCAATACCGTGACCTTTTACCTGCGTACCTTGCGGGCCCTTTACCATAGAGCCCGGCGCAGGGGATACGCTCCGAAAGAAGGAAACCCTTTCCTGGGCATATCGTTCCGTCCCGCACGAACCGGCAAGCTGGCCGTTTCGCAGTCGTTGCTCCAGACCCTCTCCTGCACGACTTTCAACCGCGCAGAACTGAACGAAGCACGCGACGTATTCATGTGCAGTTTCTATGCCCGGGGAATGTCATTCGTCGATCTGGCTTACCTGCGTAAGTCGGATATCCGGGACGGAATTCTGCATTATAAACGTAAAAAGGTGGACGAACCCATGGCAGTCCGGATAATACCTAAACTGAAGGCGATCCTGAGCCGATACGACGATCCCCTCTCTCCGTGGGTATTGCCCTGCATGTCCCGTGGCCTGCGGCTCATCGGGCACCCGCAGGAAGTTCAGGATGGCAAATGCGCTCCCGCACTGCTTTACAAAGCCTATACCCGGGCGCTGAAATACTACCTCGACCTGCTCGGAGAGGTATCCCGCGAGTTGGAATGCCGCAAACTGACCTTCAACGTAGCCCGCCATTCGTGGGCGACACTGGCCCAGCAGTTGGGCGTACCCGTATCGCATATCGGTAAAGGATTGGGCCATACCTCGGAGAGAACCACGCGCTGTTACCTCGCTTCACTTGATAATCGTATCGTCGACAGCATCAACCGGCGGGTCTCGAACCTGCTCTGAAAGGCAAATTACCCGGAAAGATACTGTGCAACGCGAAGATGACCGCCTGAATTATTGCTTCTCTGTCAAGTTCCTTTTCAATATTACGGTAATCGGGTTTACAGAGGGGGGGGGGAGTAAAAAGTCACATTCCGTTTTATTTATTTTGCAAGTGTTTATTGATGCACAAAGTCTGTTCAGTAAGGTTATTTCGCTAAACATAGCGAATCCTATTGTCGGCCTATTTCCGGGTCTTCGTCAGGCTGCAGCACACAGAACCATCACTGGGTTGTTTTCTGCGTAGAACAGATTGTATATGGAAACAAGACTGCCTATATTTTATTTCGTCCTCAGTCTATGCTTCATGGGTGCGGGGGCGTTCCAGCCCGTCCACGCACAGCAAGCCGGCATCAAGACCAACCTGCTTTACTGGGCGACCGCCACGCCCAACGTAGGCCTGGAATGGAGTCTGGCACCCCGCTACACCCTTTCGGCCACCTTCGGGTACAACGCCTTCAACTTTCCCAACCGTACAAATTCCGACGGCATCGCCGCCAACCCCAAGCTGCACCACTGGCTCGTGATGCCGGAGGCGAAGTATTGGTTCTGCCGGGCTTTCGAGCGCGGCTACGTGGGCTTGCACGCCCTCTACGGGCAGTATAACGCCGGAGGCATGCGGTTCCCGAAATTCCTCGAAGACGGCCGTTACGACGGCTGGGCTACGGGAGTTGGTCTGAGTTACGGCTATCAGTGGGCCCTCGGCAAACGCTGGGGGCTGGAAACCTCTATCGGGGCCGGTTATATCTACCTGAGGTACGACAAGTACAACTGCGGGGCCTGCGGACAGAAGGAGGGTAGCTACCGCCGCCATTGGTTCGGGCCTACGAAAGCCGCCGTATCGTTCATCTATTACATCCGCTGACCATGAGAAAACTTCTACCCGCCATAACCGCCATCCTGCTATTGCTTGCGCTCTCCGCCCCGGCACAGGGACTCGGAGCGCAGGGTGCATCGCAATTCCGCGAGCCCCTTGCCGCCAATAAAGAAGTCCCCGGCATCCCCCCGGTGCGTTATTCGCTAACGCCCCGCGTTCAGTGGCAGGGTGACAGCCTATGGGTGCGGTTCTCCGGCGGAGTGTCCGGACGGCTCAAAGGCCCGGAGTCGCTGCACCTGATTCCTATATACATATCGGGCAAAGACACGATACGGTATCCGGAACTGGGTTACTTTACGCCCTCCGGAGCGAAGTACCATAAACGGCGGGAGGCATTGGCAGACCGCAAGACCGTCGGTACGGCGCGCATCCTCTACCGCAGCGGCAAGGGCGATGCCGACTACCGGGAGAGCCGCATCATCCCCTCGTCGATGCGGGGAGAACTGCGGCTGCTGCACGTGTTGCGTACCTGCTGCGAGGAACGCCTGCTCTCTTCGGAGGCGATCGCCGTACCGGAGCGCGCCGTCGTAGTGGCCGATACGGTCTATACGACCGTGCCGGGCGTACTGCCGCTCCCGGTGGCGGCCGTGAGCGTCCCTCTGTTTGAAACGAACGTGACTTTCATCAAGCCCAAGCCGGAGGCTGTCAAGGAACGCACGGCGACCGCCACGATCCGCATCACGTACCCCGTGAACTACTGGAAGGTCTATCCCGACTTCGAGAATAACCGGGAAGAGTTGTCCCGTATCGACAGAATATTGTCGCCGGTAGCCACCGATACGTCCACTTATCGTATCCTGTCTGCCTCGATCACGGGCTACGCCTCGCCGGAGGATACGTGGGAACACAACATGATGCTTTCGGAAAAACGCGCCGGAGGGATGCGCGACTACCTGACGGGTCGCTACGCGATGCCGGCGCAGGGAATCGCGGTAAAAGGCCGGGGCGAGGACTGGGATGGCCTGCGCGAAGCGGTCGAGGCGAGCGACATGGCCGCAAAGCACGAAATACTGGCCATCATCGACTCATACGACGTATTCGACGGGCGGGAAAAGGCGCTGATGGACTTGCGCGGCGGCGAGCCGTATAAATATATGCTTAAAAACCTCTTCCCTCCGTTGCGCCGTATGGAGATGGAGATCGACTACCGCGTACGCCCGTTCGGCACGGACGAGGCAGGGGAGCTGATCGGCAGCCGCCCGCAGGATCTGAGTCTGCGGGAGATGTACGAGGTAGCGCAGGCGGAGAACGACAACCAGACCATCGTGCGGCAGCGCGACGAATACGGTCGGGAGTACGACGTCGCGGTGCGCTATTTCCCGGACGATGACATTGCCAATATTAACGCCTCGTCGGCGGCACTCGTGCGGGGTGACCTGGAACTGGCGCGGTTCTGCTTAGAGCGGGTAAAAGACAATCCGATGGCCGATAACAACCTGGGCGTGTACCACTGGCTCTGCGGCAAGATCGCCGAAGCGAAGGAATTCTTCCGTCGGGCGACGGAGACCGACCCCGAACGGGCGGCCTATAACCTGGAACAACTGGAAAAATGGGAGAAGGAGTTCGGGGAAGACGGCGGCGACACCGGTGCCAACGGGCACACCGAAATGATCCGGAAACGTTTTGCGGTTTTCGCAGGCAGGTAAGGGGGAACGAAACGAAAACACAGGCCGGAAACGGTTCCCTCTTCCACAGGTTAGCGGAGGGAAACGGCGGGAAGCCCGCAGAAAGGAGAAAGAAGGGAAACAGAGAAAAACACGAACAGGGAAGAGATCGGACAACGGAAATAGGAACAAAAAAGATACGACGACGCTGTGAACGGCGCACAGAGAAAAAGAAAGAAGGGACACGGCCGTAAACGACAGATGGAATGGACGGAGCTACATATACTTCGCAGGACGACAAAGGAGGTGGCCGCACGGCGGACAGCCTTCCGGCGACCGGATTTTACCCGGCCGCCGCATGTGTTTTCGGGCTGTGGAGCATTCGCGGCGCGGATCGCCGTGCTCTGTCTGCTGCTCTGCTCGTGCTCGCTGGACGACTACCGGGACGAGTGTTGCGAACGAGGGCCTGCAATGCGTTACAGCTACTGCCCTTACGGGCAGGAGGCGTTCGCGGAGTACATCTCCACGCTTCGCCACTACCTGTTCGACGAGGCGGGGAACTATCTGGGCGAACTGCCGCCGGGGGCCGACCTGCAATACCAACCGCTGTCGCTCGACGCGGGGAGCTACACGATGGTGACGGTGGGCAACGCCTCGGATCATACCTTGTGCGAGTGCGCTCCGCAGCAGGGATTGGAGAGCTTCGAGCTCTCACTGAGGCAGCGCTACGAAGACCGGGAGGATATTCTCTGCAACGGCGACCAGCTTTACTGGGGCGTGAAGTCGTTCACAGTGGACGGCGAGGGCGGCGCACGCGGCCTGCCCGTGGAAGGGACGCGCGGAGCCACCGAGGAGATGATAACTTATATGAACAACATACACTGCCACATGGAGGTAAAGGTAGTATGGGACAACATGCCGGAGCGTGTCGGTGACTACGAAATGGAGCTGGAGAACGTTCACGCGGGCTACTCGCTCTGTCCGGAGCGGAGCCAACAGGCGGGCGGATTCATCGTCCCGGCGTGCGGAGAGGAGACGGCCACCCACCGGCTGCGCGTGCCGCTGCGCTCGCAGGAGCTCTACGGGGAGTTCGTCACGCTGCGCTACACCGACGAGCGGATACCGACCTTCCGGCTCAGGTTCGCCTCGGAGCAGATAACGCCCGATATCGACTTGGGTCGCGCCTTCCGGACATGGGGCTGGTACCCCTCGGATACGCACGTGCAGAAGTACCGCATACAGGTAAAGATCTTCGGCGACGGGCGGGTGGAGGTGACACCGTGGCTTGACACCTCGGTCGAAGACTGGGTGAACGGGGGAATGTTCGGGTAAACGGGACGGACGGCAGGACGGGAACGAAAAAAGGAAAGAGAAAAGATGCGGAATATGAAACCGAAAGAGCAAAGGGGAAAAAAGAATTAAAGACAAAAAACACTTAACGAAAGATAACCATATAACAATGAAACCGATCAGATTATTAGCGACGGTACTCTGCGCGGCGGCACTTTTAACAAGCTGCAATAAGGAGGATAATTTGGGCGGGCCCTCGGCCACGGACGGCCCGTCGGTGCGGCTGACCCTCGGCGGTTCGGCGGCGCCGGGAACCAAAACCCTCACCCGGGGTTCGGGCGACGACAGCAACCCCGGCACGACCGCGGCCGAGGAAGCCGAGAAGTCCGTAAGCGACCTGCGAGCTGTGCTGTTTAGCACGAAAAACGGGTTCTACAAAACCGTAGAGGCCAAGCCCGACGCTACTAACGGAGGGTACACCTTTATCGTCGAGCAGGACGATACCTACGACGTGTGGCTGGTGGCCAACGCCGACGAGACCCTGCGGACGGCACTCGAAAGCATCCCCGCCGGGACGAAGCCGGACGACGGGATGAATGGTCTCGGCGCCGTTATCGCAACACAGGCTTCGGATGCGGACAACGCGTTCCTGATGCTCTCCACCGGACCGGAACGGGTAACGACCCAAATATCGCAAACCAAAAACATCGGCGAGATACACATGCGCCGACTCTCGGTGCGTATCGACATCATCAATGCCGCCGAAGGAATTACGGTGAACAAGGTAACCTTCAACAACCGGGCGAAACAAAGTTACCTGCAAACCCCGAACGTGATGCCGACCGAGGCCGAGTGGTTCGAGAATAAAGAGTACACCGTAAGCCTCACGGGAAGTAAGGATAGCCCCACGAAATACGAGCACGAAATCTACACCTACGAGAACTATACCCAGAAAGGCGGAACGACGATCCCGACCCTGACGTTGGAATATACCGAAGGCGGACAGAGCAAGACGCACACGGTGGAGTTCACCGACGCGAACGCTCCGGCAGGCACGCCGCTGGCGCTGAAAAGGAACTATCTGTACCGCATTACGCTGAACAAGGTTTACCAACTCGGCTTCCAGATGGAAGTCATCGATTGGGAAGCCGGGGAGACGTTCGATGTTCCCGACCTGCCGCTCGACGGGGAATCGCAGGCGGCGCTCAACGCCAAGTTGAAAGTCAACATGTTTACGGAGTATAATGTAAAGAACGCCGACCTTGCCACCAAAACGGTCAATTCGTTCTACGATAAGCTGGCCGTGTCGTTTGATGACTGTCCGACCGACTCGTATTTTACCTATACGGAGTTGCAGGATGCCGGACTGACAGCCGCCGATGTGGTGCTGACACTTCGTCGTTTT
>OGQK01001038.1_pt1 | contig 16077 bp, 14 predicted proteins | sample 1553221 | NCBI WGS metagenome assembly OGQK01 (sample SAMEA2579996, study PRJEB22360) | human gut metagenome | biome: human gut; feature: human-associated habitat; material: faeces | place: Denmark | collected 2008/2010 | reverse complement strand
CCCCGGGGCCCGGCTGCCGCGCCTCAGGCTCCCTACGATGCAGGCGCCGCCGTGCAGGGCTTTTTGACTGGCTATCAGACCATGGACCTGCTCGCGTCGCTCGCCTTCGGCATCATCATCGCCGAGACCATCCACGAGTTGGGCGTTACCGACGATAGGCGCGTGGCCTTCGAGATCTCGCGTTCGGGTGTGATCGCCGGCGTGCTCATGGCCATCATCTACTGCGGCCTGGCGCTTGCCGGAATGCAACTCGGCACGGTTATGCCCGATGCCACCAACGGCGCTGCCATCCTCGCTCGTTCGGCCTCCATGCATTTTGGGCTTGCTGGCACGGTCGTGGTCTTCGCGATCTTTTTCCTCGCCTGCATGAACGTGTGCGTCGGTCTTATTAGCTGCTGCTCGCGCTATTTCTGTGAGACGTACGTAGTTGAAGGGGGAGCGGAGGCTTCCGAGGGGGCCATGCGCCGCCCCTTCGCGATCCTTGCCTTTGTGTTCGCGGCGTTTTCGTGCGTGCTCTCCAACGTGGGCCTCGACGTGATCCTTATGTTCTCGGTGCCCATGCTTAACGCCTTGTATCCCGTCGCCATCGTGCTGGTTCTCATGGGTTTGGTACACGGCTTTTGCGACGCTCATCCGCAGGTGTGGGTCTGGGTTGGCGGTGTGGTTGCCGTGCAGAGCGTGATCACCTCGGTCCGCGATGCGTTCTTTGGGGGCACGTGGCTGCCGTTTGATGCGCTGCCGTTGGCGGATATCGGTGCCGCGTGGGCGCCGGTTGCCGTGGTGGCATTTGTGATCGGCCTGCTCCATAGTCGTTTTGTCGCACATTCGAGGAGCTAGGGTTTCTGCGCTTGCACAGGCGGGGAGTCTCCCCTATAATTTCCTTCGCTTTGGGACACGCAAGGTTTAGACCTTAGCTGCTCAACACCTTCGGGACGTGGCGCAGTTTGGTAGCGCGCCTGCTTTGGGAGCAGGATGTCGCAGGTTCAAATCCTGTCGTCCCGACCATATCTTGCGGGCGTAGTTCAATGGTAGAACCCCAGCCTTCCAAGCTGATGACGCGGGTTCGATTCCCGTCGCCCGCTCCATAGGATAGATGAATGGCTCTGGTTCCTTTTGGGACCAGAGCCATTTTCGTAAGTGTACGGGGTTACGGGAATCGATGCCGCCCCGCGCCCTAGCTAAGGTGCGGTTAAATAGTTTCTGAAAAGCTCGAATAAGCCTAAATCCAGGAACTATTTCACCGCAACTTAGGAGGGGATGGGGCTGAGGGGCGGGCGATGCCGTTGCCTGTCGGTTAGTGGCGGGATTGGTGGCGGAGCTTGTCGATGGTGAAGTCGGTGCTTCGGCTGCGGGCTTCGGCGGCGCGGTCGCGAGCGTCGGCAGCGGTTTGGCGCTGGCGGCGGTAATCGATCATGCCTTGGATGATGGGCTTGCCAAAGCTCACGACATCATCGTTGTAGATGGCGGTTCGGGCTGCGAGGAGGCAGTCGGAAAAGTCCATATGGGTCTTGCCAAAGAGTTTGACGGCAAGGGCGACAACGGTGGGCTCGTCGACCATTACGTCATCGAGCAGCCTTTTCATGGCCGTAGCAATCTCAACGCGGGGAACCTTATAGACGTCGCGCAGCGTGACCACGACGCGCGTGATAATCTCGGGGTAGACGCGAGCGGTGCGCGTGGCGATGACCTTGGCGGCGCGCGGTGACAGAACTTCGTCGTCGTCAAGCAGGTAACGTAGGATGACGGTCTCGTCGATGATGGTGCTACTCATGGATATCTACTTCCTCGGGACCCAAAATCGAATCGTCGCTTTCTGTGGCAAGGTGCTCAATCCAGGCATTGCGCTCCTCGGCGCGGCGATTGGGGTCACCATATGCTTTGAGCGATCCATAGGCGGCGGTGCCGTCCTTTGAGCGCACGGCGACCGGTTGAAAGGGGAGCTTGCGCATTAAAATGCTCTGCGCGACAAAAAGGCGAACGGCCTCGGCAAGCGATGTGCCCATGGCGTCGTAGAGATGCTCGGCATGCTGCTTGTCTTCCTCGCGAATGCGCACCTGCAGGATGGCTCTTTTTGCGTCGATGACATTACTGGCCTCCCTTAATGAGCGTGCAATATGAATGGTCAAATACAGCATCGGATAATAATAGCTAATCTTATAACCACTACTTTATTGCACTCAAGTTAATGATCGCGAAATTTATCGCAAACGTACTACATCCTTCAGAAGCGAGCGTGAAATCTTTCTTGGGCGTACGCATGTAATACACTCACCTTTATAGCTTCTAGAGAATAATTCCAACCTGCCAAAACCCCTGCAATACACCCGTATTGCAGGGCCTATGCTCACGTTTGCCCCCTGCAACTGCGTATATTCAACCTGTATACCGTTGGAGAAATTCTACCGAGTGCCTGTTTCGCCGCATGCATTCGATACGCCGATGCCAGGCCACGGGCGGCTTGGGACAACGTCGACAGGGTCTCTCCGGCATGGGATTCAGGAGGGAGTGAACAACATGGGCAATAAACGAGTCGTAGCCGATTCTTCGCGCTGCATTGGGTGCCAAACCTGTATGGCGGCGTGCATCGAGGCACACGATATTCCCGGCAACATCGCCGCACCTCGCTTGCGCGTAACGCGCACCTACGAGATCTCCGCGCCGGTGGCATGTCACCACTGCGAGGACGCTCCGTGCGCGAAGGCCTGTCCTACGGGCGCCTTGTTCTTTGATCCAAAGAACCATCGCATCGGAGTCAACGAGGACAACTGCATCGGCTGCAAGAGCTGCGTCATGGCCTGCCCCTTTGGCGCCGTGAGCGTGGCGACCACGCAGGTCCCCGTCTTGATGGGCGACGTGCGCGTAGGTTCGCAGACCAAGAGCTTTGTGCTCAAGTGCGACCTGTGCGTGGACCGTCCCGGCGGTCCGGCGTGTGCCGAGGCGTGCCCGACCAAGGGCCTCACCTTGGTAGACGAGGAACGCCTGGCAGAACTGACTGCCGAGCGTGCCCGCGCCACCATCGAAAACGAGGCGTAAGCGTCGGGCGACAGGCCCAATGATTGTCAAATAAGTACCGAGTATTCGGTAGCAGAGAAAGGAAGGAGGGTGTCATGGAGAAGCATAAAGTGATCTGCCCGTACTGCGGCGCCGGTTGCCAGTTTAACCTCTTGGTCCAAAACGGCCAGGTCGTGGGTACCGAACCGCTCAACGGCATCACCAATCAGGGCGAGCTGTGCCTTAAGGGCATGAGCGGCTACGACTTCATCAACGACACCAAGATCTTGACTCCTCGCGTACTGCACCCGATGATCCGCCGCACCAAGGGCGCGGATCTTGAGCGCGTAAGCTGGGACGAGGCGCTGGATTTCACCGCATCTAAGATGCAGGCCATAATTGACGAATATGGTCCTAACGCTGTCATGACCACCGGCTCTTCGCGAGGCGGCGGCAATGAGGCGAACTACGTCATGCAGAAGTTTACGCGTGCGTGCATCGGCACCCACAGCGTAGACAACTGCGCTCGTACTTGACACGGCCCTACTGTCCTCGGTCTGATGGACACGGTTGGTTCAGGTTGCATGTCATGCTCCATCCCCGGTATGGAGGATGCGGGCTGCATTTTCCTCTTCGGCTATAACCCTGCCGATTCGCACCCCATCGTCGCAAGGCGTATCGTGCGAGCCAAAGAAAAGGGTTGCAAGATCATCGTCGCCGACCCGCGCCATATCGAAACTGCGCGTATCGCCGATCTCTACCTTCCGATCAAGAACGGTTGCAACGTCGCGTTCCTCAACGCCTTTGCCAACTGCTTGGTCAACGATGGCCTCTACGACAAGGAATTCGTCGCCGAGCACACGAACGGCTTTGACGAGTGGTGGGAGACCATCAAGAACTACACTCCCGAATCCGTACAGGACATCACGGGTGTCGAGCCCGCGTTGATCCACCAAGCTGCCGAGATGTACGCCACGGCGAAGCCCTCTGCCATCATTGGCTGGGGTATGGGCGTATGCCAGCAGAAGCAGAACCTGAAGACGGTGCACACCATCGCCTCCATCGCCTGCGTTGCCGGCCAGATCGGCAAACCCAATTCCGGCCTCGCGCCCGTGCGTGGCCAGAATAACGTCCAGGGCTCCTGCGATATGGGCATGCTGCCCAACCTGTACCCTGGCTACCAGAAAGTCACCGACCCGGCAGTGCGTGCCAAGTTTGCCAAGGCTTGGGGCGTGCCCGAGGAAAAGCTCCCGCTCGAGGAGGGCTACAAGCTCACCGACCTGGGTCACCTGGTCGACGAGGGCAAGGTGCACTGCTTCTACAACTACGGCGAGGACCCGGTCCAGACTGAGCCCGATTCGGCCGGAATGCGCAAGACGCTCTCCGAGCTGGACCTGTTCATCTGCCAGGACATCTTTATGACGCAGACGACTATGCTCGCCGACGTCATCCTGCCTGCCACCTCTTGGGGCGAGCACGAGGGTGTCTTTACCGCATCCGACCGTAGCTTCCAGCACTTTGACGCGGCCGTTCCGCCCAAGGGCGAGTGCCGTCACGACTGGGAGATCTTCGCGGACCTGTCTACGCGTATGGGTTACCCCATGCACTACGACAACACCGAGCAGATCTGGAACGAGTGCATCAGCCTGTGCCCCAACTTTGTGGGCGCAACCTACGAGAAGATGGCTCCCGAGGGCGGTTACGCCCAGTGGCCGGTCAAGAGCACCGATGTGAACGACCACGGTACGCCCGACATGTTCGCTGGCGGCAAGTTCACCACCAAGGACGGCCGCGCCAACCTGATGGCGCACGATTGGGAGGCGCCCTCCGAGCTTCCCGACGATGAGTACCCGCTCATCCTGTGCACCGTTCGCGAGGTCGGCCACTACAGCTGCCGCTCGATGACCGGCAACTGCAAGACGCTGGCACTGCTTGCCGACGAGCCCGGCTTTGTCCGCATGAATCCCGCGGACGCCCAGGCGCGCGGTATCAAGAACGGCGACATCGTCTCGATTCACAGCCGCCGCGGCCAGGTATACAGCCGCGCCGACGTGAGCGACCGTATCAACAAGGGCACGGTCTATATGACCTACCAGTGGTGGATCGGCAAGTGCAACGAGCTGACCATCCACAAGGTCGACCCGGTCTCGCACACGCCCGAGGACAAGTTCTCCGCCTGCCAGGTCGACGCTATCGCCGACCAGGTCTGGGCCGAGGGCGAGGTCGAGCGTCAGTACACCGAGCTCAAGCAGGCTCTGGTGGACGCCGCCGCTCCCCAGGACGTTGAGCCCGGCGCCGCCAAGTTCGACGACGAGACGCACGTGAACCAAATCGTGTAGTCCCGTTCTCGTTGGCTTTTTGGGCCGGGCGTCCCGTACGTTCGGGAGCCCGGCCCGTTATTTTGAAAGGAAGTGGGGATGAACCGCTTCATCGACATCAACCCGGAGAGGTGCATCGGCTGCGGAACATGCCAGTCCGCCTGTGCCGACGCTCACCGGATGCAGGGTCTTCAGGATACGCCGCGCCTGGCGCTCGTGAAGACCGGCGGTATTTCGGCCGCCCTTGCCTGCCACCATTGCGAGGGTGCCCCCTGCGCCGAGGTTTGCCCGGTGAATGCCATCGAGCACGATGGCGATCGCATCCACGTCAAGGAGCAGGAGTGCATCGGGTGCAGGCTGTGCGCCATCGCGTGCCCCTTCGGAGCCATCCATCCCGATGGCACGTCTATCGCCGGTGTCGCAGGCATGTGCGACCCGACGCCTTCGTATCCTAAGTCCCTGAGCAGCCTGCTTACGTGGGCTCCCGGCCAGTACACCTGCGCTGTCAAGTGCGACCTGTGCGCCTTCGATCCGGACGGCCCGCATTGTGTGGCGGCGTGCCCCACCAAGGCGCTGACCGTCATGGGCGGCGCGGCCGATCGCGAGCTCGACGAGGCCAAGCGCCTGCGCTCGATCGAAAACGGTCCCGTCGTCGACGTTACCGCTGTGGCCCAGGGCCTCTCCGAGAAAGCAGAAGGGAGCGTAAACAATGGATAGCATGACGCTGTTTATCGCATCGCTTGCCGTCTCGTGCATCGGTGCGCTCGCCTCGGTTCTGCTGATCAAGGCTGATAACGCCGCCAAGACCGCCGGCTGCCTTATCGGCGCCGTCGCCGCGGTGCTTTCGTTTGTGGCCGGTATCCAGGCCGTGCTGGGCGATGTCACGTCGGTCGACACCATCGTGTTTTTCCCGTTTGCCCATTTCCAGCTGCTGCTCAATCAGCTGTCCGGCCTGTTCGTGGCGCTCATCTCGGTGCTCGCGTTTGCCGGTTCGATCTACGGTCTCAACTACTTTGATGAGTACCCGGGCAAAAAGGGCCGCGCCGGCTTCTTCTTTAACACCTTTGTGGCGTCCATGATGCTCGTCATCACCGCCGACAACGTGTTTTGGTTCCTGGTTGCCTTTGAGCTCATGTCGCTGACCTCGTACTTCCTGGTCGTGATCGAGGAGAACGAGAACTCCATCCATGGCGGTTGGCTCTACTTTGTGATCGCGCACGTGGGCTTTGTGCTCATCATGGCGAGCTTCCTCACCATGACCAACTTCGCCGGTGGCTCGTTTGCCTTTGCGGATTTCCGCGCTACGCAGTTTAGCCCCGCGGTCGCATCCGTGTGCTTCGTGCTCGCCTTCTTTGGCTTTGGCGCCAAGGCCGGTATCATTCCGCTGCACGGCTGGCTGCCCAAGGCACATCCCGAGGCGCCGTCCAACGTGTCGGCCCTCATGTCCGGCGGCATGATCAAGATCGGTATCTTCGGTATTCTCAAGGTGGGCCTCGACCTGCTCTCCGCCTCGGGCGTTCAGGTCTGGTGGGGCCTTATGGTCATGGTCTTCGGTGCGGTCTCGTCGGTCCTCGGCGTGGCCTTCGCCCTGCAGGAGCATGACATCAAGCGCCTGCTGGCCTATCACTCCGTCGAGAACATCGGCATCATTCTGCTCGGCGTCGGCGCCTCCATGGCCGCCATGGCTCTCAACTCGGTCGGCATCGCCGTCCTGGCTCTGATGGCCGCCCTCTACCACACGTTTAACCACGCGATGTTTAAGGGCGAGCTGTTCTTGGGCGCCGGTGCACTGCTGTACTCCACGGGTACGCGCAATATGGAGAAGATGGGCGGCCTGTTCCGTCGTATGCCGGCAACGGCCATCTGCTTCCTCATTGGTGCGCTGGCCATCTCGGCCATCCCGCCCTTCAACGGCTTTGTGTCCGAGTGGTTTACCTACCAGTCGCTCTTTAACGCCGCCATGCAGGGCGACAAGGCCGTCATGATCGTGGCCGTGTTCGCTGCCGTCGCGCTTGCCATTACCGGCGCGCTGGCTGTCACGTGCTTCGTCAAGGCCTATGGCGTCTCCTTTGCCTCCGCGCCCCGCTCAGAGGCCGCGGCCAATGCCAAGGAGGTTCCCGCCCCCATGGTGTTTGCGCAGGGCCTGCTCGCGGCCATCTGCGTCGTGCTGGGCATTGGCGCTCCCGTGATCGCGCCCGTGCTGGTCGATGTTGCCGCGTCCGTGCTGCATCCGTACGGTGGCGTGTTTGCCGCCGAGGGCATGGAGCTCATGAACCAGTACTCCGGCGCTGCCACCTCCACGCCCGCGATCGCTATAGCGCTCGTGGTGCTCGTCGGCCTTGCCTGCGGTTATCGCAAGCTCAAGACCGTCGGCAAGGTGCAGAAGTCCCAGCCGTGGGCATGTGGCTATGCTCCCAACGAGCATATGCCCGTCGTGGCCACGACCTTTGCCTCTGAGGTGTCCTGGTTTATGCAGCCGCTCTACACGCTGCGCGACCGCTGCACGGCCGTCTGCTGGTCCATCGCGCACTTCTTCCAGAAGCTCACCGGTGTGGCCGAGGCTGTGGAGCCCGTACCCGACAAGGTCCTCGTCGATGCCCCGCATAAGGGTGTCGAGAAGCTCGCCGACCTCGCGACTAAGCTCGAGGGCGGCAACTACAGCATCTATATCTGCTACATCGTCGCGGCACTCGTGGTGTTCCTCGTGCTCGCCGTGCAAATGGGTTAAGGAGGGGAGAGCATGAACAACATCGTACTTGCCGTTCTGCAGGGCGTGGTCGTTATGGCCGTCGCGCCGTTCTTCTCCGGTCTCGGTCGCGTTATCCGCGCCAAGATGCACAACCGTCGCGGCCCCAGCATCATGCAGGACTACCGCGACCTGGCCAAGCTCTTTGCGCGCCCCGAGTCCCAGAGCGAGGACGCGAGCTTTGCGCTGCGCATTATGCCGCCGCTGTTCTTCGCCGTCGCCTTTATGCTCGCGATGGGTCTGCCGCTCTTTACGGCACAAAGCCCCATCCCGGTTTTTGGTGACGCCATCACCATCATGTACAGCCTGGCGCTCGCCCGCTTCTTCTTCGCCCTCTGCGGTGTGGATTCGTCCAACGCCTACGCCGGTATCGGCGGCGTCCGCGAGCTGCTCATGAGCGTGCTCATCGAGCCGTCCATGCTGCTGGCGCTGTTTGCCGCCGCCCTGGTGTGCGGTTCCACCGACATCGCCACCATGGGTCAGCACATCATGACGGGCGCCATCGACGCGCCGGTCGCCGTGATCCTCGCCGGCATCGCCTTTGCGATCGCCTGCTACATGGAGCTCGGCAAGCTGCCGTTTGATCAGGCCGAGGCCGAGCAGGAGCTCCAGGAAGGTCCGCTCGCCGAGCTTTCCGGCCCGTCGCTTGCGATGGCCAAGCTCGCCATGTCCATGAAGCAGGTCCTGGTCGTCGCCTGGTTCTGCGCGATCTTCGTCCCCTGGGGCGAGCCCACGGCCGTGGGTATCGCGGCCGTTCTGGGCGCGGTCATCTTCCTGGTGAAGTGCCTGATCGACTTTGTCGTATGCGGCGTGATCGAGAACTCCTGCTCGCGCTCGCGTTTTAAGGTGCTTGGCAATCAGACCTGGGCCGTCGTGGGCATCGCCGTTCTGGCGTTTGTCTTCGTGGTCGTCGGCGTGTAGGAGAAGGGAGAAACAATGTCATTTGCAGTCAGTCTGTCCCTTCTCGGCTTGGTCGCTATCGCGGCCCCGATGGTGGCCTCGGTGCTCGTCGCCCTGTTCCCCCGTCCGTACGCCAAGTGGTTCAGCGTTTTGGGTGCCGCCGTCTCGACGGTCTGCACCATCGCCCTCGCCGCGAATTTCGCTGGCGCCGGCATGCCCGACACGCAGGTCCCCCTGATCTCGTTTGGGCAGACCCTCGTCATGGGATTCACCTTCGATCGCATGAGCACGCTGCTCGCGCCCGCCTTTGTGGGTATCGGCCTGCTTGTCGTGATCTATTCGATTCCCTATATGAGCGAGAATAACCGTGAGCATCCCGACGCACCGCGTCGTCGCTTCTACGCGTACCTCGCGACCTTCATCGGCGCCATGGCCGGCCTCGTGTACAGCTCGACCCTTTTGGGCCAGCTCGTGTTCTTTGAGATCACGGGTGCCTGCTCTTGGGGCCTCATTAGCTACTACATGACGCCTACGGCCAAGAAGGCCGGCATGAAGGCCCTGATCATCACGCATATCGGTGCGCTCGGTCTGTATCTGGGCACTGCTATCGTGTTTGCCCACACCGGCACCTTCGCCATCACCGCGATTGCCGGCCTCGACGCCAAGCTCAAGGCCATCGTCCTTTTGCTCGTGCTGTTTGCGGCCTGGGCCAAGTCCGCACAGGTCCCCATGTACATGTGGTTGCCTTCGGCCATGGAGGCGCCGACGCCTGTTTCGGCCTACCTGCATGGTGCCTCGATGGTCAAGGTCGGCGTGTGCGTGTTCGCGCGTGCACTCGTCTCTGCCGGCGAGATTCCCGAGATCGTGGGCTGGGTCGCCATTGTCGACGCCATGGTCACCATGCTCTTTGGTTTCCTTATGTACCTGCCGCAAAAGGACATGAAGCGCCTGCTGGCCTTCTCCACGATCGCCCAGCTCTCCTATGTGTTCTTTGGTCTGGGCCTTTCGGTCTTTGGCAGCCAGCTGGCCTTTGATGGCGCCGTGTGCCACATCTTTAACCACGCTTTCGCCAAGACGCTGTTCTTCCTGATCGCCGGTTCGTTCTCCTTTACGCTCGGCACGCGTATGCTGCCCAAGCTTCGCGGCATCGTAAAGAAGTACCCGATCTCGGGCGTGGGCTTTGGTGTCGCGGCGCTCGCCATTGCCGGCGTGCCGCCCATGAACACGTTCTTCTCGAAGTTCCAGATCATCGCCGGTGGCTTCTCTGTGGGTGCCGGCAACGTCGCGATCCTGGTGCTCGTGTGCATCATGGTTGCCGAAACCGTCGCTACCTTCGCCTGGTTCCTCAAGTGGATGGGCTATTGCCTGCCCGGCGAGCCGAGCGACGAGGTTGCTGCGGGAGCACCGCTTCCCCGCGCGATGGCGTTTGTGTTCATCGTGCTCATCATCATGGTTATCGTCAGCGGCCCGCTTTCGGCCAGCTGGATCGGTTAGGAGGTAGAACGACATGGGTTATTCGATCGTCAACATCCTTGGCGGCCTTCTGATCGTTACGTCCACCATGGTGGTCGTCTCCAAGAACATCAAGCACGCCATCAGCTGGTATGCGGTGCAGTCGCTGGTGCTCGTGGGACTGCTCGCTACGCTCGGTGCCACTACCGGTGCGCAGGAGCTGCTTATGTGGGCTGGATCTGCCTTTATCACCAAGGTCGTCCTGGTCCCTTATATCCTCAACCGCGCATACAAGAAGATGGGCGAGCCGAGCGACGCATCGCTCAAGGCCGGCCTTAAGCCCGCGTGGGCCATTTGCATCATCGCCGTTGAGGTCGCGATCTGCTTTGCCGTCGTGACGCAGATCAGCCTGCCCACGGCCGAGGTCGCAACGCCTGCGCTCGCTATTAGCTTCGCTCACTTCTTTGTGGGCCTCACCTGCATCATCTCGCAGCGCAACATCATGAAGCAGATCTTTGGATACTGCCTCATGGAAAACGGCAGCCATGTGACGCTCGCGCTTTTGGCCCCCACCGCTCCCGAGATCATCGAGATCGGTATCGCCACCGACGCCATCTTTGCCGTCATCATCATGTCCATCGTCGTGCGTCGCATTTGGGACGGCTCCCACTCGCTCGATGCGCGCGACCTGTCCGAGCTGAGGGGGTAGTCCATGGAAACGTTGATTCTCGCCCTGCTCGCGACTCCTCTGGTGTTCTCGCTGGTCATGGCGTTTTTGCCCAAGAACACGTCCTATAACGTGTTTGCCGGTCTCAACCTGGTCTCCGTCGCAGCCGTCCTGGTGCTGTCGATTGTGACGGCCGGTGACGTCCTTATGAGCGGCGACACCGCGAGCGCTCTTGGCCTGTGGTTCCACCTCGATTCGCTGGGCGCCATCTTTGTGCTGCTCATCGGCTTTATCGGTTTTCTTACCGGGCTGTTCTCGCTGCCCTATGTAAAGGCCGATATCGAGGAGGGCTCCATGCCCGCCGAGCGCGCCAAGCAGTATTTTGCGCTGTTTAGCCTGTTTGTGTTCACCATGCTGCTCGCGTGTCTGTCCAACAACATGATCCTCACGTGGGCCGCCGTGGAGGCAACCACGCTTTCCACCGTGTTCCTCGTGGGTATCTACAAGAACAAGACGGCCCTCGAGGCTTCTTGGAAGTATGCGATGGTCTGCACCGCCGGCGTGGCCTTTGGCCTGTTCGGTACGCTGCTGATCTACGCCAACGCCGCCGACGTGATTCCCAACGCCCACGAGGCCGCATTCCTATCGTGCGTGCTGCCGTATGCCGACCAGTTCGACCCGACGCTCATGCGCCTCGCCTTTGCGTTTATCGTGATCGGCTTTGGCACCAAGGCTGGCCTGTTCCCCATGCACACTTGGCTGCCCGATGCCCACTCTCAGGCTCCGAGCCCTGTCTCGGCCCTGCTCTCGGGTGTTCTGCTTAAGTGTGCCATGCTTGTGATCATGCGCTTCTACGGCTTTACCATCCAGGCCGTGGGTGCCGAGTATCCGCAACTTCTGCTGTTGATCGTCGGCACGCTGTCCATTTTGGTGGCGGCACTCTCGATGTTTCGCCAGGACGACCTCAAGCGCCGCTTTGCGTACTCGTCTGTGGAGAACGTGGGCGTTATCGCCCTGTGCCTGGGTATCGGTGGCCCGCTGGGTATCGCCGCGGCCCTGCTGCACTGCGTGTTCCACGGCTTTACCAAGACGCTTGCCTTCTGCGTGTCCGGCAACATCCAGCACGCCTTTGGCACGCGTAGCCTGGCCAAGATCCAGGGTGTCGTCGAGGTTGCTCCCGCAACCGCCGCGCTCGCCGTCCTGGCGCTGCTCGGTCTTGGTGCCTTCCCGCCCTTTGGCATGTTCATCTCCGAGTTCCTGACTTTTGTCGCCGGTGTTACCGCCGGTCCCATGTGGCTGGTCGTCGTGGTCGCCCTCGGTCTTACCGTGGCCATCTCCGCGCTCACCCGCATCGCACTCAAGTCGGTATTCGGCCATGCACCCCAGGGCATGGGCAAGCATGAGGCCCCGGCACTCATGCTTATCCCCGAAGTCATCCTGGCTGTCATGATCTTGTGGTTTGGCATCGCCACCCCGCTGCCTCTCGTGCACGGTGTGGAGACCGCGACCGGCATCGTGCTCGAGCAGAGCACCGAGGAACTTCACGCGACGCCGATGTACCGCGCTGTGTTCGGTACCGAGACCGCTCAGAGCGAGGTGGAGTAACGAATGATTGAAACTGAGAACAAGGTGTATGCCCGTCGCTGCGAGAGCCATGTCGAGGCCCTGCGCCGCGCTGTTCCGGGCTGCATCGAGAAGGTCGAGTGGCAGTGCGAGGACCAGCTGACGATCACCGTCAAGCAGGACAAGCTGCCCGAGGCCGTCCACTACCTGTACTACGAGCGCTACGGCTGGATTCCCGTGATCATCGGCAACGATGAGCGCAGCCTGTGCGGCCGTTACGCCGTGTACTATGTCATCTCCATGGAGGGGGAGGATCCCGGTTGGGTGACCGTGCGCACCGAGGTCGATCCCGCCAAGATGACGTTCCCGTCCGTGACACCGTTCGTCCCCGCCTGTGTGTGGGGCGAGCGCGAGCTTCGCGACATGTTCGGCCTGATCCCCGAGGGTCTGCCCGATCGTCGTCGCCTGGTGCTGCCCGACGATTGGCCCAGCGGCCTGTACCCGCTGCGCAAGGACTCCATGGACTACCGCTTCCGTCCCGCTCCCGCGAGCGACATGGAAAACTACGAGTTCTTGGCCGATACCAAAGGCAAGGAGACCACGCTCGTCCCCATGGGACCGCTGCACATTACCTCCGACGAGCCTGGTCACTTCCGCCTGTTCGTCGAGGGCGAGACGATTGTCGACGCCGACTACCGTCTGTTCTACGTGCACCGCGGTATGGAGAAGGTCGCCGAGACGCGCCTGAACTATGACGCCGTGACGTTCCTCGCCGACCGCATCTGCGGCATCTGCGGCTGTGCCCACTCGGTGGCCTATGCCGAGGCCGTCGAGCGCGCCCAGGGCATTCATGTCCCCCCGCGCGCCCAGTACATCCGCGCCATCATGCTCGAGGTCGAGCGCCTGCACTCGCATTTGCTCAACATTGGCCTGGCGTCGCACTACACGGGCTTCGACTCCGGCTTCCAGCAGTTCTTCCGCGTCCGCGAGAAGTCCATGGACCTGGCCGAGAAGCTCTCCGGTCACCGCAAGACCTACGGCCTCAACGTGATCGGCGGCGTGCGTCGCGACATTTTGGCCGAGCAGAAGCTTTCCACGCTCACGACCATCCATCAGCTGCGCTCCGAGGTTCAGGAGCTCGTCGACGTCTTGCTCTCCACGCCCAACTTTATCGAGCGTACGAGCGGTATCGGCATTCTGGACCGCAAGATCGCACGCGACTTCTCGCCGGTTGGCCCGCTCATGCGTGGCTCGGGCTATGCCCGCGACGTGCGCTTTGACCATCCCTTTGACGGCTACGCCGATCCGGACGTCCAAAAGATGCACGCCGCCACGGCCGACACCTGCGATGCCTTCGCCCGTACCGCCGTTCGCATCCAGGAGGTCTATGATTCGATCGACATGATCGAGACCATGCTCGAGAACTGCCCGTCGGGCCCCATCCTCACCACGGATTGGGAGTACACCCCGCACAAGTACGCCATCGGCGCCACCGAGGCGCCGCGCGGCGAGGACGTGCACTGGGCCATGCTCGGCAACAACCAGAAGTGCTACCGCTGGCGCGCCAAGGCCGCCACGTACAGCAACTGGCCGGTCCTGCGCTATATGTTCCGCGGCAACACCGTGGGTGACGCTGCGTTGATCGTCGGCTCGCTCGACCCGTGCTACTCCTGCACCGACCGCGTGACGGTGACCGATGTCGCCGCCAAGCGCGACCACGTGCTCGACAAGGAGCAGTTCGAGAACGTCTGGCGCGACAAGTCGCCGCTTGCGGGCGAGGGCACCATGGCCGCTCCGCTCGATGAGGAGGCGCTCTAATATGCTGAAGCTTTGGAAGGTTAACGCCAAGGCCGGCGACGCGACGGTCAAGTACCCGTTTGCGCCGTTTCCCACCAACAAGGACATGCGCGGCAAGCCCGAGCACAACGCCGAGCTCTGCATCGCCTGCGGTGCCTGCGGCGTGGCATGCCCGGCCGATGCCATTCGCATGGACACCGACCTTGCGGCCGATACCATTACCTGGTCGATCGACTACGGCCGCTGCATCTTTTGCGGCCGTTGCGAGGAGGCCTGCCCCATGGAGGCCATCAAGCTCACCGAGGAGTTTGAGCTGGCCGTCATGAGCAAGGACGACCTCACCAGCAAGAGCGTCTACACGCTCGAGCACTGCTCGCGCTGCGGCAAGCCGTTTGCCCCGCATAAGGAGATCGACTACGCCAAGCGCCTGCTGCAAAAGACCGGCGGCATGGAGGCCATCCAGGCCGCCCGTACCGTCGGTATGTGCCAGGAGTGCAAGCGCGAGCTCGACGCCCTGCGCGCCGCCTCGGCCGTAAAGACCGGCAACGCGCGCGGCATGGCTGCCAACGAGACGCTTGCGTCCGGTGAGCCCCAGGGCCCCGGCATGGAGTATCTGGGCGGCCACGGCGTGAACCCGGAGTATATCGACCGCGAGCTTAACCCCGATGCGCCCGAGATTCCCGCCGGTCCGGCGCCGGTCGAGGGCATCATCATGGATTTTGAAACGAAGGAGGAGTAACCATGGCCGAACCCACGCTTTTGCCCGAGCGGCTTCAGTACCGCCCGACCAAGATCCAGCTCGACGAGAGCATCGAGAAGGCCAAGGCGACCCTTCTTAAGAAGATCAAGCGCTCGGTGTACGTCTACCGTGTCGACTGCGGCGGCTGCAACGGCTGCGAGATCGAGATCTTCGGTTCCATCACGCCCGTCTTTGACGTCGAGCGCTTTGGCATCAAGGTCGTGCCCTCGCCCCGTCACGCCGATGTGCTGCTGTACACCGGCGCCGTGACGCGTGCCATGCGCATGCCGGCCCTGCGCGCGTTTGAGGCCGCACCCGATCCCAAGATCGTGGTGTCCTATGGCGCGTGCGGCTGCACCGGCGGCATCTTCTACGACAACTACTGCGTCTGGGGCGGCACGGATAAGATTCTGCCGGTCGATGTCTACATCCCCGGCTGCCCGCCCAGCCCCGCGCAGACCGTCTACGGCTTTGCCATGGCACTTGGCCTGCTGGACCAAAAGCTCCATGCCGAGACCACGGTGGAGGCTGCCGGCGAGCAGGCCGATATCCTGCACATGGCCTACCAGGCGGCGGTGGATTACAATCAAGAGATTGTACAGACCAAGGCGGGGCTCCTGAACGTGGATCGGAATATCCTGATCGCGAACAGTGAGGGACTGCTGACGGAAGACCGACAGGTACGCGTTTGTCCGTGACGGCCATCGCTTCGGACGGAAAAGAAAACCAATCCGGAACCTGCCGCCCGGGACGGCGCATGGGTATGGAGATGTTTGAGAGTATTGATCCGAAGGCGGCCGGAAGGGAAGCGGCGAGACAGGCGGTGACCATGCTGCACGCGGGATATTGTCCCGCGGGACAGATGAGTGTGGCGATCGAGAACGGATTCGGCGGCGTCATCTTC
>OGQK01001034.1_pt1 | contig 16127 bp, 17 predicted proteins | sample 1553221 | NCBI WGS metagenome assembly OGQK01 (sample SAMEA2579996, study PRJEB22360) | human gut metagenome | biome: human gut; feature: human-associated habitat; material: faeces | place: Denmark | collected 2008/2010 | reverse complement strand
GGCTGCACGGCAAGCGTGAGATTGGGCACGAGGGACGAAAGTACCACGTTGATTGCTTTTACGGTTGCCTCGAGCTTGGCTAATTCACTTTTTCCAAGCACCGTTGGTTCGTCAATGTCGAGCAAAATGTCGTTAATCAGATAAGGTTCCTCCGGGTTGCGCAATGGAGCGATCGCAAGCCTGTTCAAACTTGCCCGCGCATTGTTGACGGTCGTGAGAACCGTCAATTTTCTAGCGAAATCTCTTAAACAAGCTACTGCGTCAATCAGGGGCACAACCGTAAAGTTGATAGCCTTTCTCACATTTTCCGAAACAATCTCGCGCTTTGAAAGCGCTTCAAACATATGGAAAAGCAATTCCATAAATTCAAAGGCGAACACCAGCGAGGTGCGTTCTTTGCGAGCGACCCTTTCAAGGACTGCATACTCAGTCGCAAGCTCATCATCAGCAGAAAAAACTGAAGCCCACGTTGTTTTCGGCACCGTAGAAAAGCGTGCAGGAAGATCGGGAAGCAGCTGGGCATGAGGCCCGAGGAGGTATTCCGCCTGTCTGATTTCTCACGCGATGACTTCCTCTCGATGATGACGAAAGGCGTACATGGGTACAGCAAAGCAGAGCTGCTGACCAAGTACTGAGGCATACCCCATGCCCCCATACACCAGGCATAGCCCAGGACAGGGCCATACAAGGCGCGAGAGCCGCGTATGTGTTCTGCCCTGGGCGTTCTCATGCCGAGGCGTGAAGGGGTGTTGCAAGCCCTGGAAATGGGCATTGAGGGCGACGATGAAAAGCGCGGCAAGGTACTGTGACGGCCCCTCCCCAAAGGGTGCGGGCTCGCCGACCCCAAAAAACGATTAGTTAGTGCGCGAGAAAAGGGTAACTTTAGTTGAAATCTTGTATGAAATTATCGACTTCTTGACCTTCCGCCGGGCGTGGGACGCCCGCCTCCTATCACATAGCCTGGCCCCGGAGCGGAAACGCCCCGGGCGTCGGGCGGAGGGCCAAGACACAGGAAAGGAGCGTGGCCTATGGCGACAAAGAAGCCGGATGTGGTCGTAGAGGACGGAGCCGTGTACGTGCTGCGCGCCGGGACGCCTGTCTACGTCAAGACTGCCGACATCTGCTCGATGACCGGGAAAAGCAATCAGTGGATCGGACAGCTGGTAGCCCAGGGGACGCTGCATAAACGCAGCACCCCCCACGGGAGCCTGTTCGATGTCACCGAGGCTGTGCGCGCCTACTGTTCCATGCTGGAGGCCCGCGCAGGACCGGCCAAGACCGAGGAGGAGATCAAGCAGGAAATCAAGCAGGAAAAGGCGAAAGCGGCCGCTGACGTGACAATGAAGATTGCCAAGGCCAACATCGCCAAGGCCGAGGCCGACGAGCTCCAGGGCAAAATGCACCGGAGCGAGGACGTGGCCGCGATGACTACCGAATTGATCTATGCCATTCGCGGGGCGATGATGGCCCTGCCCGGCCGCCTGGCCGTGGACGTGGCCTCGGCGAACTCCCCAGCGGAGGCCGCCGAGATTATCCGCCGCGAGGTCAACAAGGCCATGCGGGAGCTCTCCAATTACCGCTATGACCCAAAGAAATACGAGGAGCGCGTCCGGGAGCGGAGGGCCTGGGAAGCTGACAGCGGGCGTGATGCCGATGACGGATAAGGAAACGCGCCGCGTCATAGAGGAGAAAGAGGCCCGCGAGCGGGTAAAGAGGCTGAATGCCGTCATCGGGAAAGTCTTGGCCGGCATGAAGCCGCCGGACGACCTGACCGTGACCGAATGGGCGGAGCGGAATCGCCGCCTGTCGGCCGAGAGCGCCGCAGAGCCCGGACCGTGGCGCACCGAGCGCACCCCCTATCTCCGCGAGCCGATGAATGCATGGACCGACCCAAAGATACGGCACATCGTCATGGTGGCCGCGTCCCAGGTCGGCAAGTCTGAATTTCTCAATAACTGCATCGGCTATGTGATCGACCAGGACCCCGGCTCGATCCTGTTTGTCCACCCTACCACCATTGACGCAAAGGAGTATTCCAAGCTCCGCATCGCGCCGATGATCCGCGACTGCCCCACGCTGCGAAAGAAGGTCAGCGACCCCAAGAGCCGTGACAGCGGCAATACCATCCTCCAAAAGACCTACCCCGGAGGCATCCTCACGATGTGCGGCTCCACCGAGGCCCACGCTCTGGCGTCAAAGCCTATCCGCTATGTGCTGGGTGACGAGCGCGACCGCTGGGCGCTGTCCGCCGGTAACGAGGGCGACCCGTGGGATCTGGCGATGGCGCGGCAGACGACATTCTACAACGCGAAAAGCGCTGAGGTGTCCACGCCCACCGTCAAAAACGCCAGCGCCATTGAAGCCTCCTACGCGACAGGCACGATGGAGCGGTGGAAATCCCGCTGCCCTCATTGCGGCGAGTATCACGAGATCCAATGGGCGGACATCCGCTTTGAGCACGACGAGATCATCGTCGCGGGGAAAAAGACCTACAAGGTCCGCAGCGTCTGCTATGCCTGCCCTGGCTGCGGCTGCATCTCCACCGAGGCGGAAATGAAGCGCGCCCCGGCAAGATGGGAGGCGGACAACCCCGCCGCCTATGAGCAGGGCACGCGCTCGTTCTGGCTGAACGCCTTTGTCAGCCAGTGGGCGAGCTGGGAATCCATCATTCTGAAATACCTGAACGCCATCGGCAGTACCCGCAAGATGCAGGTCGTCTACAACACCTGCTTCGGCGAGCTGTGGGAGGATCGCGGCGATCTGGAGGACGAGGACAGTCTGATGGCGCGCCGGGAGGAATACCCGGCTGAGCTGCCGGAGGGCGTGCTTGTTCTGACGGCCGGTGTCGATACCCAGGACGACCGCATGGAATATGAAATCGTCGGCCACGGCCACTTTGGTGAGACCTGGGGCATTGAGAAGGGTATCGTCATGGGACGGCCCGACGACGATGCCGTATGGGCGCAGCTGGACGAGCTGGTATTTGATCGCGTTCTGCGCTTTGAGAACGGCGTGGGGCTGAAAATGTCAATGTCCTTTGTGGACGAGGGCGGACATTTCACACAGGAGGTCCGTATGCAGTGCCGGGCGCGGCTGGGCAAAAAGGTGTTCTGCATCAAGGGGATGCCCGGCAGCGATAAGCCCTACACCGCGCCGCCGAAAAAGCAGAAGATCATCATCAAGCAGACGGCGGTCGGCACCTGCTGGCAGTACCAGATTGGTGTTGACTCCGGCAAGGAGGTCATCATGGACAACCTGCGCGTACAGACGCCGGGCGCGAAATATTGTCACTTCCCCAAGCGGGATGACTACGGCTCCGGCTACTTCACGGGGCTGCTCTCCGAGGTCAAGGTCTACGACCCCAACAAAAAGCAGCCGTGGCAGTGGAAGAAGATCCCCGGCCACGAGCGCAACGAGGCGCTGGACTGCCGCAACTACGCGCTGGCGGCGTTCAAGGCGCTTCCTAAGAACCTGGACGAGATAGACAGGCGGCTAAAGGAGGCGGGCGGCGAACGCGCTCCTGCCCCTGTTGCAACGCCTGTCATGCCGCCTCCCGCTGCCAAGCAGAGGCCGAAGCGCAGGAGCGGGAAGAAATACTACGACGATTGGTGAGGTGTCCGATATGGATAAAGTTGAACTGCGGGCGCGGCTGGACTTCTGGCAGAGCGCCCTTTCCAAACTGCGCGCCGCATATCTGGCCCTTGTGGACGGCGGCGTAAAAAGCTATGTCATCGACGACCGGGAGCTGACGCGCTTCGACCTGCCCGACCTGAAGGACGAGATCGAAGGCGCGGAGAAGAAGGTCGACGAACTGCTCGCGGAGCTGAACGGCCGCAAGCCGAGAAAGGCTTTCGGCATCGTCCCCCGCGACTGGTGACCTTTTTCGTGAGGTCACGAAAATGATACCGGCAAAGCGCCCGAAAGGGCTTTTTGCACAGGCAGCCTGGCGGAGTTTGCTCCTTTCGCCGCCGGGCGGCCTGTTTTTTATTCCGAAAACGGGAGGCGATAAGCATTGAGCAACAAGAAAGACCGCCGCCGCGCAGCCGCGCCGCAGGCGAAGGGGTACAGCGAAGCCGGGGCCAGCTTGACGCGGCGGGCGCTCAAGGGATTTGTCCCGGACAGCGGCGCTCCCAATGAGGACATCAACCGCAACAACGCCACCCTGCGGCAGAGGGCGCGAATGCTCTACATGGCCGCGCCGGTGGCTACGGCGGCGATCAATACCAACCGCACCAAGGTCATCGGGACGGGGCTGACGCTCAAAGCGTCCGTGGACCGCGAGGTGCTGGGCATCTCCCCGGAGGCGGCGAAGAAGTGGCAGCACGCGGCGGAGATGGAATTCCGGCTGTGGGCAGGGAAAAAGCAGAACTGCGACGCGCTGGGCCTGAACAACTTTGAGAGTTTGCAGCAGCTCGCCTTGAAGTCGTGGCTGCTCAGCGGCGACGTGTTCGCACTGGTCAAGCGATACCCGGCAACACCGCTAAACCCCTATACCCTGCGGCTCCACATCGTGGAGGCGGACCGCGCCTGCACGCCAAGCGAATATGGCGGCGGTGTCACCATCGGCGGCTTCGTGGAGGGCAAGATCCCCGAGGGAAAGCCTGGCGCAGGCCACAAGGTCTACGACGGCGTGGAGGTGGACAGCAACGGCCGCGTGGTCGCCTATCACATCAGCAACACCTACCCGCACCAGATCACCAGCGAGCCGCAGAAGTGGCAGCGCGTTGAGGCCTACGGCGCCAAGACCGGCCTGCCGAACATTCTCCACATCATGGACAGTGAGCGCCCGGACCAGTACCGCGGCGTTCCTTATCTGGCGCAGGTCATCGAGCCGCTGCTCCAGCTTCGGCGCTATACGGAGTCCGAGCTGATGGCGGCGCTGGTGCAGAGCTTCTTCACTGCATGGATTGAAACGGAGACCGACCCCTCCGATACACCCTTCAACGAGGTCGGCGCAGGAGATATTGCCGGCGTCCCCGCCGAGGTCAACGCGGACGGCGGACCGGTGGCGAACAACATCTCCGATGATGACAACGAGTACGAGATGGGACCGGGTACGGTGACGCACCTCGCCCCCGGGGAAAAGGTCAACTTCGGCAATCCGAACATCCCCACCGCTGGCTTTGAGACCTTTGTCAAGACGCTGTGCAAGCTGGTCGGCGCAGCTTTAGAGCTGCCTTACGACGTGCTGATCAAGGAGTTCAACAGCTCCTATTCCGCAAGCCGAGGCGCGCTGCTGGAGGCGTGGGAAGCATTCAAAATGCGCCGGAAGTGGTTTGTGGACGACTTCTGCCAGCCGGTCTATGAGATGTTCCTGGCCGAAGCGGTCGCTCTGGGGCGCATCAACGCCCCCGGCTTCTTCACGGACCCCCTTGTGCGGGAGGCATGGTGCGGCGCGCGCTGGATCGGCCCCGTGCAGGGCAGCCTTGACCCCAAGAAGGAGGCAGAAGCCGCCCTCATGCTGATCGACAACGCCATCAAGACCCACGAGCAGGTCAGCCGCGAAATGAGCGGCGGCGACTGGGAGGAGAACGTGGAGCAGCTGCAGCGTGAAAACGAGCTGCTGACACAGGCAGGAGGCAACAAGGTCACCGTTGTATCGGCATCGCCGAAAGAAGGTGACGGCGATGAAGACTAACTTCGAGCATCTGCAGAGCCTGAATGTGCGGAGCATGGCGCTCGCCATCTGGAACTACGCAAGCGACTACTGCGCCTATTGCCCGAAGAACATGGAGCGCCGCTGCAACGAGAACTGCCGCGCGGGAATCCGCGAGTGGCTGAACAGTCCCTACATTCCGTCAAGCGATATCTGGAAAGAAAAGAGGTAAAGCGCATGAGTATTCCGGCAAAGAGAGCTGGGCGAAAGTCTCCCGCCGTCAGCATCTCGAAAAAGGTCTATACGATGGCCACGGTGGACGGCAGTGATGCCGAGATCACCATGTATGGAGACATCTACGAGGAGCAGCCCACGAACTGGTGGGGCGAGCCCGTCGAGGGGCAGTACATCCTGCTCTCCGAGTTTTTGGAGGACCTCAAGCAGATCTCCGGCTGCACGTCCATCACTATCCGCATGAACAGCTACGGCGGCGACGCCGGGGCGTCCAACATGATCCACAACCGCCCTGCGGGAGCTGGCGCGGAACGGCACGAAGCTTACCTGCATCGTGGACGGCGTTGCCATGAGCGGCGGCAGTCTTATCATGTGCGCCTGCGATACGGTCAGGGTCAATCCCTCCAGCCTCGTCATGATCCACAAATGCTGGACCTTCCTGTGGGGCGGCTACAACGCCGACGAGCTGCGGGAACAGGCCACCCAGCAGGAGGCGTGGGACAAGATGCAGATGGAAGTCTACACGCGCAAGACCGGACTGTCAGCCACCGTGATCTCCCACATGATGGCGGACACGACCTATATGACAGGCCGCGAGGCCATCGACAAGGGCTTTGCGGACGAATTGATCGAGGACGCGGAGCCGACCAGCATCGCCGCCAGCGCGGACGGGCGCAGCCTGTTCGTGAACGGGAGGCAGATGCACCTTGCCCCCGGCATGTTTGCGCCGGACAACATTCCCACGGTCACACCCGAGGCCTCCGCCCCGGTTGAGACAGATAAAAACAAGCCGGAAGTCACCGGCGATGAAGGAGGAATTTCCATGACTAAGGAAGAGCTCCGGGCGAAGTACCCGGACGAGATCGCCCAGGTGGAGGCCGACGCCCGCGCTTCCGTCGATCACACTGAGGCGGTCAACACCGCGATCCAGGCCGAGCGTGCGCGTATGCAGGAGATCGACGAGATTTCCGGTCTGCTCGACGCGACGGACGTGCAGCAGGCCAAGTACGGCGACAAGCCCTGCTCTGCTGCCGACCTGCTGATGGCAGCGGCCAAGAACGCCGCCAAGCAGGGCAAGAAGTTTCTGTCCGATCTGAAGGACGACAGCGAGGAATCCGGCGCCGATGCCGCTCCTGCCCCCGCAGTCGAAAAGCCCGAGGGCGAAGACGGCGAGGAGAACGACACCCCCGAGGCGCGCATGACCAACGCCCGGAGCATGGTCGCTGACCTGCTGGGCAAGAAGAAGGAGGGCTAAGAACATGATCAATCTGAGTGAAAAGCTCGGCGAGATGACCTTTGACGGTCTGATCACCGACATCAAGCCCGCGCCCGAAGTGCGCGGCGGCGTTATCCGCAAGCTGTCCGCTGCGGCCACGCTCAAGCGCGGCACCATTCTTGCCAAGTCCTCCGGCACGGCCGGCGACGGCAAGCTGGTCGTTCTCGGCAGCACGGCCAAGGAAAACGAGACCCTGACCCCCGACTGCATCCTGTGCGACGACATCGATGTCGGCACCGCTGCCGACGAGAAGGTGGCGGTCTACACCGCCGGCTGCTTCGACATCGGCAAGGTGACGGTCTCGGCCAGCTACACCATCACCGAGGGTGATAAGGATAACCTGCGTATGCGCGGCATCGTCTTCAAGGCTGCCGCCGCTGCCAACTAAGGAGGGAATCAACAATGGCTGAACTGAATTTCTTCGATACCTATGTGCTGATGGCGATCGCCGAGGAGATCGTTCCTCAGCAGACCTTTTTCCGCGACCGCTACTTTCCCACCGGGGAGCGCGACATCTTCGCCTGCGACAAGGTGCTGACCGAGTACCGCAAGGGCGACCGCAAGATGGCGGCGTTCGTCTCCGCCCGCGCCGGGGACATCCCCATGGACCGCATCGGCTATGCCATCCATGAGTACCAGCCTGCTTTCATCGCGCCGTCCCGTCTGCTGACGCTGGATGACCTGACCAAGCGCGGCTTCGGCGAGGCGATCTACGCCAACAGCACCCCCGCCCAGCGCGCGGCGCGTCTGCAGCTGGACGATCTGACCGACATGGACCGCCGCATCGTGCGCCGCGAGGAGTGGATGTGCGCTCAGACCATGATCAACAACGCCTGCACCATGCAGACCTACATCGACGACAAGACCGAGGGTGAGAAGCTGTATGTCAAGTTCTTCGATGACGCCAGCGACCACACCTATACCGTGGCCACCAAGTGGAACGCCACGGGCGGCGACTTCTTCGGCGATGTGAAGGCCATGTGCCGCAAGCTCTCCAAGCGCGGCCTGCGCGCGGCCGACCTGGTGCTCGGCTCTGACGCAGCCGACGCGATCCTCGACATGGAGAAGGTGCAGAAGCTGCTCGACCGCAACAGCGGCATCATCATCGGTACCATCGACCAGGAGCTCAGCCGCTACGATGGCGTGGTCTATATGGGTACGCTTAATTTCGGCGGCTTCAAGCTGAACCTGATCTCCGTAGACGAAACCTACATCGACAACAACGGTACCGAGCAGAAGTATTTCCCCGCCACCTCTGCGATGGTCACCGCCCCTGGCTGCGGCCATCTGATGTACGGTCAGATCACCCAGATCGACTACGGCTCCACCGCCTTTGCCAGTCATGCCGCGGCCCGCGTTCCGAAGTTCTCTCTGAACCAGGAGGCGGACATCCGCAAGCTGCGTCTGGGCGCTCGCCCCCTGGCTGCTCCTCACAACTACTGCCCGTACATCTACGCGGCCGAAGTTGTGTCCTGACCCGGCGCGGAAAGGAGACGGCTATGACGAAAATTGAGATCATCTGCGGCACATACGGCTACAGGCCGGATGGCTCGAAGCACCCCATTCCCATCGACCGCGGCGGTATCTGCGAGGTCTCCGAAGAGGAGGCGCAGCGCCTTTTTGCCCTGTGTGTCGCCCGCCCCGCCGAGGAAACGCCCTCTCCCGCTGTTGCAACGCCCCATGAGGGCGAGGACGGCAGCGGGGCTGGCGCTGACCCATCTAACGGCGACGAGGGCGCAGAGGGCGCGGAAAGCGCCCATCTTGACCCCGAGCAGCTTAAAACGCTGACCAACGCCAAGCTCGCGGAGCAGCTGATTTGCTCCTGCACCATCCAGGGTATGCCGATGAACCGGTATTTTTACATTTGCTATTTGGCTGGTCATCCGGTGTCCTCTTCGGGCTCAAGACCAGGGCCCAGCTGATCGCCGCCATTACGGATGTTCCGCTGGAGGACGCGATCGCCGAGGACGATGACGGCGTGGACGACGGCGAAGCGCCCCCTGTGCTGACGCCGGAGGCGCCTGTGGTATGAGCGGCTTCAAGGATATGGTCGCCCGCGACAACTTCGGCGTGTTCCTCAACTGCGACGAGTTCGCGGAAAAGCGCACCGTCAAGTATGACGGGGCGACCTACGAGGATATTCCCATCGTCCTCTCCGGCCTGAAGGAGAAGGACCGCCGCCAGCTGATGAGTGACCATGCCCAGGGGCTTTACATCGTTTCCTCCGTTCTCCACTGCGCCCTGTCCGATCTCGGCGGGGTGCAGCCGGAGCGGGGGCAGCGTATCAGGATCAACGACCAGGAGGGCGGCGGAGGCTTCTTCCGGGAGTTCTATGTCGCGTCCTCGGTCTGTGAGATGGGTATGCTGCGCGTGGAATTGGAGGCGGTGGACGAATGAGCTTTATCCGCGTCAATGAGGTCGGCGATGGCAGCCTGGAGCGCGTGAACAAGCTGCTGCACAATATCCCCGGCGGCGTTTACAAAGCGGCGTTCTCCGCGTTGAGGCGCGCCGGAGATACAGCCAAGACCCGCGCCGGACAGTTCGCTGCCGCCGAGTACACCATCAACAAGGGTGAATTCATGCGGAGAGTTCACTCCAAGACCCACATCACAGGCGGTGCGGGAGGCGTGATGGGTATGAGCATCAGTTTCTCAGGCACCGTGCTCCCGCTGCTGACCTTCAACACCACATACAGCCGGGACGGCACCGTGCAGACACAGGTAAAGCGCAACGGCGGAGCTGCGACGCTTCAACACGCATTCGTGGCCCGCATTTTCGGCCCGACTGCCGTTTTCGAGCGCGTCGGCTCTCCGCGCTTTCCTGTGGAGCAGAAGTTTGGTCCGTCTACCGGACACATGATGCGGAACGAAGAAGTCATCGAGAAGATGGACGAAACGATCCGCGACACCTACGAAAAGCGCGTTGAGCATGAAATCCTGCGCGTGCTGAACGGATGGGGAGGCTGATTTATGACAAGAACCATTCTGCTGAAACGCCTGCGGGCCTTTACCGAGGAGGTCACCGCCGACCTGATCATGCCGACCCGTTTGCAGAAGGGCGACACGGAGCAGAGCTTCCGCCCTGCAAAGGTCTACCTGATGCGCCTGCCGGACGGCACTTCTGCCACCAAGAAGGCTCCCTATGTGCTGCACCAGGTCATTACCGGCATGGATCAACAGCCGCAAGGACAGCGTGTGACCTCCAGCGCCAAGGTCCGGTCTATCTGCTGTGTCTATAACGATGACGAGCAGGAGGGCGGGCTGATGCTGCTGAATCTCATGGAACGGCTGCGCATTGCGATGCTCAGGCAGGTCGTGATCGGGGGGCAGTTTACCCTTGACCTGGAGGCGGGGCTTGAAACGCTGGTCTATCCCGATGACACCGCCCCCTATTTCGTGGGGGAAATGATCTCCACATGGAAGCTTCCCCCTGTGGAAAGAGAGGTTAACCTATGAGCGAAAAAATCATCGACACGGCGGCTCAGACCGCCGCACCAAAGACGGCAAAGAAAAAGCCTGCCGCGCCGAAGAAGGTCGCCGACACCGGCGGCTTCTGCGTCTATCTCGGTCCGACCATGATGGGCGTGATCCAGCGCGGCACCATCTATCGCGGCGGCCGGAAGGAAGTCCTTGACTCCCTTGCCCCGGTGATCGAGCAGCACCCGCTGATCGCGTCGCTGGTGGTGAGCGACGAAACGCTCCCCGCCGACCGCATCAAAGTCAAAACGCCTGGGAACCTGCTGTATGTGAATTATCACAAGCTGGCCAAGGGCATGAAGTAAGGAGGAAATTTCAATGAACCACGGCGTATATGTCTCTCAGCAGGCTACCAGCGTCAGCACCCCTGTCGTGGCGGAGTCCGGCGTCCCCTTCGTGGTCGGTCTGGCTCCTGTTCAGGCGGCGGATAAGCCTGCTGCCCCCGGCACCCCTGTTCTCTGCACCAGCTGGTCTGAGGCGGTGGAGAAGCTGGGCTACTCCGACGACTGGGCAACCTACACGCTCTGCGAATTCATGTATTCGCACTTCAAGCTGTTCGCCTGCCAGCCTGTCATTTTCTGCAATGTTCTGGATATCGCCACCGCAAAGGAGGCGTCTGCCGCAGCTGATGTTGCGGTGACGGAGCACAAGGTAAAGCTTCCCATCGCGGCCATCAACGATTCCGCTCTGGTCATCAAGCCTGTCGGCGGTACCGGCTCTGCCTATGTGTCCGGCACCGACTATAACGCCTATTACAGCGGCGAGCATCTGGTGGTGGAGCTGCTGTCTACCGGCAGCGCCTATGACGCCGAGCAGGTAAACATCGCCTACAACAAGGTCAAGGCATCCACCGTCACCGCATCTGACATCGCCTCCGCGATGGAGAATGTGGAGCTGTGCCTGACCCTGCTGGGCATCGTCCCCGATCTGCTGTGCGCCCCCGGCTATTCTCAGCAGTCTACCGTGGCCGCTGCGATGACCGCCAAGGCAGGCAACATCAACGGCCTGTTCCGCGCCAAGGCGCTGATCGACATCGACTGCGGCGCTTCCGGTGCGCGCACCTATTCCGATGTTCTCACCAAGAAGAACGCCGCCAACATCGCCGACGAGGACGAGATCGCCTTCTGGCCGATGGCGAAGCTGGGCGATTATAAGTTCCACCTGTCTACCCAGATGGCGGGGCTGATGGCGCAGATCGACACCGGCAACGGCGGCTGCCCCTATGAGTCCCCCTCCAATAAGGGGCTGCAGTGCGACGGACTCTGCCTGGAGGACGGCACCGAGGTCAACCTGACGCTTGCGCAGGCCAACTACCTCAACGGCGTTGGCGTGGATACCGCGCTGAACTTCATGAGCGGCTGGGTGGCGTGGGGTAACTACACCGCCTGCTATCCCTCCAACACCGATGTCAAGGACTACTTTATCCCGGTCAGCCGTATGTTCGGTTGGGTCGGCAACTCCCTCGTCAAGACCTTCTGGAGCAAGCTGGACAAGCCTATGACCCGCCGCCTGATCGACACCGTTCTCGATTCCGCCAACATCTGGCTCAACGGTCTGGTGGGTATGGGCTACCTTCTGGGCGCTCGCGTGGAGATGCTGGAGAACGAGAACCCGCTGACCAACCTCGTGGCCGGCATCATCAAGCTCCATGTCTACATGACGCCGCCCTCTCCTGCTCAGGAGATCGACTTCGTGCTGGAGTATGACGCCAGCTATGTCACCAGCGCCCTGCAGGGCTAAAAGGAGGTTTGAATCATGGATCAGAGCATTATCAACTTCAAGGTCTACGAGGACTCTGTTGAATATGTCGGTATGGCACAGGCGACCCTGCCTGACCTGACCGCGCTGACGCAGTCCATCTCTGGCGCCGGCATCGCAGGCAATGTGGAGTCGGTCATTCTCGGCCACTTCGACGCGATGACGCTGGGCCTTAACTTCCGCACCGTCACCGATCAGAGCGTGAAGCTCTCCGAGCCTCGCCGTCACACCATCGACCTGCGCGTTGCGCAGCAGGACGAAGATGTCGTGGCAGGCAAGGTGGTCGTCCGCGCCGTCAAGCACATTCTTGTGGTCATTCCCAAGAGTGACAAGGGCGGCTCCGTCGCCCCCGCCGCGCCCTCCAACGGCTCCGGCGAGTACGCCGTCCGCTACTGGGCGACCTACATTGACGGCAAGAAGGTGCGTGAGGTCGACCAGCTCAACTTCATCTGCTATGTCAACGGCACCGACTACCTGGCCGACGTCCGCAAGGCGCTCGGCATGTAAGAGACCTGACAAAAGCCCGGGGCGGAACATCCGCTCCGGGCATCTTTTTGAGATTTGAAAGGAGTTATCACCATGGCTGATATCAACAAGACCGTTGTTCCCGCCGACGCTTTCTCCACCGTCGATCACGACGAGTACGCCGCCGCCGAGGCGCAGGCCAAGGAGAGCGTAGGCAACTACACCCTCAAGCTGAAAAGGCCCTTCACCTACGAGGGGCAGACCTTTGACGAGCTGAACTTCGACTTTGAGGGGCTGACCGGCGATGACGCTCTTGCCATCGAGGACGAGCTTCAGGCCATCGGCAAGCCCACCATCTCGCCTACCTTCTCCGGCCAGTTCCTGGTGCGCATGGCGGCGCGAGCCTGCACCAACACCATCATTGACGCCAGCGGCCGTCCCCGCCGTATCGGCGACGACGCCCTGCGCGCCCTGCCCATCTTCGAGTTCAACCGCGTCAGAGGCAAGGCTCGCTCTTTTTTGCTGGCATCGGAGCTGTAACCGGCGACGGCGGCGTCTGGCTCCGCAGGCAATGTCTTACGATGGCTAAAACCAATCAGACCCCCGTTTCCTACTGGCTGTCGCTGCCCCTGCCGTCCCTGTGCAAGTGGATCAAGGTCAGCAACCAGCTTGTGAAGGAGGCGCGGGAGCGACGCAAGAATAAATAAATCTGAAAGGAGGGCCGTCTATGGCAGGCCGCAAAGAGTATGAGATGCTATTCCAGCTGAACGCGCAGCTTGGAGGCAGTTACAGCAAGACCTTCAAGGCCGCTCAGCAGGAAATTGTGTCCATGCAGAAGGAAATCCAGGCCCTCTCAAAGACACAGGCGGATATTTCCGCATTCCAAAAGCAGCAGGCAGCCGTGGAAGCGACACGGAAGCGGCTGGAAATGCTGCGGCAGCAATATGACAATATCCAGCGGGAGATGGAGGAGACCGGCAACGAGTCCTCCGACATGAAGAACAAGCTGCTGGCAAAGCAGCTTCAGATCGACAAGACCTCCGCCTCGCTGGAGAAGCAGACGGCAAAGCTGAACGAGCTGAGCGGGGCTTTGGAAGAGGCGGGTGTCAATACCGACGACCTCTCCCACGGCTCCGAGCAGCTTGCCGGCAAGATCGACACGCTGAAAAAGAAGCAGGGCGAGGCCGCCGATAAAGCTATGACCTTCGGCGACAAGGCGGGGCAGGCCTTTAATCAGGTACACGAGGCCATCGTGGCCGCAGGCATCGCCGTCGCCCTGAAAGAGATCTACGAATACTTCGCCAGCTGCGCGCAGGCGTCGATGGACTTTGAGAGCGCCATTACCGGCGTCGCCAAGACCACAGACCTCACAGACGAGGAACTGGCGGCAATGTCGGATTCCATCAAGGCGCTATCCACGGAGATCCCCGCTACCACAGAGGAGATCGCGGCGGTAACCGAAGCCGCGGGACAGCTCGGCATCCAAAAGGACGCCCTGCTGGACTTCACCGAGATCATGACCATGCTCGGCACTGCCACCAACATGACAGCTGACGAGGCAGCAACCTCCCTTGCGCGCTTCGCCAACATTACCGGCATGGCAACGGACAATTACGGACGGCTCGGCTCTGTCATCGTTGACCTTGGCAACAACTTCGCCACGACGGAATCCGAGATCGTGGCGATGGGTACGCGCCTGGCGTCGGCGGGTAAGCTGGCCGGACTGACCGAGCCGGAGATCATGGCGCTGGCGGCGGCGATGTCCTCTGTTGGCATCGAAGCCGAGGCGGGCGGTACCGCCATGACCCAGACGCTCAACGCCATTGAAAAGGCCGTTGCAAAGGGCGGGGACGACCTCGCGGAGTTCGCCCGTATCGCGGGTATGTCCTCCGAAGAATTTTCTTCTGCGTGGAAGAACGACGCCATGAGCGCCCTGACTTCCTTCATCGGCGGGCTCGGCAAGCTGGACGAGCAGGGCGAGAGCACCGTCCTCGTACTAGAAGACCTGGGTCTGACCGGCATCCGGCAGAGCAATATGCTCAAAGCCCTGGGTCTTGCCGCAGACCAGATGACCGGCGCGGTGAACACTGCAAATACCGCCTGGCAGCAGAATACCGCCCTCACCAACGAGGCCAACAAGCGCTACGCCACCGCGCAGAGCCGGTTGACCATGATGCAGAACGCCTACAACAACCTCAAGGTAGCCATCGGCGACGCCTATACTCCCGCGCTCAGCGAGGCTTACGGCGTCGGCACGAAGGTCCTCAACAGCATTACGGCGTTCATTCAGAAGAACCCGGCGTTGGTCAATGCCATCACCGCCTTTGCAGGCGTGATCGGCGCGGTCGTCGCCGCGCTGGCTGCCTATGCGGTCGCTGCAAAGATAGCCGCAGCCGCCAGTGCCATTCTCACAGCGGCGATCCCCGGCGTCAATGTCATCATGGGCGTTACCGCTGCCGTGGCCGCAATCACGGCGGGCATCGTTGCTCTGGCCACCGCTGCGGCGAATGACGCCGTACCCAGTGTGAAGGAGCTGACCGAAGCCGCCCGCGGAATGCGGGAGGCGATGGACGAGGCCAAGGCCACCTATGACGATACTGTTACCTCCACCATGGCCGCTGCAGGCGTCGCAGACACCTACATCGGCAAGCTGGAGGAGATGGAGGCGGCAGGTCTCAATACCGACGAGCAGCACAGGCAGTACCACAACACCCTGGCTCTGCTTTGCCATGTGGTGCCGGAGCTGGCCGATTATATCGACCTCGAAACCGACACCATCAACGGCGGCACCGAAGCACTCCGCGCCAACACCGAGGCGTGGAAGCAGAACGCCATGCAGCAGGCCTACCAGGATCAGCTCACCGAGCTGTATTCCCAGTATTCCGCTGTACTGATCGAGGCCGAGGAAAACAGCATCGGGCTCACCAAGGCACAGTACAGTCTGGAATCCGCGCAGCAGAAGCTGTCCGATACCTACGCGCAGATGGATGCGCTATGGGCAGACGCGCAGAAGCAGGCGGACGCCTACTACGACCAGTACGGCTATTACACCGATGCGACCTCTTTCCTATCTCAGGAATACTACGACCTGCAGAATTCCATCTACGACACCAACGACGAGATCTGGGCAGCCGAAAAAGCCATCAAGAACTACAACAAGGCGATGGAGGAGGACGCGGATGCCGTTTCCGAGGCCGAGGAGGAGATCGCCCTTGCGGAAGAGGCGGTCAAGAATCTAACCGACGCCATGAACGAAGGCGCCGGCGCATCCGAGGAAGCCGCTGCCCAAAGCAGCGAATTCCAAGCCGTCATCTCCGGCGTT
>OGQK01001032.1_pt1 | contig 16160 bp, 15 predicted proteins | sample 1553221 | NCBI WGS metagenome assembly OGQK01 (sample SAMEA2579996, study PRJEB22360) | human gut metagenome | biome: human gut; feature: human-associated habitat; material: faeces | place: Denmark | collected 2008/2010 | reverse complement strand
GCCGCTGGTGAAGGCCCTGACCCGGGAAAGCCTGGGGGGAAGCGTCACCAGCCGCGGGGACGACGTGATCTTTACGATGAGCAAGCTTCCCATCATCATGATGGTGATTGCCGTGCTGGCCGTGCTCAATACCGTGCTGGCCTCCGTGCAGTCCCGCCGCCGGGAATTCGGCCTGATGCGTGCGGTCGGTGTGCCTGGCGGCATGGTGATGCGGATGCTCTGGGCGGAAACGCTGATGGTCTCCCTGTGCGCCGTCGTCATGAGCCTGGCGCTGGGCGTGCTGGGAGCCTGGTGCTCCATCCGGATTCTGGAATACGGTTATCACTTCGGCATCGTCACTCCTCCCATCACGATGCCCTGGGTTCATCTGGGTGATGCCGTGCTTCTGGTGCTGGCCCTTTCCTCCCTAGCGTGCCTTCTGCCCGCCTGGCGCATGAAGCGCGCGTCCGTGACGGACTTGCTTTCCGTCCGAGAAGGGTAGGGGAATATTCGGGAATCGACGAACTCTGTCTTATGTTTAACTGAAAGTGCCTTCTGGTTGGTTCTGATCCTGTTTTTGAATAGGGGAGACTGCGGCGAGATGGTTTTCCCTGCCGCAACATGTCTGGCATTTTCGGGATAACAGGGCATGGAGGAGTGGAAAGATGCAGCTGTGAAACGTTATTATTACCATACTTGCTCTTTTAAGAGGGGGAAGTTTTTGGCAATGTCCTGTTGCTGCAACCTCGTAGAGGAGTATTTGCGGGTATAACTGCCTTGACGGCTCCCGTTCTGTTCAGTTCTTTTGCTGCCGGAGCAGAAGCACAGTGTATGGAGAGCCTTGCTGGGATAGAAAAAGTGCATGAAAAAGAAAATAGAAATTGCTTCCTGGCCGCGAAGGTCCCATTACGAGTATTTCCAGACATTTGAGTGCCCCATGTTTTCCATCACATCACCCGTCCGGGTGGATGCCCTGTACCGTTATGCGAAACAGGAGGGGATTTCCTTCTTCGCCCTGTGCCTGTTTGTGTTGTTGAAGGCGGCGAATAAGGTTCCCCAACTGCGGCAGAGGGTGGAGGAAGGGGAGGTGTGGGAGTATGAATCCGTGGACGCCCTGGTTCCGGTGCTGGCGGCGGATGGGGAATTCACCCAGATTTTAGTGGGGTACCGGGCGGAGCTGGCTGATTTTCTGGAGCATGCCGTTCCGCTCATTCAGGCGGCCAAACAGGCTCCGGCCCGGGCGAATCCCTGCCAGCGTCCGGATATTGCCGTGTTCAGCTGCCTGCCGTGGATTCCGTTTACGCAGGTGGCCAGCGCCTACAGGGTGTTCCGGGGGCAGTACCTTCCCCTCATTCACTGGGGGAAGATGGAGGCGGACGTTTCCGGCAGGCTGATGATGCCCGTGGCCATTCAGGCGAACCATGTGCTGGTGGATGGAGTGCATGTTGGTAATTTTTATAAAAATATTGATTGTTTTTGTTGCGGGTTTTAGGCTGGGACGCATGGCTTCCCTGTTGCGCCCTTCAGGCGATTACCGTTCTCTGCTTTCCTTCAGAAAGGCGGAGCAGATTTATGATCTGACCTATTATTTTTGCAAGGCGTACTTGTCTTCTCGTGACAGGATGGTTGATCAGATGGTTCAGGCTGCCCGTTCTGGAAAGCAGAATATTGCGGAGGGAAAGGAGGCAGGGCTGGTTTCCATGGAAACGGAAATCAAGCTGGTGAATGTAGCCAGAGCCGGTCTGGATGAATTACTGGCTGATTATGAAGATTTTTTGAGAGTGGGAGGCTTTCCCGTGTGGGAAAAGGATTCACGAGAGTCCCTTTTTGTCAGAAAGAAGGGTGCGGACAAATGTCTGGCCCGGGATTATTTTTTGGAACTGGCCCGGACAAGGCCGCCGGAAGTGGTGGCCAATATGGCCATTTGCCTGATTTTCCAAGGCCAAGTATTTATTAATGCGGCAGCTCAGGTTTTTGGAGGGGAAGTTTCTTAGAGAAGGGGGGATGAGGGAAAGAATGAGCCGGATGAGAAGGAATAGGGGTGACAGGGGTGACAGGGGTGACAGGGGTGACAGGGGTGACAGGGGTGACAGGGGTATGATGGGAATTCCCTATAATCCCTAAAGTTTCTTATGAGCCCCATAGGCCCTATCGTTTTCCCAAGGTTTTACTGATTCCCGGCCAGACATCCCGGGCAGTTCTGGACTGAGTGCCCCGGAGATATTTCCACCAGCTCCGGTTCCCGGTCCGTCAGGCAGAGTTCCGGGGTTCCGAGGGTGTTTCTGGGGCGGAAGCTGCATCCGCAAGGCTCCCGCATCATATTGGGGGGTAGGCCCGGGATCGTGTACAGGGGGGCTCCCTTCGCATGGAGCCCGGGAATGGATTTCATCAGGGCCCTGGTGTAGGCGTGCCGGGGATGTTCCAAAAGTTCCCGCGTCGGGGCGCTTTCCACAATGCGGCCCGCGTACATGACGTTGATGTGGTCCGCATATTGGCGCACCACACCGAGGTCATGCGTGATAAGGATGACGGAGGTGCCCATGTCCTGCTGAAGTTTTCTGATGAGGTCAAGCACCTGCTTCTGCACGGTGACGTCAAGGGCGGTGGTGGGTTCGTCCGCAATGAGGATTTCCGGCCTGGTGATGAGAGCCATGGCGATCATGACGCGCTGGCGCATGCCGCCGGAGAATTGATGGGGATAGGCGTCCATGCGCTGTTCCGCGTCCGGTATGCCTACCAGGGCAAGCTGTTCCAGCGCGCGGGCGCGCGCCTCTTTTTTGCCGGCTCCCTCATGAATGACGAGGGGTTCCGCTACCTGTTCCCCGATGGTCAGGTACGGGTTGAGGGAGGTCATGGGGTCCTGGAAGATCATGGAGATGCGCTTGCCGCGGATGGAACGGAGTTCCTTTTCCGGACAATGGAGCAGGTCCGTGCCGTCCAGCATGGCGGAACCGCTTTCAATGCGGCCCGGAGGCATCGGGATAAGCCCCATCATGGAGTAGCAGGTGACGGATTTTCCGGACCCGGATTCCCCCACGATGCCGAGCGTTTCCCCCGGAGCCACGTCAAAGGATACGTTTCTCACCGCCCGGACGATGCCGGCCCTGGTGTGGAAGGAGACGCTGAGGTTCCTGACGGAGAACATGCGGAGAAGGCGGGATTGTCAGTCATTGCGCACGCGTGAGCGGGCGGAGAAGATGACCGGGATGCCGGGAGCGGGGTACGCTTCCCTGATTTTGTTGCGCAGGTACTGGGAGTAGCTGTCCGTGAGCAGGTTTTTGTCATTGACGAAGAGGACGTAGCGCGGAACGGGAATGGTGTTGTATTTGGGGTCCACCGCCGTGGTGACGTAGTAGATTTTCAGTCTTCTGGTGGAGCCGCTGGCGGTGCCAGGAGGGTTCATCTGCTGGGCAAGCTGGATGAGGCGGTTGAGCTGTCCGGTGGTGGGCAGGTTACGGGATTCCCGGCGGATGCGCGTGATGACCTTGAAGATGATTTCCACGCCCTCCGCTTTTTTGGCGGAGGTAGCGATGAAGGGCGCATAGTTGATGAAGAAGAGTTCCCTGCGCACCTGTTCCTCCACTTCCGCCATGCGGTCCTTGCGGGGGGCGTTCGGGTGGAAGAGGTCGAATTTGTTCACGATGATGATGCAGGGTTTCCCTTCCTCCGCAATGATGCCGGCGATGCGGCGGTCCTGCTGCGTGATGCCTGCCGCAATGTCAATGACCAGCAGGCAGATGTCCGCCCGGCGGATGGCTTTTTCACTGCGCATGGCGGAGAAGACTTCCACGGAGGTGTCCCGCCGGGAGCGCGGGCGCATGCCGGCGGTGTCGATCAGCACGTAGGGCTGGCCGTCGTGCAGGTAGGGGACGTCAATGGCGTCGCGGGTGGTGCCCGCTACGTCGGAAACGATGGTACGCTTGTCCCGGAGGATGGCGTTGACCAGGGAGGATTTGCCCGCGTTGGGGCGCCCCACCACGGCCACCTTGATGGGGGGGGCGGTGTCCTCCCCGTTTTCCGGTTCTTCCTCCAGTTCTTCTTTCAGCGGAGCGCCTTCCTGCTTGAGGAAGCCGTCCAGCCGGGAGGCGAGTTCGGAGAAGCCCCTGCCGTGGGCGGCGGAGAGAAAGATATGGTCGTCAAAGCCCAGTCCGGCGAATTCGCCCAGGTTCAGGTCCTGCTTTTCATGGTCCGCCTTGTTGAGCAGGAGGATGACGGGAACGTCCGATTTACGGAGGTGGTCCGCAATGCTCTGGTCAATGGGAGTGAGGTGGTCCCGGCAGTCCAGCACGAAGAGGATGAGATCCGCCGTTTTCATGGCTATGTCCGCCTCTGCCGCCACCTGTTCCGCAAAGCCGTCGGTCAGGCGCGCGCCGATGCCGCCCGTGTCCATGATTTTACAGGCGCGGTCCGTAATCTTGCAGGGGGCGGAGAGCCGGTCGCGGGTGACGCCGGGTTCATCATGCACGATGGCGATGCGCCTTCCGGCCATTCTGTTGAAGATGGCGGATTTCCCGACATTGGGCCTGCCAACGATGGCGATGGTGGGGACGTGCTGCATGCGCGCCATGTTACCCGAAGGGCCGGGGCTGTGAAAGCTAATTCCGCGCCAACGGCCGCTTCCGCCGGAGGGTTATCCCTTGTGCCTGGCCTGATTGTGAAGGTACAGCGCCACGGCGATCGTGATGACGTTGGGAAGCCATAGCAGGATGTAGGGGAGCATCGTGTCGCTTTTCCGGGACAGGTCCGCAAAGATCAGGGCCACAAAGTAGAGGGAGGCGATCAGGATGCCCAGGGCAAATCCCGTGGAGGTGTCTTTTCTGCGGGTGTTGATGGCCAGGGGCACGCCAATGAGGGCAAAGACGATGCAGGCCATGGAGAAGGAGGCGCGCCTGGGCAGTTCCGTAGCGAATTCCGTGGTCTGTTTTTTATCCAGATAACCGGGCGTGTTCAGGGCTTCCCTGATTTCCCGGTTGGTGAAGCGGTTGGCCTTGATGCGCCGGGAGCGGGATTTGTCCAGGTTGATGCTCAGAGGCATTTCATCCATGGTCACGCTTTGGGAGATGGAGTCCTTTTCCTGCGTGGTGATGAGCGGATTGATGAGGTGCAGGTAGAGGGTTTTTTTCTCGGGAGAGAAGTCCATGGTCACGCGTTCCGAGTGCATGGCCACGGCGGGAGATTTTTCGTCCGCCTTCTGGTAGATGTGCATGCCGTGGATGACATCGTCCACGCGCTTGTCAATGTAGATTTCCAGGTTGTCGAATTTGGTGATGGCCTGTCCTTCATTGAGAAGCCCCTTCGGATTGATGGAGGCGGCTTTGATGAGCAGCTCGGAAATGGATTGCTTGGCGCGGGGCGCGATGTCTATGTTGATCCAGTAGCAGAGGCCGGAGAGGGCGATGCCGATGGCGATGGCGGGGGCGCTCAGACGCCACAGGCTCATGCCGGACATGCGCATGGAGGTGAGTTCGTTGTCCGAGGCCAGGCGTCCGTATACCAGCAGAACGGCCGTCAGGAATCCCCACGGAATGGAGAACATCAGCGAGAAGGGTATTACCTGGAAGATGAATTCCAGAACGATGCTGATGGGCGCCTTGTTTTCCACCAGGAGGGGGCGCAGTTCCTTGAACAGGTTGCCCAGGAGCAGCAGGGCGCTCAGGGCCATCACCCCCAGGGCCGTAACACCCAGCAGCTGGCGGGCAATGTATCTGTCAAAGATCTTCATGCAGTAAAACCGTGCCAAATATTTTGCCCGAAGGCCGCGGACAAGTCAATCACGCGCACGGAACAATCCGTATCCTTCCCCGGAGGGAAGGAGGATTTGGATGGGAGGATGGAAGCCCGTGCAGCTGGTGAAAAAGGATGCGGCATGTTGTTCAGTTTTCTTTTTGTTCCAGGCTGCCGAGCAGTTTTTCCCGCTGCGGGGGAAGCTTGCCGAAGTGGGATTTCAGAATGACGTGCGCCGGAATGCCGGGGTGCGCGATGCCGTGCAGCCGCGCGAGTTCCTGTTCAAAGTGCAGGACGGCGCGGAGGGTGGGGTCATTGTTTTCCAGATAGGCGTATGCCCGTTGCAGGAGATCGTAGAATTCCGGGATGGGCGTGTCCGGCTCCAGCATTTGGAGAAACAGGCGCGCGAAGTAGCCTGCCGCGCTGAGCCGGAGGTAGCTTTTCCGGAGGGGCAGGCGGGGGGAGAGCAGGTCCGCGGAAGTCAGGGAGTGCAGGTCTCCCGTCTTTGCCTGCGTCCACTGCATGCGGCACTGGTAGAAGAGGTCCAGGCGCCCGGCAAAGGGGCTGTTGGGCTTTCTGGCGCTTTTGGCCGCCGTTCTGATGATGCCTTCCTCCGTGCACCAGACGACAATCAGGCCGTTCTCTCCGAGGGGATAGAGCTTCAGGACCGTCGCTTCCGCATTCATCAGCGGCGTTTTTCCAGCCCTGTTTTAGCCGGTTGTTCCGTTGGGACGGTCTGCCCGTAGGGGGAGGGCAGGATGCCGGCTTCCGTCATGGCGTCCGTAAAGGCCTGGATGGCGCTGGTGCCTCCGTGGATGCGGATGGCGGAAAGGAGTTGTTCCTGGGCGGCGTCCTTGTCTCCTCCCATGAATTTGATGATGGCCTGGGTGCAGTAGTAGTACGGCGTGTCGTCCATCGGGCCGTACAGGTTTTCCAGTTCCCTGGCCAGGGGCCGGTTGTCCAGCTTGCGGGCGCAGATATAGCGCTTGAATTGCAGCAGCGGAGTCATGCCGGGATTGTCCTTGAAGGGGGGCAGAAGCTCCGTGAAGGCTTTCAGCGCCCTGGCATAGTCATGATTGACGTAGTGCGCTTCCGCCAGGTTGAACTGAATGGTGAGGTTAGAGGGATCCAGTTTCTGGGCCTTTTCAAAGTTTTCCAGGGCCTTTTCAATATTGCGGATTTCAATGTAGCATGCGCCGCGGAGATTGTATAAGCCCGGGTTTCCTGCATAAAGCTTTTCCAGCTCCGTCAGGGAGAAGAGGCATTCCATGGTTCTCTTCTGCGCAAAGAGCTGTTCCGCCTTGCGGAATTGGTCAATGTAGCTTTTTCTGGTTGCTTCCGGCAGGCTGTTGAATTCCTGAATCCACGCCGGGGACGGAGGTTCCGGCGGTGTTTGCTGCGCGGCGGCGGGAAGAAGGGCAAGCGTCAGGGCTGCCAGTAGGAAGGTGCATGCTTTCATGGATGGGTCAGGAATTCAGGTGGGGAATGATTTTTTGTAGCGCGGCTTCCGCCGTGAGTCCATATTTTTTTCTGAGGATGGGTTCCGAACCGTGTTCGATGAACTGGTCCGGCCATGCGATGGCTTCCACGGGCGTGGCGACGCCCCCGGCTTCCAGGGATTCAAGCACGGCGGAGTTGAAGCCGCCGCTGATGGAGTGGTCTTCGAAAGGTGCAGACCACCCGGCTGGAGGCCGCGTGCCGGTGGATGCATTCGTCATCCAAAGGCTTGATGAAACGGGCGTTGATGAGGGTGACGGTGTGGCCCTGCGCTTCCAGCAGCGCTGCCGTTTCCCGGGCGATGCCGATCATGGTGCCCAGGGAAACGAGGGTCACGTCCTTCCCCGTCTGGAGCACTTCCGCCTTGCCGATGGGGAGAATTTCCGGAGTGGAGGGGAGGGGGACCCCGGCGCCGCAGCCCCGGGGATAGCGGATGACGGTGGGGCCGTTCTGGTAATGGTTCATGGTCCGGAGCATGTGGACGAATTCCGCTTCATCCTTGGGCTGCATGAAGACGATGTTCGGGATGCTGCGGATCATGGCGATGTCAAACAGGCCATGGTGCGTGGGGCCGTCGTCCGGGGAGAGTCCGGCGCGGTCCATGCAGAAGCGCACGGGCAGCTTTTGGAGCGCGGCGTCATGCTGGATCATGTCAATGCAGCGCTGCATGAAGGTGGAGTAAATGGCGATGTAGGGCTTCATGCCTTCCGCCGCCAGCCCGCAGGCAAAGAGGGCTCCGTGTTCTTCCGCAATGCCTACGTCAAAGTAGCGCTTGGGGAAGGCTTCCTTGAACAGGTCCAGCTTGGTGCCGCTGGCCATGGCGGCCGTGATGGCCGTGACGGATTCGTCCTCGCGCGCCATTTCCACCAGTGTGGAGCCGAAGATGTGGGAGAAGGTGGGCGTGGCGGTTGCCTGCGTTTCGCCGTCCCGCACGCAGTAGGAGCCCAGGCCGTGGAATTTGGTGGGGTTGTCCAGTGCAGGCTGGTAGCCTTTCCCCTTCTGGGTGACCACGTGCAGGATGACGGGTTCGTTGAGGTCCTTGATGTAGGAAAGGGTGCGGATGAGGGTGGAGATGTCGTGCCCGTCCAGAGGGCCGAAGTAGCGCAGGCCGAATTTATTGAAGAGCAGGGAGGGGAAGATGAGGTTCTTGGTGGTGCCTTCCAGCTTGAAGGCGAAGTCCCTGGCCTGCGTGCCCCCCAGCTTTTCAATGAAGGAGGCTGTCTTGTCCCTCAGCCAGGAGAAGGTTTCCGAGGTTTGCAGGGAGTTGAAGTATTTTGCCAGAGCGCCCACGTTTTTATCAATGGCCCATTCATTGTCGTTCAGAATGGTGATGTAGCGCTTGGTGGTCTGGCTGATGTTGTTCAGCGCCTCCAGGGTGGTGCCGCAGGTGAACGCCGCGTCCCCGGCCACGGCCACCACATGGTAGTCCTCCCCCTTCAGGTCCCTGGCCGCGCACATGCCCAGGGCGGCGGAAAGCGCCGTGCCCGCGTGGCCTGCGCCGTAGGCGTCATGGGGGGATTCCGACATTTTGGCAAAGCCGGAGAGCCCTTCATGCTGGCGGATGGTGTGAATCAGCGGTGCGCGCCCCGTGAGCATTTTATGGACATAGGCCTGGTGGGAAACGTCAAAGATGATTTTGTCCCGCGGCGTTTCAAAGACGCGGTGAAGGGCAATGCTCAGTTCCACCACGCCCAGGTTGGGGCCCAGATGGCCGCCGGTGAGGGAAAGGGAGTGGATGAGGGTGTTCCGGATTTCTTCCGCGAGCCGGGGAAGTTCCGGCTCAGGGATTTTCATCAGGTCTGCATGGCTGCGGATGCTTGCCAGCAGCTCCGGAAGTTCAGGTGAGGGAGAATTCATTGCTGTCTGGTTCATCGGTATCCGTTCCATCCTGGACGGTCTCCGGGTTGCTGAGGGTTTGGATGCGCAGTTCCGCATCATGAAGGATGCCGCGGCAGTGGCGGATGAGCTTGTTGCCTTCTTCCACCAGGGCTATCATGTCTTCCAGCTCGGTGACGGGGGCTTCCGTCAGGCGTATGATTTCTTCCAGGCGGGCTACGGATTCTTCAAATCCGGGAGCGTTTTTCCGTTGTTTGGCCATATGGGGGATCAAGGTTGAGGGGTGGGGGCGGTTTCCTGAAGGTCTTTGTAGAGAATCATATCCGCTCCCTGGATGAATTGGCGGGAGTCCGGCGTTCCAAAGCGCTGCGCCAGGGGGTAGAGCGCACGGCTGTGGTCAAAGAGGTATACGGGATTCCTGTCCTTCGTCTGGAGCAGGACCGTGCCTTCCAGAACGAGGGGGGTGAATTCCCCGTAGGAGGCGGCAACGGTGCGGAGGTCCGCATTGAGCGTGGACGAGGGAGTCACCAGGATGCTGCCCACCTTCCCGCCGTGGAATTTCAGAATGCGTTCCAGCACCATGAATTGCTCCACCATTTTGGGGAGGCCGATGGCTTTCCTGTCTGCATACCAGCCGACGGCGGACGGCTGGTCCGTGAGGATGAAATCCTTTTCCGACGTCTGGGCGCGAAGGTCCCGATTGAGGCCCGGGGGGTAATAGGGGGGCCATGCCGGAATGCCGCGGCTGGCCGTCAGGATGCCTACCCGCACCATCTGGGGAAGGCTGAGCAGAAGGGGAAGGGAAGTGATGAGCAGGGCGAGAAGCAGGACGCCGCCCCGCAGAATGGGGACTACCTCCTTGTTGGAATGCCTTGCGATCAGGTTGAGGACGAAGGCCGTGCCGTAGGCCGTAAAGAAGGGTGCGAAGAGGATTTGAATCTGTCCCAGGGAAATGCCGGACTTGTTGGAGGTATAGAGGGCCATGCCGATGACGGCTGGCACCCACATGGCGAAGACGCCCCATTTGGCCTGGTTGACTTCCGGCCTTCTGAATTTGTGCAGGAGGGCCAGCAGGAATACCATGGCCAGGGGAAGGTTCCCGAGGTTTTCGTAAAGGAGGTCGCCCTGCGTCAGGATGTTGTTGACGATGGAGGTGACGGCTTTCTGGGCGGCGATGGGAATGTCCCCGGCGGCCAGGGAGTTCATCGCGATTTCTTCATTGCCGGTCAGCCCCGTGAAGATGGTGTAATAGGCCGTTCCGAAGAAGCCTCCGCTGAGGGAGCGGTTGATGTAAATGGGATAGGCCAGGAGGAGGAACAGGATCACAAGGCCCGGAATGCAGTACAGGCCGTGAGGCTTGAAGCGGATGCCCACGAAAATCAGAAAGCCGGCCATGGGCCACAGACCGATCCAGCCGGTGAGGCAGACGCATGAAAAACAGATGGAGCTGTAAATGAGCGGCATCAGGAATTTGCGCTTCTCCTCCCTGTTTTGCAGGGCCGTGTACAGGAAATGGATGCCCCAGGCAAAGAAGAAGAGCATCATCATCTGCGGGAGGCCGCTGGTGGCGTATTGCAGGAAGAGGTTGCTGAGAATCATCGTCAGGCAGGTGAAGCTGGCGATGGTGACGTCAAACATCTGGTGGAGGATGTAATAGCAGCTCAGGACGGCCAGGATGAAGAACATGCAGGAAATGCCCGCCACGATGCGGTCCGGCAGGTAGATCATGGAGCTGCCCGTCATGCTCCACAGGTCAAACTTGTGGACGCCGGCCACCTTGAAGACGGCGGCTTCCACCAGGATGTTCAGAGGGGCGTTGCGTGTGTCCCGGAGGGCATAGGGGTTGAATTTTTCCGGATTGACGAGGGATTCCCCCTGTCCCGCCAGAATGGTTTCCTGCTCGCGGATCTGGGCGTCGGAAAGAAAGGGGTTGAGACCGGAGCGGGTGCTCCCGGAGACCATCTGGATGGGTCTCAGCCAGTTGGTGGCCATCCCCTCTCCCCTGGCCACGTTCCTGGCGATCTGGGCCTGGTCCATGGCGGCGCTGGCGGTCAGGCCGTTAAAATTGAAAAAGTACTGCACCCCCGTAATCGCCAGCAGCAGGATGAGGATGATGATGAACGGGGTGCGGGATGCCGTGGTGGGCGCATTCATGAAGGTTGAATATCTTGTAATTTGCGTTGAAGGGTGCGGCGGCTGATGCCCAGGAGGTGGGCTGCCGCCGTTCTGTTGCCGTTTGACCGGGCCAGCGCTTGTTGGATGGCATTCCGCTCCAGCAAGGATAAATTCAAAACCCCTGCCGGGACAAGCCCATTCTGCGTGCTGGGCTCATTGTCCCCCAAGTGTTCCTGTTCCGTGCAGCCCGGAGAGGGCGGCTGCTGCGGCGCGTGCAGCCGGGGAGGGAGATGGGAGAGTTCTATGCTGGCGGAGTTGCTCATGACGACGCCGTGCTCCATGGCCGTGCGCAGCTCCCGCACGTTTCCGGGCCAGGAGTAGTTCCGTACGGCGTCAAGGGCGTCCCGGGAAAGGGGTTTGAATTCCTTGTTGTTCTCCCTGGCGAATTCTTTCAGAAAGGCGGTGGCGAGCAGGGGCACGTCTTCCCGCCGGTCCCGGAGGGGGGGCATCTGGATGTGGACCACGTTGAGGCGGAAATAGAGGTCTTCCCGGAATTTGCCCTCCTGGACGAGTTTCTTCAGTGATTTGTTGGTGGCGGCAATAATGCGCACATTTACCGGGATGGGCGTGTTGGAGCCTACGCGTTCAATGGTCCGTTCGGACAGCACCCTCAGCAGGCGGACCTGCGTTCCGGCATCTATTTCCCCGATTTCATCCAGGAAGATGGTGCCGCCGTCCGCTTGTTCAAAGCGGCCGATGCGGCGCTGCCCGGCTCCGGTGAAGGAGCCTTTTTCATGGCCGAACAGCTCGCTTTCCAATAACTGGGGGGAGAGGGCCGCGCAGTTGACGGCCACGAATTTATTTTCCGGCCTGCCGGAAAGGGAATGGATGGCCTGGGCCACCAGCTCCTTCCCTGTTCCGCTTTCCCCTTCAATCAGCACCGTCGTCTTGCTGGGCGCCACCTGGCGGATGATGGAGAACACGTGTTCCATGGCGGCGGACCGTCCGAGCAGTTTTTGCAGGCCGGAGTCCGCCTGGATGCGGGTGGTGAGCTCCTGGTTGACCGTCTCTAGGTTCCGGGTATGGAGCGCCCGTTTGAGCACCAGCTCCACGGCGTCCAGGTTCAGGGGCTTCGTGACGAAGTCGTACGCGCCCTGTTTCATGGCTTCCACGGCGGCGTCCACGGACCCGTAGGCGGTCATCATGATGCTCTGGGGGGGATGGGGCAGAGAAGCCGAGGCTTTCAGCACGTCCATGCCGCTTTCCCCGCCCAGCCGCAGGTCCGTCAGGACCAGGTCCGGGGATTCCTCCCGCAGGAGGGTGACGGCCTGGGAAAGATTGGCGGCGGTGTACACTTCATAATCGTCCTGAAAGCCCATGCGCAGGGCGTCGCGCGTGGGTTTTTCATCATCTACGATCAGCAGAACGGGCATTTTCATGACGGGATGGAGGAGGGCAGCAGCCTGATGGTGCGTTCCACGCGCGGCAGGAATACCGTGATGGTGGTTCCCTGTCCCGGCTGGCTGGCCAGGGTGATGGAACCGCCGTGTTCCTTCACGATGCGGCGCACGATGAGCAGGCCCAGGCCGGAGCCAGTGGACTTGGTGGTCAGGAAAGGTTCGTAAATGCTGCCCATGATTTCCGGGGAAATGCCGCAGCCGGTATCCGCCACGGTGACGAACACGCTGTCATCCGTATAACCGTTTTTAACAAGAATGGTGCCTCCCTCCGGCGGGATGGACTGGTAGGCGTTCTTGATCAGGTTGTAGAAAACCTGCTTGATCTGGACGGGGTCCAGGCTGAGGATGGGGAGGCTGGGCTGGAGGTCCGTGTTGATCTGGATGCCGCGCTGGCGGATTTCCGGCTCCAGCAGTTTCAGGACCTCCATGAGGATGGTTTCAATGTTGTGGGGTTCCCGGATGGGCTTGGTGGGGCGGATGGCCTGGAGGAATTGTTTCAGAATGACGTCCAGCCGCGTGGTTTCGCTCTCTGCCGTTTTCAGCAGCTCTTCCATGTCCGTCCGGTACTCCGAGGGCAGTTGTTTTGCCTTCCGGGCCAGGAGCTGGAGATGAAGGCCGATGGAGTTGAGGGGGTTGCCTATTTCATGGGCCACTCCCGCGGCCAGCAGCGTGAGGGCGTTCAGGCGTTCCGCCTCGATGTTCTCCGCGTTTTTTTTCTGCCGGGGCGTTTCATCCCGTATCAGGATCAGGTGGCCCTGGTTCCTGCCGCCGATGGGGGAGATGAAGATGTTCAGGAATTTGTGCTCCGGATAAAAAATCTCCGCGTCCCGGGAAACGGCGGTCCGGCTCTGCTGGATGGTGTCCCAGGTGCAGTCCCGGCCCAGGAAGATGCAGAAGTCTTCCGGAGTGATCTGGCCGCGCTCCTTGTCAAAGAGCTTGAGGGCGGCCTGGTTGACGAACAGGATTTTTCCCTTGCTGTCCAGCAGGATCAGGCCTTCCTGGATGGCTTCAAACACCTGCTGGAAAAACCCCTGCTGTTCCGCCAGCTTTACAAAGAAACGCTGGAGGTCCTCCTCCTTGATATGGTCAATGCGGCCGATCAGCTTGTCGATGGTGTCTTTCTTCATGGCGGCGTTTCCGTCCGGGCTCGCCCCTATATATAAAGAGAGGGATGTCACAAATCAAGCTGATGTGACATATTGTCGCGCATTTGCGGCTGGACATGCTTCCGGGGAAGGAGGCAGGATGAAGGCATGCCTGAAGAACTTCCCTGCATCCCCTTTGTCAGAACGCGCCAGGTAGCCTTTCACGATACGGACGCCTCCGGCGTGGCTCATTTCACCCGGCTGCTGTGCCTGGTGGAGGAGGTGGAGCACGAGTACCTGCGTTCCCGGGGGCTGGAGGTTCTTTCCCCCGATTGCGGCTGGCCCCGCGTGCATGTGGAGGTGGATTACGCCAGTTCCGCCGGTCTGGGCGACTGGTTGAGCATTGAATTGAGCCTGGGAGCGGTGGGAACCAGTTCGCTGGAATGGAAGTTTGCGGTGTTCCATTCCGAGCATCCGGTCATGAGTGGAAGGTATGTAGTTGTCCGCGTGGGGAAGGGGGGGAAACCGCAGGCTATTTCAGAGCCGGAGAAGGAATGCCTGATTTCAGGCTTTTCAAAAGGAGGGGATGCCTGTAAATAAGGCCCATGTCTTCTAAAAAGCCTGTCGTTCTTGTCATTCGCGACGGCTGGGGCCGCAATCCGTTGGGGCCTGATGTCGCGAAAGAGTACGGTGACGCCACTGTTCTGGCTGATACCCCCTTTACTGATTACCTCCTGGCCAACTATCCCCACAGCCTGCTGGGCGCTTCCGGGGAGGACGTGGGCCTTCCGGACGGGCAGATGGGCAACTCCGAAGTGGGGCACCTGAACCTGGGCGCTGGCCGCGTGGTTTTCCAGGATCTTTGCCGGGTGGACAACGCCATCAAGGACGGCTCCATGGGTGAAAATGCCGTGCTGAAGACCGCTTTTTCCCAGGCCGCCGGTTCCCGCCTGCACCTGCTCGGCCTGGTGAGCGACGGTGGCGTGCACAGCCATATCAACCATTTGGTAGGCATCGTCAAATACGCCTATGAAGCGGGCGTGCGCGACATCTGCATCCATGCCGTCACGGACGGCCGTGACTGCTCCCCTACCAGCGGGGCCGGATTCATGCGCCAACTGGAAGAAGCCGTCAAGCCTTACGGCGCGAAAATCGCCACGGTTATCGGCCGCTTCTATGCGATGGACCGCGACAAGCGCTGGGACCGCAACAAGCTGGCATGGGACGCCATCGTGCTGGGCCGCGGCGAACAGTGCACCTGTTCCCCCTCCGAGTATGTGGAACAGTGCTACGCCAAGGGCGAGACGGATGAATTCCTGAAGCCCGGCATTTTTGCCTACGGCAACGAACAGCGCGTGCGCGACAATGACGTGGTGTTTTTCTTCAACTTCCGTGCGGACCGCGCCCGCCAGATGAGCGACGCCTTCCTGTATCCCGGGTTTGACGGCTTTGACCGTGAAGTGACGCCCAAGGTTCACTACGTGACGCTGACGGAGTACGATGCCAAGTATCCCTCCCCCATCGTTTTTGAACAGGAGCAGCTGGACAACATTTTCGGGCAGATTGTGTCGGAAGCCGGGAAGACCCAGCTCCGCATTGCGGAAACGGAAAAATACGCCCACGTCACTTTCTTCTTTAACGGAGGCGTGGAAACGCAGTTCCCCGGCGAGGACCGCATTCTGGTCCCCTCCCCCCGTGAAGTGGCCACTTATGACCTCAAGCCCCAGATGAGCGCGGAGGAAGTGGCGGACAAGTTTGTGGACGCCGTGGACAAGTACGATGTGGTGATCATGAATTTTGCCAACGGGGACATGGTGGGCCATACCGGATTTGTGGAAGCCGGAGTCGCCGCCTGCGAAGCGGTGGACAGCGCCCTGGAAAAGTGCGTGAAGAAGGTGCTGGCCCTGGGCGGCAAGCTGCTCATCACCGCGGACCATGGCAATGCCGAACACATGCGCAATGAGGACGGTTCCCCGAACACGGCCCATACCACCAACCTTGTGGACCTCATTTACGTGGCGGACGACAAGGACCAGGTCAACCTCTCCAACGGCATTCTGGCGGACGTGGCTCCCACGCTGCTGAACCTGATGGGGCTGAAGCAGCCTGCGGAAATGTCCGGGCATTCCCTGGTGACGCCGAAAAAATAACGGCTCCCGCAATTGGATCATTGGAATCCGTTTCCGGCTTGCGTGGCTGGAAACGGATTTTTTTGTCCCCGTGTTGCCCTGATGGAAAAACGCCGGAAAAGGATGCGGATAAGCAATCCGTCACAGGCTGGAGACGGGGAAGCATTCCCCTGTCCACGGGGAGCGGCGCAGACCTTTGTAGAACTGGAATGCAAATGTCCGCCAGGACGTACCGGCTTTAGGAAAGAGGGTTCGCTAACGTTCCCTTTCAAATTGAGATGCCGGAGAGGCTTTTGCCGCGCCCCCTCCGGGGGCGCGATTCCCCAAACCGCTCA